>Ga0209480_10001545_pt1 | contig 16729 bp, 7 predicted proteins | sample JI61114C2DNA_FD_187501 | JGI IMG/M metagenome (GOLD analysis project Ga0209480, IMG submission 187501) | Wastewater effluent complex algal communities from Wisconsin, to seasonally profile nutrient transformation and Carbon sequestration -... | ecosystem: Engineered > WWTP > Effluent > Algae...
CACTGGCCCCGCCGCGTGTGCCGCTGACGGCCCAGTCGACGCTTGCCGCGTATCGCTAGCTGGTCACCCAGTGGCTCGGCCAGGGCGTCTCCGGCGTGGCCATCCACTCAGCCCTCGTCCGCGAGCATGGTTTCACGGGCCACTACTCCAGCGTCCGGCCCCTGATTGCGGCGCTCGCCCAGGCGCTTCCGCCCGACACCACGGTGCGCCTCACCTTCGATCCCGGGGACGCGGCGCAGGTGGACTTCGGCGCTGGCCCCGAGCTCATCAATCCGGCCACCGGCCAGCTTCGCCGCACCTGGGCCTTCGTGATGACGCTCGCCTTCTCCCGGCACCAGTACGTGGAGTTCGTGTGGGACCAGAGCGTTCGCACCTGCGCGGCTGGAGATCGTGTCGGCGTGCATAGCCGGCACGGCGGGGGTCGTCGACCAGGGAGAGGCAACTCATCAGCGGCATCGGTGCAGGCGTTTCCATGCTGATCGTCCAAGAGACGAGAGTAGACGCCTTTTGGAAGAAGTTCACTAGGTGCTTGCGCAAGCTATTGAGTGTGAGCGGGTTTTAGCATCGTTGAATGCTTTTTGAGTAAGCAGAGATGCGGATGACAGGTAAATTCTATGCCCCTGGGTGAGGTGGTGAAAAACCTTGCTGGCTGTGTATTTGGTCCCTCTCGGCAAAGCTGTGCAAGTAAAATCAGTGGCTACAAAGGGGCGAGGTTAGATCACGCGACCAGCATCAAGGTCGTGCTTTGGCTGCGGCAAAAAAAGGAAGGTGTCCTGGATGGATGTTTTTGAATTTCGTGTGAAGTTGATCAGTGACTACGCCGCCTTCACCCGTAGCTTTACCCGTATCAACGCTAAGGACGTCCAGGCCTTCGTGGATAGTGCGTACGACTCGGGCCGCTACTGGCCCGCGCCGCTGGTACAGGTTAATCCCAACGTCAAAACAGGCGCTACGGTCGAGGCCCTGGTTGCTTCCGGCGCGCTGCACTCCGAGTGCGGACGCATCTTCCGCGCCGGTAAGTCGGCTTCGAGCATGGGTGTGTCGCTCACTCTCTTCAAGCACCAGGAAGAGGCCATCGGCTTCGCCCAGAGCGGCGCGAGCTATGTCCTGACGACCGGCACCGGTTCGGGCAAGTCACTGGCCTACTTCATCCCGGTCGTCGACGCCATCCTGAAAGCCAAGGCGGTTGACCCGACTCCACGCACTCGGGCCATCGTCATTTATCCGATGAACGCGCTTGCCAACAGCCAGCTCGAGGAGCTCGGCAAGTTCCTGGGCGACTACGGCGACCATCCGCCCGTGACCTATGGCCGTTACACAGGACAGGAAAGCGATGAGGAGCGTCAGCGTCTGGCTGCCAACCCTCCGGACATCCTGCTAACAAACTTCATGATGCTTGAACTGCTCATGACCCGGCAGGACGACAAGGACAAGGCGATGATTCGCAACGCCACGGGGTTACGTTTCCTTGTTCTGGATGAGCTGCACACCTATCGGGGCCGGCAAGGGGCTGACGTTGCGCTACTGGTGCGGCGTGTGCGAGAAGCGCTGGCCGACCGGCTGCAATGCATCGGCACTTCCGCAACGATGGCTACGGAAGGCACCGAGCAGGCTAAGAACGAGAAGGTGGCCGAAGTGGCCAGTAGGCTCTTTGGTACCCGCATCACGGCGGCCAGCGTCATCACCGAAACCCTGCAGCGGGTCACGCCCGAGCATCTGCTGGTTGACCATGTTCGCCCTCAGCTTGCGGAAGCTGCTGATGTCGGAGTGCCTGAGCCCGCTCCCTACACAACGCTCGCTCAGCATCCGCTTGCTGTCTGGGTCGAATTGACTCTGGGCCTGACCCGTGACGAGGGCAAATGGCGTCGAGCGCGCCCCATCACCCTGGATGCCGCGGCCAAACAGCTGGCGACGGATGCAGGAGTCGAGATAGACCGAGCCAAGGCGGTGCTGTCGGACTTCCTTTTGCTCGCCTACCGGACCACCGACAAGCCACCCTCTGAGGGAGGCCGAAGTCTCTTTGCGTTCAAACTCCACCAGTTCATTTCCGGTGGCAGCAAGGTGTATGGCACCCTCGAACCCGAAGGTCGACGCTATCTCACTCTCGAAGGCAGCCAGTTCGTTCCGGGCGACCGTGCCCGTCGGCTCTACGCGCTGCATTTCTGTCGTGAGTGCGGACAGGAGTACATCCCGGTCTGGGACGAGAGCAGCTCAAGCGGACGGGTGTTCAATCCCCGCAACATCGAAGAGCGCAGCCATGAGGACGAGGACGTCAAGAATGGCTATTTCATGCCCGACACCTCAGGCGTCTGGAACGACACGCTCGACCGCTATCCCGAGACTTGGCTGGAGCCCAAGAAAGACGGCGACCTTAAGTTGCGCTCGAACTACAAGAAGCGTCAGCCCCATCACGTCCGAGTCGATGCAGAAGGGCGCCACACTTGCGACGGCACAACTGGTTGGTACATCCCGGGTAATTTCGGCTTCTGCTTGCGTTGTGGGGTCGTGCACCCAACCGCGGGTAAGGAATCTCTGCGGCTCACTGGCCTATCGGGTGAAGGGCGGAGTTCCGCGACCACCATGCTCACCCTGTCCGCGCTGCGCTACCTCTACGAGGCAGATGAACACCTCAAGGAAGAAGCCAAAAAGGTTCTCGGCTTCACCGACAACCGTCAGGATGCTGCGCTTCAGGTCGGCCACTTCAATGATTTCCTGCAAGTGCTCTTGCAGCGGGCCGCACTTTTTGCCGCCGTCCAGAAAGCCGGCGGCAGCCTTACCGAGGGGCAGGTTCCCGAAGCCGTCTTCAAGGCGCTCGGCTTCGACCGTGATGACCACGGTGTCCGTGCCGAGTACATGCAGGAGCCAGACATTAAGGGCAACGCCCGGCGCCAGGTGCAGGACATCATGCGTGCCATCCTCGGCTACCGGGTGTACTTCGACCTACGTCGTGGCTGGCGTTTCAACAATCCCAACCTCGAACAGCTAGGTCTCGTCCACATTGAGTATCAGGACCTCGACGACTTGGTCGCTGATACAGCCGAATGGTCAGCGGCGCCCGCCGCCCTGCAGGCAGCGTCCTCCGATGTTCGCAAGCGGCTCTTGGTTATGCTTTTCGATGCCATGCGTCAAGGCCTGTGTCTCTCGTCGCGTTATCTCGACCGCAGCGAACTCGACCGCCTCAAGACCGCCAGCTACGCTAATTTGCGGGAACCCTGGGGGTTCTCGGAGGACGAGACTCCTATCTCCTCGAACTGGTTCATCGTTGGCGCCAAGCCCCGGGACGAAGACCGGCGGAACGTCGAATATCTCGTTTCGGGCAGTGCGCGCTCCAAGCTCGGCCGGGAACTGAAACGGCCCAGTAACTGGCGTGAGGCTGACGAGAGCGATAACCCGCATGCCGCCAAGCTGAAGGATGAGCAATGCGAGGATGTCATCAAGGCGCTGCTCAAGGCAGCCAAGTCCTACGGCTTGGTGGTATCCGAGGAGACCGAATTCGGCATCACAGGCTACCAGCTCAACGGTACTGGTCTCCTTTGGACACTCGGTGAGGGCAAAAGCAAGAAGGGTGCGGACGACAACACCTTCTTCCGCAGTTTGTACGGCAACATCGCGGGCATGCTCGCTGACCCGGTGCATCGCTTGTTCGACTTTGAAGCGCGCGAGCACACCGCCCAAGTCGAACAGGATGAGCGACTCGAGCGGGAGGCTCGTTTCCGCTTTACCCAGAAAGACCGCGATGACTGGCTGGCTGCAAATGGCAAGCCGCTCGAATGGCTGCCGGTGTTGTTCTGCTCGCCGACCATGGAGTTGGGCGTTGATATTTCGTCGCTCAACACCGTGTACATGCGCAACGTGCCGCCCACGCCAGCCAACTACGCCCAGCGCAGCGGCCGGGCGGGGCGGGCGGGGCAGCCCGCGCTAGTCATTACCTATTGCGCAGCCCAGTCGCCTCACGATCAGTACTTTTTCCGTGACCCGGTGCGTATGGTTCATGGTCAGGTCAATCCGCCCACGCTCGACCTCGCCAACCGCGAACTCATCCAGAGCCACCTGCATGCCATCTGGCTTGCCGAAACAGGCAAGAAGCTCGACAACAGCGTGCGTGGTCTTCTCGACATGAATGACCCCACAGCTCCCCTGACCGACGACTACCGGCAGCAGATGGATGCGGACACCCCGCAGAGACGTGCCCACGATCGTGGGCTGCGCGTCCTGAGCATGCTCCAGGACGAACTCACCGAGGAGAAAGCGCCTTGGCACACGCCAACCTTCGCCGACGAGGTTTTCCGGCGTGCCTTCCAATCCTTTGACCGGGCACTAGACCGATGGCGCGACCTTTTTGCCGCCACCAAGCGGCAAATGGAGATCAACCAAAAGGTGATGAACAACCCCGCGGCCAGCGAACGCGACCGTCGCGATGCCAAGCAGCGCCACGACGAAGCCTTCCGTCAGCAGACTCTGCTGTTGCAGCAGTCGGGTTCCGCCAACTCGGACTTCTATACCTACCGCTATCTCGCCAGCCAAGGTTTCCTGCCGGGCTATAACTTCCCACGTTTGCCGCTGATGGCCTACATCCCAGCGCGCAAAGGCAAGATTGGGCGCGAGAACTTCCTCTCGCGCCCGCGCTTCCTGGCTTTGTCCGAATTTGGTCCCTACAGCGTCATCTACCACGAGGGTAGCCAGTATCGCGTCGTGCGCGCCATGCTTTCCGTCGGTGCTGAAGACCAGGTCTCGGTCGGCGCCAAGCTCAGCACAGAGGTTGCCCGTATCTGCCCCGCCTGCGGCTACGGCCACTTCCGCAACCAGCGCGATGCTGACCGCTGCGTGTCGTGTAACGCAGCGTTAGCTGACTCGGTAGCGGTGCAAAACCTCTACCGCATCGAAAACGTCTCCACCAAACGGGCTGAGCGCATCACCGCCAACGAAGAGGAGCGCACCCGCCAAGGCTATGAGATGCAGACTACCATCCAGTTCGGAGAACAGGATGCGCGGCTGCAGGTCATGCACGCGGTCATGAAGGAAGGCGACACGCCGGTACTGGAACTCCAGTACGGACCCGCGGCCACGGTCTGGCGGATGAATCTTGGATGGCGACGTCGCAAGGAGAAGAGCCTCCTCGGCTTCATGATTAACCCGGTGACTGGCCACTGGGTCGGTGGTGCAGAGGAGGCTGGTGAGCCCGATACCCCGCCTGATAAGACTCCGCCGCAGCGTATCGTTCCCTATGTGGAAGACCGTCGTAACGTGCTCATTGTGCGACCGCTCGAGGAACTCGGCATCAAAACGATGGCGACGCTCCAATATGCGTTGAAGCGCGGCATCGAGGCGGTCTATCAGCTCGAAGAAAGCGAGCTGATGGCCGAACCCTTGCCGAAGGCTGACCTGCGCCGTTCCATTCTCTTCTACGAGTCCGCTGAGGGCGGGGCGGGCGTGCTAACCCGTCTAGCCACCGAGCCTGAGGCTTTGGCAAGGGTCGCAGGCGAAGCGCTCGCCATCATGCATTTCCGCCGACCCGAGTTGGGCATCTGGGATCGTGAGCATCTGGAAGAAGAGCTCGACCCCGCCGGCAAGCCCATCTGCGAGGCGGGCTGCTACCGCTGCCTGCTCTCCTACTACAACCAGCCTGACCATCTGAACATCGACCGGCAGGATGCCGACAACGATGGCAAGGTCCTCGACATCCTGTGCCAGCTTTCACGCGCGAGGGGTGAGTCGGGGAGCTTTGGGCGGACTGCTGAACAGCAGCGAGGCGAGCTTGAGCGTGTCTCCGGCAGTTCCCTCGAACAGGCTTGGTTGGCCTATGTGCGTGAGCATGGTTATCGTCTTCCTGACCAAGGGCAGCACACCATCGAGCGCTGCCAAGCATCCGCTGATTTTTTCTATGAGGACTGGAAAGCGGTTGTCTTTATCGACGGTCCGCATCATGAGGCCGAATCTCAGGCCGAGCGGGATGCAGCCATCAATGCATGCTTGGAGGCTGCGGGATATTATGTTGTTCGGTTTGCAAGGGACAAGAGTACTTGGAAAGAGGTTTTTAAGCATCACTCTGCTTTGTTTGGACTAGGTGTATGAGGTTAAAGATGCGTAAGAGTATGCAAGAACAGCTACTTGCGCTGCTGAATAAAAATGAACCGAAGACCTTTGAGTCGTCGAATAAGTCAGACTTTTTGACGCCACGTTACCGTCAAGCTAATCAAAAGTCATTGAATGATGGCTCTGCAGAGCAGGATAGAAGTAAGGGTGTTAATTTAGCCGCCGCAAAGCCTGAAGCGGCTTTGTCACGACCTGTTTTTCCCGGAAGTAATCTTTCGCTACGCGAGCGCCTTATTGCTCAGGGTGTTATCAAGCCTGCATCCAACGGGGGAAAAACTCCCTCGAAGAAGGTGAAGTTGAGCGCAGATATTCAAAGCGGCGCTATAAGAAGATGTACTACTCGTAGGCAAGACAGAGGCCCAGTTCTCGACTTGAACGTTCTAAGGAAGGCTCTTTCTACTCGAGGAGTCGTGGATGGCGTTGATTACTTGTCTTTGGTTGGGGAGCTTCGAGAGGACGAAGGGGCGGAGAGCACTCGTAATGTGAGGTCTGGGCCGCCGCCATCGAAGAATTATGCCGCTCCCGTCGCGGCCAAGAAAAGTGAAAATAAGAAACTAGATGCTAATAGTGCTTCTAAAAATGCTAAAGCATCGCCTGTCTATCGCTATCAAAAGCGTTTCAAATGCTTTCGGTGTGGAAAGTGGATTCCTCTTGGTCAGGGTCTTAAGCACGAAGCCATGCATGAAGGGCGTGACTACATTCCTCTCGCTGATGTTCGACCGAAAAGCATGAGCCGTATTGAGAGTTCCTCTATACGGAATAGTAGATGGGTTTATGTTTTTCAGGGTGGGCTGCCTAGTTTAGGGAAAAGAAGTCGATAAAACTGAATTTTGTTCCGAATGCAAAACATTACATTTCAGCCAGGCTCCCTCGTCTCCGCCCGTGGCCGTGAGTGGATAGTCCTGCCCCAATCCTCGGACGACACGCTCCATCTTCGCCCGCTCGGCGCCACCGACGACGACGCAACCCTCATCTACCTGCCCATCGAGCCGGGCCCGGTAGGTCCGGCAACCTTCCCCTGGCCGACGGCCGAACAGGCGTCCAACTTTGCCGCCGGTCAGTTGCTGCGTGATGCGCTGCAGCTCAAGCTGCGCACAGGTGCCGGACCGTTCCGCAGCTTCGGTAACATCGCCGTTGAGCCGCGCGCCTACCAGCTCGTCCCCTTGCTGATGGCGCTCAAGCAGGAGGTTGTACGGCTGTTGATTGCGGACGATGTGGGTATAGGTAAGACCATCGAAGCTGCGCTTATCGTTCGGGAGCTCCTTGACCGCGGAGAAATCATCCGAATGGCCGTGCTGTGCCCACCGCACTTGTGCGAGCAGTGGCAGCGCGAGTTGAAGCAGCGCTTCCACATCAACGCCGTGGTCGTACGCAGCACCACCGCCAACCGGCTGGAGCGCGGCTTGCCCGCCAATCAGTCGGTGTTCGAGGCTTATCCCTTTACGGTGGTCAGTTTGGACTACATCAAGTCCGACCGCCGCCGTGACGAATTCCAGCGCGCCTGCCCGGAGTGCGTCATCGTCGATGAGGCGCACACCTGTACCTTCAGCGGCCAGGGCAAGCAGAAGCGCTACACTCTGCTCAAGGGGTTAGCGGAAGATACGTCGCGCCACATGGTCTTGCTCACTGCGACTCCCCACTCAGGGGATGAGGAAGCCTTCTACAACCTACTTGGTCTGCTCCACCCGGAGTTCCGTGAGCTGAAGGACATTCCTTCAACTAGCCGCAAGCCGCTTCGTGAGCAGCTGGCCAATCATTTCGTGCAACGTCGTCGCCCGGACATCGAGGAATGGCAGGACCGCAATGTTTTTCCCGAAAGGCTGTCTGCAGAAATCACCTACAAGCTAACGGGTGATTGGGGCCGGTTGTTTGATGAAGTGCTCGACTACGCGCGCGATCTGGTCGAGCGTGCCGAAGGCAAAGGGCTGTTGCAGCAACGCATGAGTTGGTGGGCTGCACTGGCTTTGTTGCGTTGTATCTCCTCGTCGCCGGCTGCAGCGGTCAATGCGTTGCGTACCCGCCTTCACGGTACGGCGCCAACTGACAACGTGGATGCGGTAGAAGTCGAACTCACCCTGGAAGAGGCGGAAGAGCGGGGCCGCGAGCGCGTGCTCGATGGCGTGGAAGACGACCTCTCCACTCAGGACATCGAACCGGGCGCCCGCACCGAAGATGGTGCCCGTCTCACCGAGTTGATAGACCGTGCCGAGAGCCTGGCCGGACCGGCGAAGGACCCCAAGCTCAAGAAGCTCATCGACCACCTCAAGGAGCTCACCGAAGCTGGTTTCCAGCCGGTGGTGTTCTGCCGCTACATCGCCACTGCGCACTATGTGGCCGATAATCTGCGCACTGTCTTCCGCAACCATCAGGTAACGCCGGTAACGGGCCAGTTCACGCCCGCCGAGCGGGAAGCCGCCGTGGAGGCCATGGGTGAAGCGGAGCCGCGCATCCTGGTCGCGACCGACTGCCTGTCTGAAGGTATCAACCTGCAGAACCTCTTCACAGCGGTGGTGCACTACGACCTGTCGTGGAACCCCACCCGTCACGAGCAGCGTGAAGGCCGTGTCGACCGCTTCGGCCAGAAAGCGCGCGAAGTGCGCACCACCATGCTCTACGGCCAGGACAACCCGGTCGACGGCGCTGTGCTGCAGGTCATCCTGCGTAAGGCCGAGAGTATCCGTAAAGAGCTCGGTGTTCTGGTGCCGATGCCCGACGACCAAGGCAAGCTCACCCAGGCGCTGGTTGGTGCCGTGCTGCTGCGTAAGGGCACGACTACGGCCCGCGTCCCTCAGCTCGGTCTCGACTTCGGCGACCCGGAGCTGTCCATCGATACCGCGTGGACCTCCGCGCGCGAAAAGGCAGCCAAGAACCGCACCCTGTTCGCCCAGCGCCGCCTGAAGCCCGAAGATGTACTGCCCGAATGGCAGAAAACGCTGGCCGTGCTTGGCGGCGAGGCAGATGTGGAGCGCTTCATCAAACGGGTCGCCCAGCAGCTCGGCGCGCCGCTAGAAGAGACGGCCAAAGGCACTGCGACTCACTGGAAACTCCATGCCTCAAGCCTCCCCGCGGCCGTGCGTGAGCGCCTGGAAGGCGAGGGCCTCGCCGGCACGCTGCGCATCGACTTCCATCAGCCGCCGGCACCGGGTACGCAGTTCATCCACCGCACCCACCCGCTCGTATCCGTATTGGCGGACTTCCTGCTTGAAACCGCGCTGGACTATGCCTCCATCGAGGCAGACACAACGCTCGACGCCGTTGCTCGGGCTGGGGCCATCTTCACCGGAGCCGTGGAGACCCGAACCACCGTCTTACTGGTGCGCCTGCGCCACCAACTCACCGTCAGTCACCGGGGGCAGTCGCGCTTGCTGCTATGTGAGGAGACGCTCACCGTCGGGTTGGAGGCTGGCAACGAATCCACACCGCTTGAAGAAGCCTCCGCTCGCGCGTTGATGACTGCTGAACCGGCCCGCAACATGCCGCCGCCGCTGCGCGACCAGCATATCCAGCGCGCGCTGGCGCAACTGCCCGGGATTCAGCCCACGCTGGAAGAACTCGCCCGTGCCCGTGCCCAGCAACTGCTCGAAGACCACCGCCGCGTGCGGGTGGCGTCGGATGCGCGGGGGGAATATCGCGTTACGCCGAGCCTGCCGGTGGACATCATGGGCGTCTTCGTTCTCATCCCGGCCTGAAGCCAGTAAACAGGAATCGACAACAACATGGCTCGCCGTAATAACCACGAACTCGCCTTTGCCGCCCTGTCCATCGAGGGGGCGCTGCTGGCACCAGACTTTCTCAACAAGGTTGCGCATCTCGATGCCGCCGAGCAGTCGGAGGCCGACTACGACATCCCCCGCGGCCTCAAGCTGCGCGATGAAATCGGCCGCTACTGGAAGATTGCGCAGAACCTCTGGCAAGACTTCTCCGCTAGGCGGCAGCGCGCCGACATGGATAGCCACGTCGTGACGGTACGCGATTTCCTCGAACCCTTCTGCCGCCAAGTTTTGGGCTTTGCCGATATGCGTGCGGTGGGGCAGGTCACCCTCGACGAGCGCGTATTCCCGATAGGCTTTGCCGCAGGAGAGGGCAGAGTGCCACTGGTCTTCGCCGCCAGTGACCAGGCGTTGGACAAACCCAGCACCCGTCACGGCGACGGCATACGCCGCCGCTCGCCTTTCCTGCTCGCGCAGGAATACCTCAACGCTAGTGGCGATTGCCTGTGGGCTGTGGTGAGCAACGGCCTCAAGCTGCGCATCCTGCGCGACAACCCGAGCCTGACCCGCCCGGCCTACATCGAGGCCGACCTGGAAGCCCTCTTCAACGAAGGGCTTTATCCGGACTTCACAGCCCTATGGCTGCTCGCTCACGCCTCTCGCTTTGGCAAGGTCGGCGCAGAGCCTGCCGATTGCGCGCTGGAGCGCTGGCGCAACACTGCACAGGTAGACGGCATCCGCGCCCGCGACCGCCTGCGGGTGGGCGTCACAGAAGCCCTGCGCTCCCTCGGCACCGGCTTTCTCGCCCACAGGGACAACGCCGAACTGCGCCGCCGCATCGAGAGCGGCGAACTCAGCACTCAGGCCTACTTCGAGCAGATGCTGCGCCTCATCTACCGCTTCATATTCCTCGCCACCATCGAAGACCGCGAACTAGTCTTCGCGCCCGAAGCCACGCAGGAAGCCCGCGAGCGCTATCTCGCCGGCTACAGCCTCACTCGACTGCGCCAGCTCGCCGCTCGCCGCCGCAGCTACGACCGGCATGCCGACTTGTGGCAGGTGCTCACCATCACCTTCGGTGGACTGGGCCGAGGACAGCCCGCGCTTGGCCTGCCCGCCTTGGGGGGCCTGTTTGATGCCGCCCAGTGCCCTGACCTCAACATCGCCCGCCTGGAAAACCAGGCGCTGCTGTCCGCGCTCTTCAGCTTGTGTTTCTTTCGCGATGGTGCGGCGCTGTCGCGGGTTAACTACCGTGACATGGATTCCGAGGAGCTTGGCAGCGTTTATGAGAGCCTGCTGGAACTCGTTCCCCAGGTCACGCTCACCGGCGGCATACGTAAGTTTGGCTTCATCGGCGACGAGGAAGAGGGCTCGACTCGCGGCAACGCCCGCAAACTCACCGGTTCTTACTACACGCCCGACAGCCTGGTGCAGGAACTCATCAAGAGTGCGCTGGAGCCGGTCATCGTCCGTACTCTGGCCGAGAGCCCGCAGGAGCCGGTCAAGGCCCTGCTCGCGCTCACCGTGTGCGACCCAGCCTGTGGCTCCGGCCATTTCTTACTCGCTGCCGCCCGTCGCATCGCAGATGAAGTGGCTCTACTGCGCGCCTCGGAAGGAAACCCTACCGAGGACGACTTCCGTCACGCCCTGCGCGATGTGGTGGCGCACTGCATCTACGGCGTGGACAAGAACCCAATGGCAGTGGAGCTCGCCCGCACTGCTCTGTGGCTGGAGGCCTACACCCCCGACCGGCCGTTGAGCTTTATTGACCACCATCTGCGCGTGGGCGACGCGCTGCTTGGTGTTCTGGACCCCAAGGTGCTGGAGCAAGGTATCCCCGACGAGGCTTATACCGCCCTTTCGGGCGACGACAAGGAAGTCGCCAAGGCGCTTAAGAAGCAGAACAAGGCCGACCTGAAGAGTTGGCGCCGGATTGCCAGCGGTGACCTGTTGACTCAGTCTGGCTTGGCCGCGCAGGCCGTCAGCGTCGAGACCCTGGACGACGACACCCTCGAGCACCTCGAAGCCAAGCGCCAGGCTTGGTCGAGAGCTGAAGCCGAGGCACGACACAGTACCTTTGGGCGTCTGGCTGACACCTACGTGGCCGCCTTCCTGGCCCCCAAGCTGGCTGAGGCAGGTGACATGGTGCCGCTGTCGGGCTACTTGTGGGGCGTGATGAGCGGTCAAACGGCCATAGTCGAGATGGAAGACGCCGCGCAAGCGCTGTGCCACCAACACAGCGTTTTCCATTGGTGGCTGGCCTTCCCCCAGGTGGCGGCGCGCGGAGGTTTCAGCGTGATGCTGGGTAACCCGCCGTGGGAGCGCATCAAGCTGCAGGAAGAGGAGTTTTTTGCTACCCGCAGCCCGCTGGTCGCCCAAGCCAAGAACAAGGCCGAGCGCACCCAACGAATCGAATGGCTACGCGAAGGCGTCCTGCTCCACCGCTTGAGCCCCGACCTGGAGCGCGCCGAGGGCCTGACTCCACCCAACCGCGCAGAAATGGCGTTGTACGCAAGCTTCATCGCCGCGCGCCGTGGCGCCGAAGCGGCCAGCCTCTACGCCCACGACAGTCGGCGCTATCCGCTCACAGGGGTGGGCGACGTCAATACGTACGCGCTGTTTGCTGAGACCTTCCTGCAGGCCACGGCACCCAACGGTCGCGCCGGCTTCATCGTGCCAACTGGTATTGCCACCGACGATTCCACCAAAGCCTACTTTGAGCGTCTAGCCACTGGCGGGCACCTCCGAAGCTTGTTGTGTCTGGAGAATGAAGAGTTCGTTTTCCCGTCCGTGCACCATGCGTTCAGGTTTGCGCTGCTGACGCTAGGCGGTGAGGCCTCTGGGGATGCTGCCTCGCTCGTGTTCTTCGCGCGTCAGCCCGAGCAGATTCACGACCCCCATCGCCGCTTTGTGCTGACCCCAGACGAATTCGCACTTATCAACCCCAACACCCGTACCTGCCCAGTATTTCGGAGCGAGCGCGATGCGGAGCTGACCAAGAAGCTCTACCACGCCGCGCCGGTGCTCATTGAAGAAGCTGTCACCGACGCCGAGGGCACCGTCGTGCAGCCCGAGGTGAACCCTTGGGGCATTTCGTTTCAGCGCATGCTGGATATGTCTAATGACAGCGGCCTATTCGCCGATGTGCCTTCAGTTGCCGGCCAGCCTGTGCGTTTGCCGCTCTACGAGGCCAAGATGATTCACCAGTTCGACCACCGCTGGGCGACCTATGTGGATGCCTCGAGTGGTATTGCGGGTGAAGTGGAGACCGCGGACGTGGGCGACGCGCAGAAGGCCGACCCTGCCTGCTCTGTGCGCCCGCGTTACTGGGTGGACGAGCGCGAAGTGCTGGCCCGCATTGCCCGGGTACCTAGCCGCGTCGCCAAAGCTTGGCTTCTGACCCACCAACTGGGCCCGTATGCCACGATTGACGATGAAAAGTCACTCAAGTTCGCGGTTGCCACTTGGCTTGCTGGCGAGTGGATGCGGCGGCTCTGTGCTGACGAGTTGGTTGGTGGTAGTGCCAGGGTACTGGCTGAGGCTCAGTGGCGTGCCATGGCTGAAATCGACCGAAGTGCCCGTCCCCTCCTCGGCGCACTACGGAGCGCGAGAGGTGGCGAGGACATCAACAACTGGACGAAGTGGGCGAAGCAGGACGCTGACACGCCGCTCATGGACGCGGAGGAGACGGCAATTCAGGCATGGCAAGAGACCTTCTATGGCCTATCGAGCGAGGGAACCAGGATTGGCTCATTGCTCAACTTTGTGGACGAGTGGATGGACCGCCGTAGTCCTCGGTGGCTGATGGGCTGGCGGGACATCACTGGAGTCGAGAAGGTGCGAACCGTCATCGGAACGGTCATTCCCCGCGTCGGTGTTGGTCACACCTTGCCCCTCTACTTCAGCTCTGGCAATGCGGCGAGACAAGCCTGTCTTCTCAGCAATTGGCAGTCCTTGGTTTTCGACTATGTGGCTCGCCAAAAGGTCGGCGGTACGCACCTTACCTATGGATACCTGAAGCAGTTCCCAGTGCTGCCGCCTGACCGCTACACCTCCGCTGACCTCGCCTTCATCGTCCCCCGCGTCCTTGAACTCACCTACACTGCGCACGACCTGCAGGCCTGGGGCGAGGACCTCGCCGCCTATGACCTGCGCCCCGCCGCTGAGCAGGGCCAGCCCTTCGTTTGGAACCCCGAACGCCGCGCGCGACTGCGTGCCGAACTCGATGCCTACTACGCCCGCCTCTACGGCCTCACCCGCGACGAACTGCGCTACATCCTCGACCCCGCCGACGTGATGGGAATCGCCTACCCAAGCGAGACCTTCCGCGTGCTGAGAGAGGGTGAGATGCGGGCCTATAAAGAGTACCGGACGCGGAGGCTAGTGCTGGAGGCGTGGGACCAGCAGACCATCATGTCGTCTTTGGCACAGTCGGGGCACGTTTCGTACTCCGAACACGGAATGATTCGAAATGCCGAAGAGGGCCGGCTGGCCGGCCTTGTTACGGCACTGGCCGCTGAGCGAACAGGGGGGATTTCACTGGTCGCAATCCAGTCGGCGGTCGCTGGATTGATAACGGCAGCGCACTACCTTGGCCCGGTTGATGGTCCAAGCCTCGAAGCCCTGCGGGGGGCGCTTGAGATTGCAGATGTAGCGCCGCATCTGGGCCGCATCCTTCCTATCGTTCAGCGCCTTGAGGTAGTCGGAGTGCTCGTGCGTTCCACGCGGGGTGCCGAGCCCATCTTTACGCGTGGCTCCGGAACACCTCCGGGCGATGTCATCCTGTTGCCGGAACATCTCGAAGCCGCTCGACTTCTGTGGCTAGCCGAGGGTCGGCGCATGACGTTGGAGAGAGAGCAGAGCGTGACTGTGCCTGTAAGCCCCAAGGCAACTGGCACGCAGTAGGAGTGGTGCGATGTCAAACTGGCTCAAGGCGTGTGAACCGGTCCGCGCTCAACCCAGACTATGGGTCGAAACCCTGTGGCTCGTCGAATCCCGTGAGCCGCTCGTTTTCACGCGCACAATCGACCTGCACGCAGGGCTGAACATCGTATGGGCCAAGGAGTCCGCATCGAGCGAAGCCTCAGGCTTGTCGAGCGCAGGTCATGGCGTCGGTAAAACCTCGCTTTGCCTGTTACTGAGGTATGTCCTGGGTGATGATGCACCCGCCATCGCCACCCTGCGCGGCAAGGCCGCCGGAGGCTTTCCCAAAGGTGGGGTGGCCGCGCAGGTCCATGTGGACGGCTCGGTCTGGTTGGTTTTCCGACCGTACGGCGCGTACAGTCAGCCCATGGCGGCTCAATGCGACGCGTTGAACCAGCTGCTCCAAGGAACGGCGGCGAATGACTTCGACGGCTACAGCCACGCGCTGGAGCAGTTCTCGATTGGTCGGCTTGCGACACGCTCACTGCCAGGAACGAATCAACCGCTGGAGTGGCGCCATTTGCTGGCTTGGTGCATCAGGGAGCAACGAACCCGTTTTGATGGCTTCTACCACTGGCGAGAGGGTGAAGGCTTGGGCTTCAAGAGGTCACGGCGTGACCCGCCGCTGTTGGTCGCCTCGGTGTTGGGTCTGGTGGACCTGGAGCTGGACCGGCTGCTGCGTGACATTGAGGCCAAGCAGAAACAGGTCGAACAGTGTAAGGAACGCATTTCTGAACTTGAACGGGCACCGACCTTTGCGCTGACCCATGCCGACCGACAGTTACGTTTGCGGGTGAAATCGGAAGAGGACGAGCCGGTCTTCATGACGACAGTCGGCGAATCCCTCGAATCGCGTGTTCAAGCGGCCTTGCAGGCTGCCGAGCTTGAGGAGCGGCGATTGGAGCGCGACGTGGAGCAGGCGGAGGATGTCCTAGCAGGGGAACAGGTGCGTCTGCATGAGCTAAACAAAGCCCGCGAGCTGGCGGAACTTACGGTGGGCATTGCCAAGTCCCTGGTTGACGCGAACCAAGCAGATTTTGAGCGGCTGACCAATGAACGGGACCAACTGGAAGGCCTGGAGGGTCGATGCGACCACGGGAATGTCGAGTTCAATGCGTGCCAGCACATCCGGGAGCGCAAGAGCGCGGTCAATATGACTTGGTACCGAGACGGTCGACAGGCCAAGGCAACGGCCCCGGAGCTCGCCGAACGCTACGAAGCTCAGATGCGGGAGTTCGACAGGGCCGCAAAGACCGCCTCTGAACAAGCGCATCGCATTTCTGAGAAGAAGGCTGAGCTTCGCCGATTGCGAGTCCGCGTCGCCACCAGTGAGAGCTCACGGGCACTCTTGAAGCAGTCCTGGAGCGAACTTCAGGTGCAGCACACACAAAGAGCCATAGGCGGCGATACGGCCGAGCTGGTCGAGGCGCGGTCGCAACTTCAGGAGTTCGAGACAGCACTGAATGCCCTCCGAGCCGCCGAGCTCAGCCGCAGGTCTCAGCAGTCATCAAGAGTGGACGCCATCAAGGCTTTGACGGCAGCCGTCTCGACCAGACTCCTTGGAGCCGCAGGACACGCTCGGTTTGTTTCGGGGCACGAATTTCGGCCCTTCCAAGTTGCGCGCGGTGGTGAAGCCTACCAGGTGCTGGAAGTGCTTCTGGGCGACATCGTGTGCCTGCTCGACTCGGCTGTCTCCGATGCGAGCAGCCACCCGGGCTTCCTGGTTCATGACTGTCCGAGAGAGGCCGATATGAGCGAGCGCCTGTACCGGGAGTTCTTCCTCGCCGCCGCTGAAGCGGCTAAGCAATTTGGCAAGGATGGCGCCGTGCCGTTTCAGTTTATCGTCACGACGACTTCGGCGCCACCGCTCGAACTTCAAGGCGACGGAGCTGTGGTGCTGGAGTTGGAGCCAGGTGTTGATGAACGTTTGCTGTTCAGGAGGGAGCTGATGCCCACCTTGCCGGGCTTTGAGTTGCAGTAGGCGTTAAATGCCAAGAAAAAGG
>Ga0209480_10001546_pt1 | contig 16723 bp, 17 predicted proteins | sample JI61114C2DNA_FD_187501 | JGI IMG/M metagenome (GOLD analysis project Ga0209480, IMG submission 187501) | Wastewater effluent complex algal communities from Wisconsin, to seasonally profile nutrient transformation and Carbon sequestration -... | ecosystem: Engineered > WWTP > Effluent > Algae...
ACAAAGCAAATGGAAACTTAAGTACCAGTGGCAGCGTAAGTTTTCAATTCAAACGCATGGGCGTATTTAAATTACAAGCAGAAAGTGTAGATCAAGAAATATTAGAATTTGAACTTATTGATGCTGGCCTAGAAGAAATGGGAGAGGGCACAGGAGAAAACGGCGAACTTGTTTTAGTCATACGTTGCGCCTTCAATAATTTTGGCAACATGCAAAAAGCGCTAGAAGAAAAAAACTTAACAGTCATTAGCGCCGAACGAGAATGGATTCCCAGCAATGTAATGGAATTAAACGAACAACAAGCAGAAGAAGTATTAAAGCTAGTAGACAAATTAGAGCAAGATGATGATGTACAAAAGGTATTCCACAACTTAAAATAGCTTCTTATAGCTTATTTTTTATTTTACAATGAAACTAGTACCTTTGCACCCCGTTATTTACGGATAGACAATTATTATTTAATCAAAAACAGGGAAAATGAACAATTATGAATTGATGGTGATTTTTACCCCTGTGCTTTCTGAAGATGAATTTAAAACAGCTCAGAAAAAATATACCGACCTATTAGTCGCCAATGGCGGCAAGGTATTGCACACGAACCCTTGGGGACTAAAATCACTGGCCTATCCCATCCAAAAAAAAACCACTGGTTTATATTGGGTGTTGGAGTACACAGCGCCATCCAGCTTCAATGAGCAATTGAAAATTCAATTGCTGCGAGACGAACAAGCATTTCGTCACCTACTTACAAAACTCGATAAATACGCCGTCGAGTACAACAAGAAAAAGCAAACGGGCGCATTTAGTGAAATAGAAAAAATGGAAGCTTAACATGGCAAGAGCAAACGAAATAAAATACTTAACCGCTGCTAAAGCAGAAAAGCGTCCTAAAAAATATTGCCGTTTCAAAAAATATGGCATTAGGTACATTGATTATAAAGACGCAAGTTTCTTAAAGAGATTCTTAAACGAACAAGGTAAGATGCTTCCAAGGCGCATTACAGGGGTTTCCTTAAAATACCAACGTAAACTTTCCGAAGCAGTTAAAAAGGCACGTCAAATGGCTATATTGCCTTATGTAACCGATCTTTTTAAATAAAAAAATCTCTCTTTTATCTATAGTAGATATAGAAGATTTGCTATATTAAACAGCATAAAAAAAGAAATCAATGCAAGTAATTTTAATACAAGATATTGACCATTTAGGAGCCAGTAATGAGCTCGTAAAAGTTAAAAACGGCTATGCTCGTAACTACTTAATTCCTCAAAAAATAGCTATAGAAGCCAGCCCTTCTAACTTAAAACAGTTAGAAGAACGCATGAAATATTTAAAGAAAAAAGAAGCCCTAATGTTGGCCGAAATAAGTAAAGTAATTACAGTGCTAACAACCTCGCCTTTAAAAATTACCGCTAAAACAGGCACCAGCGGAAAAATTTTTGGCAATGTTACCTCTTTACAAATTATGCGGGCTATACAACAACAAAAGGGGTACGAAATTGACCGTAAGCGCATACACATAATAGGCGAAATAAAAGAATTAGGTACTTACAAAGCTTCAATTGACTTTGGCGCAACCAAAACAGAAATTGAATTTGAAGTAATAGGCGAATAAATCTCTTTGTAGTATTGCATTGCACTATTTTTGGGCTGTGTAAAAAACGCTATACAATTTATTGTATAGCGTTTTTTACATAAAAATTTGCAAGTTTCAAAAAAATAGTTATATATTTGCGTAGTAATATGAATTTAGTTGGTTTTGCATTGATGTATGGTTTATTGCTATTCTTCAAAAGTCATCACTTCTCCTAAGCTCATGTACATATTTTATTTATCATTTTAAATTTTTGTAATGAACATTTACGTAGGAAACCTCTCTTGGGGTATGACAGATGACAGCTTGAATGCAATTTTTTCTAAATTTGGCACAGTAAACTCTGCTAAAATTATAATCGACAAAATGAGCGGTCGTAGCAAAGGGTTCGGCTTTGTAGAGATGTCAGATGACAGCGAAGCAAAAGCAGCTATTGCAGCTTTAAACGAAACAGAATTAGAAGGCAGAAACATTGTTGTTAATGAATCAAAACCTAGAGAAGAAGGTAGCGGTGGCTACAAAGGTGGTGGCGGCGGCTACAAAGGCGGTGGCGGCGGCTACAAAGGTGGCAACGGCGGCGGTTACAACAAAGATCGTGGTGGTTACGGTAACAAACGTGATTACTAGTTTACATTTCTAAACTATTTGTTGATCATAAAAAATTCCCCTGCAAAATATATGTGGGGGAATTTTATTTTTAAGATATACATACTATCTATGCATTCTTCTTTTCAAATATTCAAATCTCATATTACGCATCCCATTACGTTTCGGTTATTTTTATTACAAAAATTACCATCAGCTTTTTTTGCTGGGGTGCGTATTGCTTTACTTACCCAACAACAAGCAGTAGTAAGCGTAAACAAAAAATGGTTTAATAAAAATCCATTTGGATCTATTTATTTTGCCATACTTTCTATGGCTGCAGAAGTAAGTACGGGTGTGTTGTGCATGGGTGCTTTATATAAAAGAAAACCTGCAGTGAGTATGTTAGTAGTAAAAAGCGAAGGGCATTTTTACAAAAAAGCAATAGGAAAAATTTTGTTTACTTGCAATGATGGCGAGGCTATAAGTATGGCTGTGGAAGAAACCATTGCTAATAACACCCCAACAACCATAACTTGCCATTCGGTAGGTAAAAATGAAGGTGGGGAACTGGTAGCAGAGTTTTATTTTACTTGGAGTTTTAAAGTAAAAAACGCTTAAAAGCTGGGTATGCTGTAGTATTAGGCGCCTCTAAAAACTATTTTTATCTGTACATCTACACATTTTGCTTATTCATAATTACCTATGTAAAAAGTTCAATTGTCTTCTTTGCGCCTTTGATCCATAGAGGCTTTGCGTAATTTTTAGACTACAAAAAAGTGCTATCTGTATAATTTATTTTTAAATAGACGCATGGAATAATTAAGGTTTTGTATCATCAGCAATCAATGTACTCATTGCTGGTTGTTGTACAATGTAGTTTTTGAATGATTATTTTATAACGGTAGTTTTTAGAGTTGTCCTTATTGCGTAATTTCTTCTACTCCCGGATATTTCTTTTTATCAAATGTAAAATCTTCATCTTTCAAGTTTACATTAGTTTTCATGTTGGATATGCTGTACAAATAAATGTTACCAGCGGTTTCTAGCACTTTTGCGGAAGTAATGGTATTGTTATTTTTGTTAACATATAAGTATACTGTGTGATATTTTACCCGCTTATCTGTAGGTGTTAATTGAATTTCAGCCATATTACTTTTAACGCCATTCAGTTTATATAAAAAATCTTTATCATAAAAATTGGTAAATAGTTTTTGTGGGGTTAGTGCTTGAGTACTCTCATCTACCGCAGAAACAGTTACTTCCTTAGCTTCTGCATCATACCGCCAAGTTGTTTTGCCATTGCAGAATATTTGTAATACTTTATCTACAATTTTATATTTAGCGCCTTTCATATATACTAATCCTGTTTTTTCACCTTGTTTTTCACCTTTTTTATTCTGTACTTTAAAGGTATAGTTTGCTTGTACTCCTTTAAATGTTTTAAACGTAATGCTTACGGCATCTAATATTTTTTTAGCTGCCGGATCATTTTTACCCAAACTAGGTTGTGCTTTAGTTGTTATACAATAAGAAATAAGAAATAAAAAAGTGATGGTTACAGTTTTCAGTTTTTGCATTTTATTTTTTTGTTTTATAAAGACGGGTGCAAAGGTGTATAGTTTAACGGATATGAAAAAATAAAATACATTCTGTTGTTAAAGACTTTGGTGGTATGGATGTAAGTGATTCTATTGTATACATTATACAAAACCACTCAATTTTCTTACATTTGCTCCTTGCGCTTAATATATGATAATGTATACCATACATACAGAGCAACTATTTATAAACGTACAAAACTATTCAACTAATGGATCCCATAATCATAAGTATAACAGGATCAGTTGCCTTGGCTATTGGGCTAATAGCGGGTAAATTGATTTTTGCTAAAAATTCAAAACAAAAAACAGCAGAAGCCGAAAAGCAAGCTCAAAAAATACTTGCTGATGCACAAAGCACAGCAGAGACATTGAAAAAAGAAAAATTATTAGAGGTTAAAGAAAAATTTGTACAACTCAAATCAGAACACGACAAAGAGGTTTTGCAACGTAATCAAAAATTGATAGATGCTGAAAACCGCACCAAACAAAGGGAACAAAGCATTAATCAAAAAGTAGAGCAATTAGAAAAACAAGATAAAGAGAATAGTAGTATTAAGGAAAATCTTAATCGACAAGTTGAAATTGTAAATCAAAAACGTACCGAATTAGAAAAACATCAAGAAGAACATATTAGACGTTTGGAAAAAATTGCTAACTTAAGTGCAGAAGATGCTAAGCAGCAATTGGTAGAAAGTTTAAAAAAAGATGCCCAAGCCCAAGCATTGGGTTTGCAGCAAGAAATTATTGATGATGCTAAGCAAAAAGCTGGCAAAGAAGCTCGAAAAATTATTATACAAACCATACAGCGTACCGCTTCGGAGCAGGCTATTGAAAATGCTATCACTGTTTTTAATTTAGAAAGTGATGAAATGAAAGGCCAAATTATTGGCAGAGAAGGGCGCAACATCAGAGCTTTAGAAGCAGCTACTGGTGTAGATTTGATTGTAGATGATACTCCAGAAGCCATTGTTCTTTCCTGCTTTGACCCGCTGCGTAGAGAAATAGCTCGCTTAAGCCTACAGCGTTTAATGGCAGATGGCCGCATACACCCTGCTCGTATTGAGGAGGTAGTAGATAAAACACGCCGCCAGTTAGAAGATCAGATTGTAGAAATTGGTGAGCGTACGATTATTGAACTGGGTATTCATGGTTTACATAAAGATTTAGTTCGTATTATAGGTAAAATGCGTTTTCGTTCTTCTTACGGACAAAATTTATTAATGCACAGCCGTGAAGTAGCAAACCTTTGTGGTATTATGGCTGCAGAGCTTGGCTTAAATCCTAAATTGGCCAAACGAGCTGGTTTATTGCACGATATTGGTAAGGTGCCAGATGAGGAAACGGAGCTAAGCCATGCCTTGTTAGGTATGAAATTGGCTGAAAAATATGGTGAAAATCCTGCAGTATGTAATGCTATAGGTGCCCATCATGATGAAGTAGAAATGCAATATGTTATCTCACCCATTATACAAGCTTGCGACTCTATTAGTGGTGCACGCCCTGGAGCACGCAGGGAGATTATGCAGCAATATTTGCAACGTATTAAACAATTAGAAACCCTTGCTGTTGGTTACCAAGGTGTGGAAAAAGCATATGCTATACAAGCTGGTAGGGAGTTACGTGTTATTGTAGAAGCGGATAAAGTAACGGATAATGATAGTGATAAATTAAGTTTTGAAATAGCCCAAAAAATTCAAACTGAAATGACGTATCCTGGCCAAATTAAAGTAACGGTTATTAGAGAAAGACGTGCGGTTAACGTAGCTAGATAATTGGTATATGGGATGCAATTACTATCTAGTAACATTAAGCAACCCATTCGCAACGATTCAAAGGCAATAAAGCAATTTTTTTACCATTGGAGCAATCAGCCAACTCGCTCTACTCAGCTTGGGCATGGAGTTTTCCGTTACAACCCCGCTAGTTACCCACATTCGTGGCCTTGTGGGCACACAGGCCGCTTGCTCCAAATCAGGCGAGGGTTTCCACTACAATCCCTGAGACCATCGGCTTTAATAATAGATCTCTTCGTGCATCGCAGTGGAAGTCGAACTCAGTTTATTACAATAATTTTTCTGCCTTCTGCAAATCTTCTGGTGTATCAATTTCCACACCCATATAATCGGTAAGCACCATTTTTATAGACATCCCATTTTCTAAATAGCGCAGACATTCAATTTTTTCTGCATCTTCTAACGGAGTTGTAGGCCATTGTGTAAATTGTAGCAATGCTTGCTTACGAAAAGCATACACTCCAATATGTTCGTAATAAGGAATGGAAATATTGGTATTGCGAGGATAAGGAATGATAGACCGGCTAAAAAATAAAGCATTAAAATGCTTATCTACAGCTACTTTTACAAAGTTTGGATCGGCTATATCTTGTGTATTGGTAAGCGTTTGCATTAAAGAAGCTACTTGAACTTTTTCCGCTGCTGTGTCCGAAAATATTTGTAACAATTTTGCTAATGGTTCTTTTTTTGCAAAGGGTGTATCGCCTTGAACATTTACAATAATATCTGCATGTAATGTATATGCTGCTTCTGCTATACGATCGCTACCACTTTCATGCACTTGCTTGCTCATTAAGGCTTTGCCGCCAATTGTAGTAATACTATCAAAAATGATAGTACTATCTGTTACTACAATTACATCATCAAATAACTTTGTATTATACACTGCATCGTACGTATGTTGAATAACCGTTTTGGTTCCTAACATAGCCATTAGTTTACCCGGAAACCGAGTAGCAGCATATCTTGCAGGAATAAGGGCAACAGCTTTCATCTATATAAATTTTTCTTTTAATGGAGCACAGATGACGCAGACAAAACAGGCAATCACAGCTAGAATCCTTACATATAGCAAGCGATGTTAGCCATGCTAATCTGTCTAATCAGTGTCATCTGTGTTCTATTTTTTTCAGTGGTGAGCCGGTAACTTTGGTTAATTAATTCAACGGCATAATTAACATCAGTAATTCTTCTACCTCATTTTCTTCTTCTATAGGTTTGATAATGCCTGCTTTATTAGGGGTGGATAATTCTAATTTTATTTCGCTACTGGTTAAAGCATTTAATATTTCTATTAAAAATTTAGCATTAAAAGAAACTTGCATGTCCTCTCCATCATATTGGCAAGCCATGCGTTCATTGCCTTCAAAACTAAAATCTACATCTTGTGCAGATAGTTGTAATTGACTGCCCGTTATGGCTAGCATAACTTGGTTGGTACTTTTATTACTAAAAACACTTATACGACGTAATGCTTGCTGAAACTCATTTTTACCTATAACCATTTTATACGGATTATGGGTAGGGATAACTACTTTATAATCTGGAAAGCGTGCATCGATGAGCCTACAAATAAGTTGTGTGGTGTTGTGTTTTATAAAAAGATGATTGTTAGTATGCGAAATCATCAATACATCTTCATTACTAGGCAATGCATTTTTAAGTAGGTTTAATGGTTTTTTAGGTACAATAAATGCATTGGGTTGCTTTATTTGTACATCTTTTCGCTTGTAACATACTAGGCGATGCGCATCTGTAGCTACCAATTGCAAACCATCTTCTAATAACTCAAAAAGAACACCCGTCATAGCTGGGCGCAACGAGTCGTTGCTTACTGCAAATAATGTTTTGTCAATAGCCCCCAGCAAAACGTTGCTAGCAATAGAAAACATGTTTCCTTCATCTGCTACAGGCTCTTTAGGATAATTATCTGGATTTTCGCCCATTACTTTATATTTTCCATTATCACTAGTAATTTCTACACCATAATTTTTGTCAATATTAAAAGTCAGTGGTTGATCAGGAATATTTTTTAAAGATTCTATCAAAATTTTGGCTGGAATACACACTCGGCCTGTTTCTTTGGCTTCAACATCGAGCTGTACTTTCATAATTGTTTCTAAATCAGTAGCTACAACGGTAAGGTGTTTGCTGTGTACTTCAAATAGAAAATCTTCTAAAATAGGCAATATAGTGTTAGTGCTAATAACGCCGTTTATTTGCTGCAAATGTTTGAGCAGCGTAGAAGAAGAGACAATAAATTTCATATTATATCATTAATTTTTATATGTAAAATATATAAGCTATTGGGTATAGCCCATTCAGCGAACAAACCTACATTAATTTACGCATTGCACAAACCTTTCTATAAACAATACGCAGCAGGCTACCGTGGCGAGTGTCCTTACTTCGAAAGCAGTACTTCCTTCATTTTAACAGAAATTTCCACAAAATCAATGTAACTTGCCGCACTTATTTTATTTTTTGAGTTGAAAGTATATTTTTTCTTTGTAAAGATTTTAGCACACTTTCTATTCAAAATAATAAGTAGCTCTTTATCATAAATGAGTATGGAATTTAAGCCGTCATTGCGAGTCCCACTGCAGGTTTTGCAAACTAAAATATATTATCTGGGACGAAGCAATCTGCCTTTAGAAATGGCAAACGTCTGTAACGCTTGGTTCAGACTGCGTCGTTCCTCGCAGTGACGAACCTTTCAGTAGATTGTTTGCAGAATGTTGCAACTTTTATTTCCACTATTTTTGACGTAGAGCCTAACAAGATCCTAAATTATTACCATCATTGTATACCATAAGAATGCGAAAATTGTTTTTGATGCAGCGTATGTACTGCAAAACCCTAACAGTATTATTGTTATTATGCTTTATACATACAACAATATATGCGCAGCAAGATACCACTAAGCCCACTGCTATTGATATTACGCTAAACAATATTTTTGAAGCCAAAACCCAAAAGGAATATACCCTATCAACCATAAAAGTAACGGGTAATGATTATTTTGATGAAGCATTATTATTATCTATTGCTAACGTTGCCGTAGGCGATAAAATACGCATTCCAGGCACTGATGTTTTTAGTAAAACCATTATCAATTTATGGAAGCAAAATTATTTTAGTGATGTACAAGTATATCTTACTGCTCTTCAAGATACTAAGTTAGGCATTGAAATTCATGTAGTAGAAAGGCCAAGGCTTTCTCTAATTACATACAAAGGATTGCGTAAAAAAGAGCAAGAAGATTTAGTGGGTAAAATGGGATTGATAAAAGGCCGTGTAGTTACAGAAAGTATGAAAAATAGTGCCATAGCTGTTATTAAGGCTTATTTTGATGATAAAGGATATAGCAACACAACCATTCGCATAGAGGAACAAAAAGATCCAACTACCCAAAATGCTATCCAATTAAGTGTTAATGTGGCTAAAGGTCAAAAGGTTAGGATCAGTGATATTCATTTTTTTGGGAATGATGCAGTAAGTACATTAACGCTAAAAAAGCAACTTAAAGATACTAAAGAAACTTCTCGTTTTACCCTATTCCCCCCTGCAGATACAAGTGTATACGGCCCTTCTAACCGAATAACTTTTAAGCAGTATGTACATGACTTAGGGTTTCTATCGCTCATAAAAACAAAAAATTATTTAGATCCTTATTTCCGTTTTAAACTATTTTCTTCTTCTAAATTTAACGCAACAAAATTTGCTACAGACAAAGAAAATATATTACGCCATTACAACGCACTAGGCTATCGAGATGCTAGCATTATAGCAGATACACAATATTATAATGCCAAAGGCAATATGAATATTGATATTAAAGTAAATGAAGGGCGCAAATATTATTTTGGCAATACCGTTTGGAAAGGCAATACAAAATATGCAGATTCTATACTAAGCATCGTTTTAGGAATTCATAAAGGAGATGTATATAATGTTGATATTTTGAATAAGAAATTAGGCAAAGAATTATCTCCTGAAGGGGGCGATATTGGCGGATTGTACATGGATGATGGTTATTTATTTTTTAGAGCAGAAGCGGTAGAAACAGCTGTATATAACGATACCATTGATCATGAAATTAGAATTGTAGAAGGCCCACAAGCCACTATTGGCAACGTACGTATAACGGGTAACGATAAAACCAAAGAGTATGTAATACGCCGAGAGCTGCGTACCATACCTGGTGAAAAATTTAGCCGCTCCAATCTTATTCGTTCTCAACGAGAGTTAGCTAGTCTTAATTATTTTAACCAAGAAAAAATTAACCCACAAGTAGTGCCCGATATAGCAAAAGGCACCGTTGATATTACGTGGAATTTAGAAGAAAAATCATCCGACCAACTAGAGCTTTCTGCTGGATGGGGCGGTGGTATTGGCTTAACAGGTACTTTAGGTGTTACATTCAATAATTTTTCTATCAACAATATTTTTAAAAAATCTGCTTGGGATCCTTTACCTTCTGGTGATGGGCAGCGCTTAAGTTTACGTGTTCAATCCAACGGACAATTTTATAGATCTTATAATTTTTCCTTTACTGAACCTTGGCTAGGTGGTAAAAAACGTAATGCATTAACCGTAAGTTTTTATAATACTAAATTTTCTAACACAAGTTTACTTACTGGAACAAGCGAATCTTATCTAACAACAACAGGCGTTTCCCTTGGTTTGGGTAAACAACTTAAATGGCCAGATGATTACTTTAGCTTGTCTTATTCACTCAATTATACACGATATGTTTTAAAAGATTATGCTATTCTGAGAGATCCTATTAAAAATACAGTTTTAGATAATGGAAAAATAAATAACTTCAACATTAAGCTGGTATTGAATCGTAGCTCTATAGATCAACCCACTTTTCCACACAGTGGTTCTAATTTTATGCTAAGTGCACAATTTACACCCCCTTATTCTTTAATAGGTGGCGGAATAAATTACAACTCTGAAGCCAACAAATATAAATTTATAGAATACCATAAATGGCGCTTTACAGGAGAGTGGTATGTACCTATTGGCAAACCAACTGGTGCAGATAAAAGTCAACAATTTGTGCTAAAAGCAGCTGCTAAATTTGGATACATTGGTCGGTACAATTCTAAATTAGAAATATCTCCATTTGAACGTTTTCAAGTAGGCGATGCAGGCTTAAGTAATAATTTTGCTTTATTAGGATATGATATTATTGCACAACGAGGATATCCAGTATATGAAAAATCCGATCCTAAAATAAACCCAGAGCAGCAAAGCGCTTCGCAGTTTTTTACCATGTTTAATAAATATGTATTAGAATTACGGTATCCATTTAGCACCAACCCTAGCAGTACTATTTACGGCTTAGCTTTTGTAGAAGCAGCAAATGGTTGGTATAATTTTAAAGAATATAATCCATTTAAATTGCGTCGCTCTGTAGGCGTAGGCATGCGCTTTTTCTTACCCATGTTTGGCCTATTAGGATTTGATTATGGTATTGGTATAGACAGAATTGGCCCCAATACAAACTTTAGTGGCGCTGGCCGCTTTACCTTTATGCTAGGGTTTGAGCCGGAATAAATATAAAAATATAACTGGCTTTTAATAGAACGTAAATTTTTATGATTATCAAGATTTATCATGATGTATTCATGAAGGTCATGACGATCAGTGTTCTAATTCTTTATCATTGAGTATATAACAACTTTTAGTACTTTCGAATATGCTCATCTAAAAAAATATTTTTCATGAAAAAAATTTATTGCCTAATTATACTAATCGCAACAATAAGCACGAGTACTATTGCACAACGTTATGCGGTTATTGATACCAAATTTATTTTGGAACAAGTGCCAGAATATAAAACAGCCCAACAAAATTTAAATGCAACAGCTGCAATGTGGCAAAAAGAAATTGATGGCCTACAAACGCAACTGGATAAGCTATATAGAGATTATGAAGCCGAACAATATATGTTAAGCGATGTGTTAAAGAAAAAAAGAGAAGACGAAATATTTAATAAAGAAAAAGAGGTTAGAGATTTACAAAAAAAACGATTTGGATACGAAGGTGATTTATTTAAAGAGCGTCAAAAACTTATAAAACCAGTACAAGATAAAGTGTATACGGCTGTTCAAAAATTAGCTACCGAAAAATTATATGATTTTATCTTAGATAAAAGTGAAGGAATTACTGTTATATTTGCTGATCCTAAATTAGATAAAAGCGAAGAGGTGCTTAAAATATTAGGAATCACAAAACCATAATTTATCAAACTTTAAAAATTTAGTATTATTTGTATGAAAAGAATTATCCTTTCTGTTTTTATGTTAACAGCTTTAAGCGCCATAAGCAATCAAACCAACGCACAAACCAAAATTGGTTATTTTGATGAAAATACAGTATTAGGTTTAATGCCCGGTATTCAAAAAGTAGATACGCTATTAAATCAATTCAATCAAGATTCTTTACAAGGAGAATATGAATACACTTTAGGTGAATTTAAAAGAAAAGATGATTTACTAAAAGCCGATTCTACAGCTGCTACAAAACTATCTGGTGGGCAAAAGAAAATTATTCAAGGAGAACGTGATCGACTAGCCTATCAGCTAACCAACTGGAATACTTATACACAACAAAAGTTAGGTGCTAAGCAACGAGAACTAGTAGCACCGTTTATGGATAAAATACGTATCGCTTTTCAAAAAGTAATTTCTAGAGATAAATTTTCCTACGTACTTCGTGCAGAAAATTTATATTTTGCTCCACCTGAAAATGATTTAGTGCCCTTAGTATGTAAAGAATTAGGCATTAAGCTACCTCCAGCATATTTTGGTCAACAATCAGGCGATGGCAATAATGCACCAAAACCAGCTAAACATTAATTAAAATATATTTCTTACACTCTATATATTAAGCCACGTTTCTTAACGTGGTTTTTTATTTTGGGTAGAAATATTGTTGAGGTATTAATCAATTATACGCACTCTATGTACCCTACTGCGCCTCCTATGTGGTAGAAAAAACGACATAGAAACATAGGCACATAAGTTTTCTATACTAAATAAACAATGCTATTTTATGGTTTTGAATTTTTACTTTTGAGCCATTATATTTATGAAATCAGAAAAACCAATAGGTATATTCGATTCGGGCATTGGCGGCTTTACCGTAGCTAAAGCCATACGCAACTTACTACCCAAAGAATCTCTATTGTACTTTGGAGACACCGCCCATTTGCCTTACGGCGAAAAATCGGCTGATGCTATTCAACAATACGCATTGCAGATTGGTGCGTTCTTAATAAAACAAGGTGTTAAGATAATAGTTATTGCTTGCAACAGCGCCTCTGCAGTAGCTTATGAGGCTATGCACAAAAAATTTCATAAGCAAGTGCCTATTATTGGTATGGTGGAGCCCACCGTAAATTTTATTGTACAACAACAATACAAAAAAATAGGTATTATAGGCACTAAGGCTACTATTACCTCTAATGTACATGCAGCTAAAATACATGCACATAGTTATAAGGTTAATGTTGCAACACTTGCTGCGCCATTATTAGTACCCATGATTGAAGAAGGATTTTTTAATAACAATATTAGCCAAACCATTATTGAATCCTACCTATCTAACAAAAAACTTAAAAGTATACAAGCACTGGTATTGGCTTGTACACACTATCCACTTATTCGTAAACAAATTGAAAAATATTATAACGCATCTATACACATTATCGACCCTGCAGAAATAGTGGCTCAGCAAGTAAAAGAAGTATTGACTATAAAAAAAATATTAGCTAATAAAAAAGTTAGTGCCGATAGATTTTATGTATCCGATTATACCAATGCCTTTGCAGAGAGCACTAAATTATTTTTTGGAGAAGCTGTTCCTTTACAAAAAATAGATTTGTGGGGAAAGAAGTAGTTTTTTTATAAAGATAGGAGAGAAAAGAAAAGACAATATATGTGCATCAAGGGTTCAAATGCGAGTGTGCAGTGGGGATACTGCCCACGGCAGCCTGCCGTGGCGAGTGTCCCCACTCGCCATACATGCTGAGCCTGAACCCTTGATTCGCATAATATATTGAACTACCGATTATTTATACCCTATATAAAATGACCCATCTACATAAACTCCAAAATAGAATTGGTAAGATTTTTGCTCTATAAACTATACGAAAGCGGACTGGTATGTATTTTTTTAATTGCGCACCGATAGCTGTAGTAATTGAAATAAGTTTTATTTACTTTTATTAAAAATTAGAACAATGACTTCTAAGATAACATCAGGCGTTTTAACAAGTGTAGAAACCTTCTATCAAAGCAACTATAGCAATCCAGAAAAAAGGGATTTTATATTTGCTTATCGCATTACTATAGAAAATCAAAATGCCTTTACCATTAAATTACTAAATAGACATTGGTATATTTTTGATAGTAATGGAGATTACAGAGAAGTAGAAGGCGAAGGAGTGGTAGGTACACAACCTATCATAACACCAGGCGATAGATATCAATATGTAAGCAGCTGTCATTTGCATAGCGAGATTGGGTGTATGCATGGAACTTATCAAATGGAAAATTTAAACACCCAAACATTATTTAATGTACATATTCCTTCCTTTCAATTAATTGTACCTTTTAAAATGAATTAGTGCTATACGCATTGAAAAATAGAATCCTCTAATGTCCATACCCATAAGTGATACAGCGCTTTTAGTACAATTTCGATCGTCCATTACTAAAGAGCAAGCCTTTACTGCTATTGTAAAAAAGTATCAAGAAAAATTATATTGGCATATACGCCGCATGGTAATACATCATGAAGATGCTAATGATGTATTACAAAACTGTTTTATAAAAGCTTGGAAAGGGTTAGATAATTTTAGAGAAGACGCACAATTATATACTTGGCTATACCGTATTGCTACCAACGAAACCCTTAGTTTTTTGGAACAACAAAAGCGAAAACGTACAACTGCTATAGATGATATTTCCTATCATCATATCCATGCTATACAAGCCGATAAACATTTTGATGCCAAAAAATTAGAATGGAAATTGCAACTAGCCATACAACAACTTCCAGAAAAACAACGCATTGTTTTTAACCTACGTTATTATGATGAAATGCCTTATGCAGAAATGAGTAAAGTGTTAGAAACCTCTGAGGGTGCACTAAAAGCTTCCTACCATCATGCTGTAAAAAAAATAGAAGATTATATTTTAAACCATTAAGAAAATTATTGGTCTTAACACAGCAAGCAAAATCATGAAATCTTTTAATGCCATATTACAAGAGCTAGAGAATATAAGTCCAGTAGTAGCTAATATTCAAAAACAAAATGTTTGGAGTGTTCCAATATGCTATTTTGATAGCATTCTGCCAGCTATTTTAAATATCATCAAAAACGATTCATATATCAATATAAATGAAGTAGCGGAAGAATTGAAAACAATTTCTCCTTTATTAGCTTCTTTATCTAAAGCGTCCATCTTAAGTATACCTGAGAATTATTTTGATGATAACGTATACAATAATCAACATAAAATTATTTCCATTAATAACAGAAAAAAGAAAAAATATATTTGGCTGGCTGCTGCAAGCGTAGCATTATTAGTAGCACTAGGTTTAAATCAATGGCTTGAAAGAAATGTGCAGCGGAGTGGAATAGATGAAATTGCATTAGCCGAAAAGCTTGATAAAATTGATGAACAATCTTTAATAGCTTACGTTGATAATAATTCCATAGCAGAGATGTCTATATATAATACAACAACGAGCACTAATTGGGATATGGATATTAATGAAGCGTTTAAACAGATAGATGCTAATGAAATAAAGGAGTACGTTATGGAAAATGAACATTTAGTAGAAGTCAACAATGAATAATTACATGTCTGTATTGCTATATAATATTCAATATTTTGCCTAATTTTTAAAAATTGATTAAAAATGAAAAAAAAGGTCGTTTATTTTTTGGTAGTGTTCTTTATCACGTCGTATCTTTGTGGTGCACAAGATTCATTACGAAGAGAAAGTGCAATAGAGTCTTTGAAAATTGGGTTTATAACAAAACGAATTAATTTAATACCAGAAGAAGCTCAGAAGTTTTGGCCTGTGTACAATAAGTATTCAAGTGAATTAAAAAGTGTACGCCACAAACCAACACTCGGAGAAGATGTTTTAGTAATGGAAGAGCGTGTTTTAAATATTCGCAAAAAATATAAATCAGAATTTTTAAAAGTTATTTCACAAGATCGGTTGAACGAGTTTTATAAGTCAGAACTAGATTTTATGCGGTTTTTGCATAAGAATTTAGACAACCGAAAACAAAGATTACAACGACCATAGTTCAAAATATTTTTAACTCGGTGTTTTTCATAGGTTAGCAACGGCCCGTCTTTTCTAAGACAGGGCCTTCTTTTTTGAGGTATATCCCATAACGTTCTACAAAAGACTTTTTCAAAAAATCACCCTTCGATGGAGTTTATCCTGATGAAAGAAGGACTCAAGGTGACATCTCCATTAACAAAACTGTCAATCCGAGCAGAGTTGAGGACATTCTAAGATAGTGTGATAGCTATTCTCCAAAGGGATCTAAAAATAAAGGAAGAGAAACTTTTATCTATAAAATCAGTAAGTAAAAATGGGCGTTTTAATATCATGATAAAATAAAAATGTCCAATGTTCTTTTTCGCCTTGCTCTCGCCATTGTTGACGTAATTCCATAGCTAATCTACCATTGTAATCATATTTTGCTACCAATTTATTTTTTATTTGTTGATATTGTGGCGCATCATCACCACCATAAAAAATAATTTTATCTTCAGTATGTATCCAAAAAACTTGATGGTACTGGCTATGTGCTGCCGTTAATTTATATTGAATATATCCGTCAATATTTCCTTCGTCGTCGCTTAACCATACTATATTAGGTAAATTTTTTAAACACAATAATTTTTCTGAAGAAAAAGATGCTGAATTTGTTAGCACTGCATTTTCAAATTCACGCTCTTGTATATAATGTGTTGCATTAGGAAATGTTATTTCATATTTACCTGTATTTTCATTTTTGTAAGTAACGCCACCAGCATGGTCTTTATGTAAATGAGTTAACAAAACTTTGGTAATTTGTTGTGGCTTTATTTTGTGTTGT
>Ga0209480_10001548_pt1 | contig 16711 bp, 18 predicted proteins | sample JI61114C2DNA_FD_187501 | JGI IMG/M metagenome (GOLD analysis project Ga0209480, IMG submission 187501) | Wastewater effluent complex algal communities from Wisconsin, to seasonally profile nutrient transformation and Carbon sequestration -... | ecosystem: Engineered > WWTP > Effluent > Algae...
TCGCCTCGGCCGTGCTCGCCTACTACTTCATGGACAACCTGCGCGAGGCCAAGGCCGACCCCGGCCCCACGGCCCGCGCCACGGGACACCTGCACACCTGGCTCATGGCGCTGCTCTACATCGGCACCTTCGGCTCGTTCATCGGCTACTCGGCGGCATTCCCGACCCTGCTCAAGGTCGTCTTCGAGCGGCCCGACATCGCCCTGACCTACGGCTTCCTCGGAGCGCTCGTCGGCTCGCTGTCCCGCCCGCTCGGTGGTCGGCTCTCCGACCGGCTCGGCGGCTCGGTCGTCACGATCGTCAGCTTCGTCGCCATGGCGGTGGCCGGCGTCATCGCCGTCGTCGGGGTGCAGCAGAAGAGCCTGCCGATCTTCTTCGCGAGCTTCATGGCCCTGTTCGTCGCGACCGGTGTCGGCAACGGCTCGACGTACCGGATGATCCCGGCGATCTTCACCCGGCTCGCGGCCCGCGACGGCGGCGAGGACAGTGCGTTGGAGTACCGCCGGCGCGCAGCGGGTGCCGTCGGCATCATCGCGGCGGTCGGCGCCTTCGGCGGGTTCGTCATCCCCTTCGTCTACAAGTTCGCCCGCGAGGAGTACGGCTCGATCGTCCCCGCCCTGCAGGCCTATGTCCTGGTCTTCCTCGCCCTCGCGGTGCTCACCTGGGCCGTCTACGTGCGCCGCGGCGCCACGATGGCCAAGGTCTGAGGACACCGTGCCCACCCCCACCCACTGCCCCTACTGCGCCCTCCAGTGCGCGCAGGCCCTCCACGCGACCCCGGATGCCGTGTCACCGGTTCGCGTCGAGGCGCGCGACTTCCCCACGAACCGGGGAGGCATGTGCCAGAAGGGGTGGAGCTCAGCCGAGGTGCTCACCGCCACCGACCGCCTCACCACGCCGCTCGTGCGACGGGTCGGGGCGGACGGTGGGCGGGGGGCGCTCGGGCCGGCCACGTGGGAGGAGGCTCTCGACCTCGTGCACTCGCGGCTCGCCGGCATCCAGGCCGTGCACGGCCGGGACGCGGTTGCCGTGTTCGGCGGAGGCGGCCTCACCAACGAGAAGGCCTACACCCTGGGCAAGTTCGCGCGGGTCGTGCTGGGCACGCCGTACATCGACTACAACGGCCGGTTCTGCATGTCCTCGGCCGCGGCCGGCGCCAACCGCAGCCTCGGCGTCGACCGGGGCCTGGCCTTCCCGCTCGCGGACCTCGGGGGCGCGGACGCCGTGCTCGTCGTCGGCTCCAACCCCGCAGCGACGATGCCGCCCCTCGTGCAGCACCTCGCCGGCGCGCGGTCGCGCGGGGGCCTGGTCGTCGTCGACCCGCGGGCCTCGGCGACGGCACGGCTGACCGACGGCGGGGCCGGCATCCACCTCGCCGCCGTGCCGGGCAGCGACCTCGTCGTCCTGCTCGCCCTCACCCACGTCCTCGTCGACGAGGGGCTCGTCGACGAGGAGTACGTGACCACCCGAACCACCGGGTGGGATGCCGTGCGCGCCTCGGTCGCGCGGTGGTGGCCCGAGCGCGCGGAGGCGGTGTGCGGCATCCCCGCCGACACCCTGCGCGCCACTGCCCGCCTGCTCGCGGCCGCGGCGCCCGCGCACGGCGGACGGGGCGCCTACGTGCTCACCGGAAGGGGCCTGGAGCAGTCGACCCAGGGCACCGACGGCGTGTCCGCGGCGATCAACCTCGCCGTCGCGCTCGGCCTGCCCGGCCGCCCCGGTTCCGGCTACGGACCGCTCACCGGTCAGGGCAACGGGCAGGGCGGGCGCGAGCACGGCCTCAAGAGCGACCAGCTGCCCGGCTACCGGATGATCACCGACCCCGCTGCGCGGTCCCACGTCGCCGGGGTGTGGGGAGTCGACCCGGCCACGCTGCCGGGCCCCGGCGTCCCGGCCGTCGAGCTGCTCTCCCGGCTCGGCACCGCCGGAGGGCCGAAGGCGCTGCTCGTGCACGGGGCCAACCCCGCCGTCTCCGCGCCCAACGTCTCGGCCGTGCGCGCGGCGCTCGGCCGCCTCGACCTGCTCGTCGTCAGCGACGTCGTTCCTTCGGAGACCGCCCAGCTCGCCGACGTCGTGCTCCCCGTGGCGCAGTGGGCCGAGGAGGAGGGCACGATGACCACCCTCGAGGGCCGGGTCGTGCGCCGCCGCAGGGCCATCGACCCGCCGGGGCAGGCCCGCTCCGAGCTGTGGGTGTGGGCCCGGCTGGCCGAGCGCTTCGGTCACCACCTGTCCGACGACGCCTGCGAGGTCTTCGACGAGCTGGCCCGCGCCTCGGCGGGCGGGCGGGCCGACTACTCCGCGATCACCTACGCCCGGCTCGACGCCGGGGAGGCGCTGTTCTGGCCGTGCTCGGCTGCCGCGCCGCAGGGCACGCCCCGGATGTTCCTGGACCGCTTCCCGACCGACGACGGCCGGGCCCACCTCGTCGCGGTCGACCACCACGGCCCCGACGACGACGTCTCCGCCTCGATGCCGGTGCACCTGATCACCGGGCGCGTGCTGCACCACTACCAGTCGGGAGCGCAGACCCGCCGGGTCGCCGAGCTCGTCGAGGCGGCGCCGGTGCCGCTGCTCGAGATCCACCCGCTGCTCGCCGACACGCACGGCGTCACCGAGGGGGATGCCGTGCGCGTCACGTCGGCGCGCGGCGAGCTGGTCGCGACCGCGTCGGTGACCGAGGCGATCCGCCCCGACACCGTCTTCCTGCCGTTCCACTGGGCCGGTGACCTCAGCGCCAACCTGCTGACCAACGATGCGGTCGACCCGGTGTCCGGCATGCCGGAGTTCAAGGTGTGCGCCGTGCGGCTGACGCGGGTCCGCCACCTCGAGGAGGTCCTCGCATGAGACGCGTCGTCGTCGTCGGCCACGGGATGGTCGGCTCCAGGTTCGTCGAGGAGCTCGTCGGCGCCGACCCGGACGTCGTGGTGACGGTGCTCGGCAAGGAGCCACTGCCCGCCTACAACCGGGTGCTGCTGTCCAGTGTCGTCGCGGGGGCCAAGAGCCCACAGGCCCTGGGGCTGGCGGGCCCGGCCCACCCGAGGGTCGAGGTCCTCACGGGCGTCGCGGCCGCCGGGATCGACCGCGAGCGCCGTGTCGTCGTCGACGACCGCGGGACGGCGCACGGCTACGACGAGCTCGTGCTCGCCACCGGATCGGCCGCCCGGGTGCCGTCCATCCAGGGCGTCGCCTACGACGAGGGGCTGGTGGACGGCGTCTTCGTGCTCAAGGACATGGCCGACGCCACCGGGATCGTCGCGGCGGCAGGGAGCGGCCGTCGGGCCGTCGTCCTCGGTGCGGGAGTGCTCGGTATCGAGGTCGCGACGGGACTGGCCCGCCGTGGGCTGGCCGTGCGGGTCGTCCACCTCGCCGACCGGCTGATGGAGCGTCAGCTCGGGTGGGAGGCCTCGCAGGTGGCCGTGGCCAGCCTGGAGCGCCTCGGCATCACCACCCACGTGGGCGCCTCGGTCGTGGGTGTCCGCACCCGGCGCGGACGCCTGGAGAGCGTGCGATTCGCCGATGGGGTCGAGGCGGCCGCCGACCTCTTCGTCATGTGCACCGGCACTGTGCCGGAGACCATGCTCGCCCGCCGGGCCGGGCTCACCGTCGACCGCGGCGTCGTCGTCGGGGACGACCTCACCAGCCCGGACGACCCGCACGTGCACGCCATCGGTGACTGTGCCCAGCCCCCCGGGGGCGCCAGCGGGCTCGTCGCCCAGGGCTGGCAGCAGGCGAGCCGCCTCGTCGCCCGGCTCACGGCCCGGTCGGTGACCGTGACCGAGGGCGGGACCCACGACGTCGTGCGGGTCAAGGCCTCGGGGATGTCGATGGTGAGCATGGGTGTCTGTGGCGACGTCGACCGTGACGACCCGCGCTACCGGATCCTGTCGCTGAAGGACCCGGAGGCCGGCCGCTACGTCGAGGTCGTCGTGTCCGCAGGGGTCCTCGTCGGTGCGACGTGCATCGGCGACGCCGACGTCGCGACGACCCTGTCGGCGTTGTACACGCGATCCCTCCCCGTGCCCGAGGACCCGGCCCTGCTCCTGGTGCGGGCGCTCGCGGGCGGTGGCACGGCATCCGCGGCGAAGCGACCCGACGAGCTCGCGGACGCCGACCGGGTGTGCACGTGCAACAGCGTCACCGCCGGGCGGATCCGGGATGCCGTGCGCGGCGGCTGTACCTCCGTCGCCGATGTCGCCGCAGCGACCCGGGCCAGCACCGGGTGCGGCGACTGCACCGCGGTGGTGCAGGCGCTCGTCGACACCCGGGCCCCGACCGAACCCACCGACACACCCATCCACAGCCACACCGAGACCGGGGCCCGGGCCCTGGTGAGGAGCCAGCCATGAGCGAGCACGTCGTCGTCGTCGGCGGGGGCATGGTCGCCCACCGCTTCGTGGAGGCGCTGGCCGCCCGGGACACCGGGTCTCGCTTCCACGTCACCGTGCTCGCGGAGGAGGACCGGGCGCCCTACGACCGGGTCGGCCTCAGTGCCTTCTTCTCGGGCTCGACGCCCGACGACCTCACGCTCGGCGACCCGGGCCTGTGGGAGTCCCCCCGGGCCACCCTGCGCACCGGGTCGCGGGCGGTGTCCCTGGACCGCGAGGCGCGGACGGTGACGACCGCCGAGGGCACCACCGTGGGCTACGACCACCTCGTGCTCGCGACCGGCTCGTACGCGTGGGTTCCTCCGGTGCCGGGCGCCGACCTCGCCGGGGTCTTCGTGTACCGGACCATCGACGACGTCGTCGCCCTGCGCGACTGGGTCGGACGCCGGGAGGCCGAGCTCGGCCGGCCGGTGCGCGGCGCCGTCATCGGTGGCGGCCTGCTCGGCCTCGAGGCGGCGGGGGCGCTGGTGGGGCTGGGCGCCGGGTGCACCGTCGTCGAGTTCGCCCCCCGTCTCATGGCCCTGCAGGTCGACGAGGGTGGTGGCCACGCCCTGCGCCGCACCATCGAGGCGATGGGCGTCGACGTGCGGGTCGGCACGGCATCCGAGTCGATCGACGCGGATGCGGACGGGCGGGTCGCGGGGCTGCGCCTCGCGGGTGCCGACGAGGCGGTGCCGGTCGACGTCGTCGTGTTCGCGACCGGCGTGCGGCCACGCGACGAGCTGGCCGGGCCCGCCGGCCTCCCGACGGGTGAGCGCGGCGGCGTCGTCGTCGACCAGGGCTGCCGCACGGTCGACCCGCGAGTCTGGGCGGTCGGAGAGGTCGCCTGCATCGAGGGGCGCTGCCTGGGCCTCGTCGCACCGGGCTACACGATGGCCGAGATCGCCGTCGACCGGCTGCTCGGCGGCGACGCCACGTTCCCCGGCGCCGACCTGTCGACCAAGCTCAAGCTGCTCGGCGTCGACGTCGCATCCTTCGGTGACGCGTTCGCGAGCACCCCGGGCTCTCTCGAGCTGGTCCACTCCGACCCGGTGGCCGGCGTGTACAAGAAGCTCGTCGTCACCGACGACGCCCGCACCCTCCTCGGCGGGGTGCTCGTCGGGGACGCGTCGGCCTATGCCTCGCTGCGGCCGATGGTCGGGGCCGAGCTCGGCGGCGACCCTGGGCTGTGGCTTCTGCCCGAGAACGCCGGCGCGGGGCGGCCCCAGGTCGACCTGCCCGCCGAGGCGGCCGTCTGCTCGTGCAACAACGTCACCGCGGGTGCGGTGCGCGGGGCCGTGACCGACCACCAGTGCCACGACGTCGCCGCCGTCAAGGCGTGCACCCGGGCAGGGACCTCGTGCGGGTCGTGCATCCCCCTCGTGAAGAAGATCATGGGCGCCGAGATGGCCCGGGCCGGCGTCGCCCTGTCGACCGCGCTGTGCGAGCACGTCGCGATGTCGCGGGCCGAGCTCTTCAGCGCCGTCACGGTGAGTGGGCTGCGCACCTTCAGCGAGATCATCACGCGCTTCGGGTCCGGCCGCGGCTGCGACATCTGCAAGCCGGTCATCGCGTCGATCCTCGCCTCCCTGTACGACGAGCACGTGCTCGGTGGCGACCGTGCGGCCCTGCAGGACACGAACGACCGGTACCTGGCGAACCTGCAGAAGGACGGGACGTACTCCGTCGTCCCGCGGGTGCCGGGCGGTGAGATCCTCCCCGAGCAGCTCGTGCTCATCGGCCGGATCGCCCAGGACTACGGGCTCTACACGAAGATCACCGGCGGCCAGCGGATCGACCTGTTCGGGGCCCGGCTCGAGCAGCTGCCCGGCATCTGGCAGCGGCTCGTCGACGGCGGGATGGAGTCCGGCCATGCGTACGGCAAGTCGCTGCGCACCGTGAAGTCCTGCGTCGGCTCGTCGTGGTGCCGCTTCGGGGTGCAGGACTCGGTCGGGATGGCAGTGCTCCTCGAGCTGCGCTACCGCGGGCTGCGCAGTCCGCACAAGATCAAGCTCGGGGTCTCCGGCTGTGCCCGTGAGTGCGCCGAGGCGCGCGGCAAGGACGTCGGCCTCATCGCCACCGACAACGGCTGGAACATCTACGTCGGCGGCAACGGCGGGTTCACCCCACGGCACGCCGAGCTGCTCGTCGAGGACGTCGACGACGAGACCGCCATCGCGATCATCGACCGGTACCTCGTCTACTACGTGCGCACCGCCGACCGCCTCCAGCGCACCGCGCCCTGGCAGCAGGAGCACGAGGGCGGGCTGGACCGGATCCGCGAGATCGTCGTCGACGACGCCCTCGGCATCGCCGCGGACCTCGAGGCGCACATGGCCCGCCACGTCGACGACTACGAGGACGAATGGGCCGCGGTGCTGCGCGACCCCGAGCGGCTGCGCCAGTTCACGTCCTTCGTCAACGCTCCCGACGTCGCGGACCCGACCCTCGCCTACGTCACCGAGCGCGGCCAGCGACGGCCGGCGACGGCCGCCGAGCGCGCCGGGGGCACGGCATCCGGCCCCGTCCTCATCGCCCCGACCACCCTGGAGGTTCGCTCATGACTGCCATCGCCGACCGGCTGACAAGGGTCCGCATCTGTTCCTACGACGAGCTCACGCCCGAGCTGGGCGTCGCGGCCCTCGTCCTCGGCGAGCAGGTCGCCGTCTTCCGGCTCTCGGACGGGCGGGTGTTCGCGGTGTCCAACACGTGCCCGTTCTCGGGTGCCGCGGTCATGTCCCGCGGCATCACCGGCTCCCGCGGGGAGGAGCCGACGATCACGTCGCCGGTGTACAAGCAGGTCTTCTCACTGGTGGACGGGCGCTGCCTCGACACCGTGGACAAGGCACCCGTGCCGGGACATGGACCGGACTTGGCGGTACACACCGTGAGCGTTGACGATGGTCAGGTGACCATCGACCTCACGGGCCCTGCGTGAGCACGCTCGTCGGCCTGGACCTCACCGGACGTCGCGTCGTCGTCGTCGGCGCCGGTGCGGTCGGCACGCGGCGGGCACGCAGGCTGATCGAGGACGGCGCGCGCGTCGTGCTCGTCGACCCGAGCCCCAGCGACGACGCCCGGCGGATGGCGAGCCACGGCGACGTCGAGGTCGTGGAGCGCGGTGTCGCGGCATCCGATGTCGACGGCGCCTGGCTCGTCGTCACGGCGACGGCTGATCCGGCGCTGAACGCCGAGGTCGCCCAGTGGTGCCTGGAGGGTCGCACGTGGTGCGTCAACGCCTCCGACGGCCGAGGTGGCACGGCGCGGGTGGCCGCCTCGAGCACCCACGGCGACCTCACCGTCGGCGTGGTGTCCGTGGGCGACCCCGACCCGCGCCGCGTCTCCACCGTGCATGACGCGCTGGCCGCACACGTCGAGTCGGGGGCGGTCGACCTGCGCCGGCGGCGCAAGCGCCGGGGGCGGGTGGTGCTCGTCGGCAGCGGTCCCGGCGACCCGGGCCTGGTGCCGGTGGCCGGCCTCGAGGCCCTCGCCACGGCCGACGTCGTCGTCACCGACCGGCTCGGCGCGACGGCCCTGCTCGACCGGTTGCCTGCCGACGTCGAGATCGTCAACGTCGGCAAGAGCCCCACGAACCACCCCGTGCCGCAGTCCGAGATCAACGCGATCCTCGTCGACCGCGCGCTCCAGGGGCTGACCGTCGTGCGCTTCAAGGGCGGGGACCCGTACGTCTTCGGCCGCGGCGGCGAGGAGGTGCACGCCTGTCGGCAGGCGGGCGTCGAGGTCACCGTCGTGCCCGGCATCACCTCGGCCTTCAGCGTGCCCGCACTGGCCGGGATCCCGGTCACGCAGCGCGGCGTCGCGACGTCCGTGCACGTGGCGTCGGGGCACGTCGGAGCGGATGCCGCCGCCCTCGCCGCGCTCGCGGCCGGGTCGACCGTCGTGTTCCTCATGGGTGTCGCCGCCCTGCCGGGCATCTGCGTCGCGGCCCTCGAGCAGGGCGTGGCGCCGGACCTCCCGGTGGCGATGATCGAGCAGGGGTCGACCGCCACCGAGCGGGTGACCCGGGCGACCGTCGGGACGGCCGGGGACGTGGTTCGGCAGGCCGGGGTGCGGGCTCCGGCGATCATCGTCATGGGGCGGGTCGCGGCGCAGGGTTTCCTCGACGACCCCGTGTGCGCGACGACCGGCGTGGCCGACGATGACTGAGACGGCGCGCCGGCCCGGCGACGCGGTGGCCGGCCCGGCGCTCGCGGGCTGCGTCATCGCCGTCACCGCCGACCGCCGGTTCAAGGAGCTCGCCAACGCCCTCGAACGCCGCGGGGCCACGGTCGAGCACGCTCCGGCGCTCGTCGTCGTGCCCCACCTCGACGACGAGAGCCTCGTCGAGCACACGAGGGTGATCATCGACGCCCCACCCGACGTGGTCGTCGCGACGACCGGGATCGGCTTCCGTGGCTGGATCGAGGCGGCGGATGCCGCTGGGCTGGCCGAGGACCTGCTCGACGTCTTCGCCAGTGCCCGCCTCATCGCCCGGGGCCCCAAGGCACGCGGAGCCATCGAGGCCGCCGGGCTCACCGCCGACTGGGTGGCCCAGTCCGAGACGGCTGCCGAGATCGAGGAGTTCCTGCTCGCCGAGGGAGTGGACGGGGTGCGGATCGCCGTCCAGCACCACGGCAGCGGGGCCGACGGTCTCGACGAGGCGTTCGCGGCGGCGGGGGCGCTGGTCAGCAGCGTCGTCGTCTACAGCTGGGGCGCCTCGGATCCTGACGTCCTCGCAGCATCGGTGGGACGCACCGCGCAGGGTCTGCACGACGCCGTCGTCTTCACCTCGGCGCCGGGGGTTCACGCGTGGCTCGACACGGCATCCGAGGAGCAGCTCGACGCGATCCGCGAACGCAACGCGAGCGGCCAGCTCGTGCTGGCGACCGTCGGCCCGATCACGGCGGCGCCCCTGGCCGCTGTCGGACTGGTCCCCCTCGTCCCCGGTCGATGGCGCCTGGGCGCGGTGGTCCGCGAGCTGGTGACCCATTACGCGCAGCAGCCCACGCTCGAGACCGTGGCCGGGCCGCTCGCCGTGCGTGCTCGCGGTGCGGTGCTCGACGGGCGGGCACTGACCCTCACCCCGGCCGGTGCGGACATCCTCGCCGCGCTCGCTCGTGCCGAGGGCGCGGTCGTTCCTCGGGAGCGGCTGCAGGCGCTGCTGCCGGGTGGGTCGAGCGACGGCCACGCGGTCGAGGCGGCCATCGCCCGCCTGCGCGAGTGCTGTGGCTCCAAGGACGTCGTGCGCACTGTCGTCAAGCGCGGCTACGCCCTGGCCCTGGTGCATCCGTCGTGAGCGCCCCCCTCATCGTGTGCGCCCATGGCACCCGTGACCCCGCAGGGCGAGGGACGATCGCCGCGGTCGTCGCCGCCGTGGCGGCGCGGCTCCCCGACGTGGCGGTGCTCGAGGCCTATGTCGACGTCCACGGGCCGGACGTCGTCGAGGTCGTCGACGGTCTGCCGGCGGGGGAGGGAGGCGTGGTCGTGCCCCTCCTGCTCGCCGGGGGTTACCACGTGCACGTCGACATCGCGCAGGCCGTGGCCCGCCGGCCGGACGTGGTCGCCACGCCTGCCCTCGGGCCCGACGACCGGCTCGTCGACATCGTCCTGGACCGACTGCGGTCGTCCGGGGCGACCGCGGGGATGCCGGTGGTCCTCGTCCCCGCAGGGTCCAGCGACGCGCGCGCCCAGGCGGACAGCGCGGCCGTGGCCGAGGCCCTCGCGCGCCGGTGGGGCGGGCCGGTGACCCTGGGGTTCGCTGCGGGCCCGCAGCCGTCCGCAGCGGATGCCGTGGTGCTGGCTCGCGAGTCGAGCGGCGGCCGGGTGGCGCTCGCCTCGTACCTGTTGGCCCCGGGCTTCTTCCAGCGCCGGCTCGAGGATGCGGGTGCCGCTGTCGTGACCGGGCCGCTCGCGCCGGACGAGCGGATCGTCGACATCGTGGTCGACCGCTACCGCGTCGCCACGTCCTGACCGTCGGGACGACGGGGCGACGGGGCGGGGATCAGCCCCAGCCGAGGGCTCGCAGGATCGCGGCGAGCGCGCCCGCGGCCAGGACGATGACGAGGAAGTTCACGCGCAGCAGCAGCAGGACGATCGCCAGTCCCGCTGCGGCGAGACGTGCGTCGACGACGATGGCGCCGGCATCCCCGGTCACCGACTGCACCACCACGAGCGCCGCGAGCAGCGCGACGGGCAGCAGGGTCGTGACGCGCCGGGTGCGCTCACCGGCCATGACGCTCTCGGGCACGAGGTACCCCGCGAGCTTGACCGCGACGGACAGCAGGCTCGCGATCAGGACGGCGACCCACAGGCTCATGGGACGGGGTCCGCTCCGCCGAGGCTGCCGTCGCCGCCCTCGAGCGGCTCCTCGTGGCGGCCGGGGTGGCGCAGCCCGATCATCAGTGCCGCCGCAGCGGCCAGGATCACGGGGACCCCGGCCGGCAGCAGGGGAGAGGTGAGCAGGGCGATGGCGATCGCGAGCACGGCGGTCGCCGCCGCGTCCCGGCTCTTCAGGCGCGGCCAGAGGAGGGCGACGAACGCGGCTGCCGCCGCGGCATCCAGACCGAGCGCGCGAGGGTCGCCCAGTGCGTTCCCGAGCAGCGACCCGGCGAGGGTGGAGAGGTTCCAGAGGACGAAGACCGCGATCCCGGTCTGCCAGAACCCGAGTCGCTGCGCCGGCGGTTCGGGCTGGGCGATGCCGACGGCGGTCGACTCGTCGATGGTCAGCTGGGCGGCAGCCAGGCGCCTGACCCCGGTGACCCGGAGCAGCTGCGAGGTCTGCAACCCGTAGAGCCCGTTGCGGATGCCGAGCATGGTCGCGGTCGCGATGGCGGCGGGCGCGGCGGCCAGGCCACCGGCGGCGATGATCCCGACGAAGGCGAACTGCGAGCCGCCCGTGAACATCACGAGCGAGAGCACCTGCGCCTGCCAGATGTCCAGCCCGGCCGCCACGGCCAGGGCCCCGAAGCTGATGCCGTACGTGCCGCTGGCGACGCCGACCGACCACGCCTGACGCACGACCTCCCGACGCCGCGTGGGGGACAGGGGCTCGTCGAGGCTCACGCCGGCCCGGGGTCGCCCGGCTCGGCGTCGACCAGGCTCGCCGACAGGCGCACCTCCCGGAGGGTGCCGCCGTCGGGGGAGACGACGCGGTCGCGGTAGGCGCCGTCGGGGGCGAAGCCGGATGCGGCGGCGAACTCGCGGGTGCTCTCGTCGTGGGCGAGCAGCCACAGGCTCACCGTGTCCGCCCCGGCCTCCCGCAGCAGGTCGGCGCCGGCGTTGAGGAGGCGTGAGCCATGGCCCTTGCGCCGGGCGTCGGGGTGCACGCCGAGGACGGTGACCTCACCGGTGGCGCCGCCGGCATCCGGGTCCTGCGAGGGGCCGATCGCGCACAGGCCGACGACCTGGTCACCGGCGCAGGCGACGAGCAGGCGGTGGATGCCGCCCGGTGGCGCAGTGAGGCTCTCCCGCCACGAGCGGGCGAACGCATCGGGCTCGAACTGGGCGACGACCTCGTCCGGGACGCGCCCGGAGTAGGCCTCGCGGAACACCACCGCCTGCACGAGGCCGACTGCGGGGGCGTCGTTGACCCTGGCGCGGCGGACACTGGCGTCGGCGAGAGGGCCGGCACCGGCGGCGGACGGGTGGCCGTGTCCGTCGTGGCCGTGCTCGTCGTGGCCGTGCCCACCGTGTTCATGACCGCCGTGGTGGTGCTCGTGGGTTTCGGACACCGTGATCACCGTCCTCGGAAGATGGGTTCGCGGCGCTCGGCGAAGGCTCGGCGGCCCTCGGTGAGGTCGTCACTGGCCCAGGCCCTGGCGAAGGCCGCCTCGTAGCGCCCGACCGCCTCGGGGTCGTGCATCTGCGCGTCGAACCCGAGCTTGGAGCCGGCCTGGGTCAGCGGGGCGAGGCGGGCGGCACGAGCGGCGAGGGCCTGGGCGTCGGCCAGCGATCCCTGCTGGGAGGCAAAGCCCAGACGCCAGGCGTCGTCGGCATCCAGGACGGCGCCGGTCAGCACGAGGTGGCGGGCGGTGCCCTCACCCCAGAGCCGGGCCAGGCGGGTGAGGGTCCAGTGGTCGACCATGAGCCCCAGCCGGGCGACCGGCACGGCGAAGCGAGCGCTGGCACCGACGACGCGCACGTCGCAGGCGAGCGCGAGCTGCATCCCGAGACCCATGCACGAGCCCTCGATCGCGGCCACGGTCGTCACGGGCACCGCGGCCAGGTGGGCGAGCACCTGGGCCAGGCGGGTGGTGAACGAGACGTCCTCGAGCTCGGTGAGGTCGGCCCCGGCGCAGAAGTGCCCATCAGCACCGGTGAGCACGATGGCGCGCGTGCCGTCGGCGACGCAGCGGACGACGGCCGCGTGTAGGTCCTCGAGCGAGGCGAGGTCCAGGGCGTTGCGCCGGTGGGTGCGATCGATGGTGATGGTGGCGATCTGTTCACCGCGCTCGAGATGGATGGTCACCGCCCGACCCTACCCAGCCGGGGACTGGCAGACTCGCGGCACCCGGGTGGATGGATCTTCGGGCCGGGTGTGTTGCACCCGCGGCAGGCACCACCCACCACGCAACGACACGAGGAGAACACTGATGGCGACGACTCGCACCGCATCGGCCCACTGGGAGGGCTCACTCATGGAAGGGGCCGGGCAGGTCTCTCTGGACTCCTCCGGCATCGGGACCTACCCCGTGTCCTGGCCGTCACGCGCCGAGGCCGCGAACGGCCAGACCAGCCCGGAAGAACTGCTGGCGGCGGCGCACTCCACGTGTTTCTCGATGGCGCTCTCGCACGGGCTCGCCCAGGCCGGCACCCCGCCCACGACGATCGACACCACGGCCGACGTGACCTTCCAGCCCGGCACCGGCATCACCGGCATCGTGCTCAAGGTCGTCGGTGACGTGCCCGGCATCACCGCCGAGCAGTTCCAGACGGCCGCCGAGGCCGCCAAGGCCGGCTGCCCCGTCAGCCAGGCCCTGGCTGCGGTGCCGATCACGCTCGAGGCAACCTTCGCGGGCTGACCCGCTGCGCCGGCGGCTCCACCCGGTCGGCTCCACCCCGTCGGCTCCACCCCGTCGAGAGGAGGCAACACGCAGGGCCCATGGCTCGATCTCGTGCGTGTTGCCTCCTCTCGACCGCGGCCCCGGACCGACGACGACGGTCACCGCCACGGGCGGGCGACCCCTCGGGCTGGAGAACCTGCCCGACGGGCGAATCCTCGTCTGTGACGCACACCGAGGGCTGCTCGCCCTCGACCCCGCCAGCGGCGACCTCGAGACCCTGCTCACGGAGGTCGACGGTGACCGGTTGCTCTTCACGAACAACGCCGCCGTGGCGCCCGACGGCACGATCTGGTTCTCGGACTCCAGCCGGATCTGGCCGATCGAGGAGTGGAAGAACGACCTCATCGAGCACACTGAACCGGCCGGCTCCTGCGGCGCTCGCCCGACGGCGAGGTCACGACGGTGCTGGACCGGCTGTGCTTTGCGAACGGGGTCGCCCTGACCGCCGAGATGGATGCCGTCCTCGTCGCCGAGACGGGGACCCGCACTATCCGCCGGGTCGCCCTGGGTGCGGACGGCTCACCCCGAAACGCACTGCCCGGGTGATGGCCCTGGACAGTGAGGGGCGGATGGTGCACGACCTGGCCTTCGACGCCACGCACTGGCATCTGGCGACGGGAGTTCGCGAGCACGACGGCCGGGTGTGGCTCGGCAGCCTCGTCGAGCCCGCGATCGCGTGGTCAGACGCGCTCGTGGACCACCCGTGCCCAGCCGTCATACGCCTCTCGGCTGACCTCGACCCAGTCGGCTCGGGCCCATGAGGGGAACCACGTGTCACCCTCGGGCTCGGCGTCGACCTCGGTGATGACCAGTCGCTGCGCAAAGGGGAGGGCGAGCTCGTAGATCTGGGCTCCGCCGGCGGCGAACACCTCGTCTGCGGGCCCCGCCAGTGAGAGCGCGTCGGCGAACGAGTGCGCCGTCTCCACCCCGGGGTGCTGCCAGGTCGGGTTGCGGGTGATGACGATGGTGCGGCGGCCGGGAAGGGCACGGCCGATGGAGTCGAACGTCGCACGCCCCATCACCAGGGTGTGGCCGAGCGTCGTCGCCTTGAACTGGGCCAGTTCGCCGGGCAGGTGCCACGGCATCCCCCCGCGGTGCCCGATGACGCCGTTGCGGGCGACGGCGGCGATGATCGTCAGGCGGGTCATCGGTGCTCCTCAGACGGCGATGGGCGCCTTGATCGACGGATGGGCCTGATAGCCCTCGAGCTCGAAGTCCCCGAGGTCGTAGTCGTCGATGCCGCCCCGGCGGGTGATGTGCATCCTCGGGAGGGGGAACGGCTCGCGGCTGAGCTGGAGGCGGGCCTGATCGAGGTGGTTGGAGTACAGGTGGGCGTCGCCCAGGGTGTGGACGAAGTGCCCGGGTCGTAGATCGGTCAGCTGGGCAACCATCATCGTCAGCAACGCATAGGACGCGATGTTGAACGGGACCCCCAGGAAGATGTCGGCCGAGCGCTGGTAGAGCTGGCAGTCCAGGTGGGCCGGGCCGCCGTCTGCCGCCGGGCGGACGTAGAACTGGAACATCGTGTGGCACGGAGGCAGTGCCATGTCGTTGACCTCCGCGACGTTCCAGGCCGACACGATGTGGCGGCGCGAGTCGGGGGAGGTGCGGATCGACTCGATGACCGCGCTGATCTGGTCGACGGAGCGGCCGTCGGGTGTGGGCCAGGAACGCCACTGGTGGCCGTAGACCGGGCCGAGGTCGCCGTTCTCGTCGGCCCACTCGTCCCAGATCGAGATGCCGCGATCCTGGAGCCAGCGCACGTTGGTGTCGCCGCGCAGGAACCACACGAGCTCACCGATGATCGAGCGCAGGTGCAGGCGCTTGGTCGTGACGACCGGGAAGCCTTCGGCGAGGTCGAAGCGCATCTGGTAGCCGAAGACGCTGCGGGTGCCGGTGCCCGTGCGGTCGCTCTTGTCGACCCCGTGGGTCATCACGTGGTCGATGAGGTCGAGGTACTGGCGCACTGGGGTGACGATACTCGGCGCACCCTCGCACCCCCTGCTCGGTTGTCGTGTGGCCCGACGCCTGGCACCGTACCCACATCGCCCTATTGGTCGATTTCGGTCCATCGCCCGCGATGCTCATCAGCCCATGACGGCGTTCCGCGCCGACACCGCACCCTCGTCGACCACTACCCTTGCCGCATGACGAGCTCCCCCTTCGGCCGTGTCCTGACCGCGATGGTCACCCCGATGACGGCGGACGGTGAGGTCGACCCGGCGGGCACCGACGCCCTCGTCGACCACCTCCTGGCCACCGGCCACGACGGCATCGTCGTCAACGGCACGACCGGGGAGGCCTCCACGCTCACCGACGACGAGAGCGTCGAGATGATGCGCCGCGTCAAGGAGCGCGCGGGGGACCGGGCGGCCGTCGTGGCGGGCGTCGGCTCCAACGACACCCGGCACGCGGTGCACATGGCCCGTCGTGCCGCGGACGTCGGTGCCGACGCGCTGTTGCTCGTCAGCCCCTACTACAACAAGCCCACCCAGCCCGGGCTGATCGCGCACTGCCACGCGGTGGCGGACAGCACCGACCTGCCGGTCGTGCTCTACGACATCCCGGGGCGCACCGGCATCCCGTTCACCACACCGACGCTCATCGACCTGGCCGAGCACCCGCGCATCGTCGCCGTCAAGGACGCCAAGGGTGACCTCGCGGCATCCACGAAGGTCATGGCCGCCACCGACCTGCTGTGGTTCAGCGGCGAGGACGCCCTGACCCTGCCGCTGCTGGCCATCGGTGCCGTCGGCACCGTCTCGGTCGTCGGGCACGTCGCCGGTGCGCAGTACGCCGCGATGATCGCCGCCGTGGACCGTGGCGACCTGGCCGAGGCGCGCCGCATCCACGAGGCGCTCATCCCGATCGTCGACGCCATCATGACGCCGAGCCAGGGGGCCATCATGGCCAAGGCCGCGCTGGTGGAGCTCGGGGTCATCGCGTCGGGGACCGTTCGACTGCCGCTCGTCGAGAGCCCCGTCGAGCACCTCGAGGCGCTGCGCGCCGCCCTGGCGACGCTCCCCGGCATCCTGGATCGATGAGTCACCCGCACCCCGAGCTGCAGGTTCCGGGGCCGCTCGCGCCCGGTGGCGTGCGGGTCGTCCCGCTCGGTGGGCTCGGCGAGATCGGGCGGAACATGACCGTGGTCGAGCACCGCGGCCAGCTGCTCGTCATCGACTGCGGGGTGCTCTTCCCCGACGAGCACCACCCCGGCATCGACCTGATCCTGCCCGACTTCGAGTACCTCGAGGGCCGGCTCGCGGACGTGCAGGCCTTGGTGTT
>Ga0209480_10001549_pt1 | contig 16708 bp, 9 predicted proteins | sample JI61114C2DNA_FD_187501 | JGI IMG/M metagenome (GOLD analysis project Ga0209480, IMG submission 187501) | Wastewater effluent complex algal communities from Wisconsin, to seasonally profile nutrient transformation and Carbon sequestration -... | ecosystem: Engineered > WWTP > Effluent > Algae...
AGCGACCAAAGTATCTCGGAAAGCTACCTATTGTATCCGGATTAATTTCAGCTAGAATTGTTGTTCCAGTATCCGTGCCATCTGTACGCCAAAGTTCGACATTATTAGGAGTTATATTTCCCGCTGTAAAATAGATGTAGTTTCCATTTCTAAAGACATTAAATTTTGCACTTGAATTTTCGAAGGCGCCTGTGGGACCCGGAATGATATCTTTTATTATGTAAGTGCCGGTAGTAGTTCCATCAGTTTTCCATAATTCCATTCCTGAAATTGTATCTTCCGCAATAAAAAATAGTTCATCATTAATTACTTGACATTGTCGATTGAAACTACTTCCATTTCCAGGTTGGATATCTTTTAATAAAAAAGTGCCTATTGTAGTTCCATCAGTTCTCCACATTTCATAGCCGTAAATTGGATTGTAAGCCATAAAAAATATATATCGACTATTTTTCCAGATACTATTAGAATTAATTATAACATTTGAGAAATCAATTCCGGGATTAATGTCAGATAAGAGAAATGTTCCTGATGTTGTACCATCAGTGATCCATGGTTCATTTCCTGTAACAGAATCGTTACCTATAAAAAAGTGGAGATTATTAAAATCAAAACAACAATCAAAAACGCCCGGTTCTATACCAGGATATATATCAATTAGTAAATTAGTATTGATACCATCTGATTCCCAAATTTCTTTATCGGAATAACTTTCTCCACTAAGAAAATAAAATTTCGAAGAATCTTGCCACAGATACTTAATAAATGAATTTGATGTATTAATAGTCGGGTTAATATCTTTCAAGAGAACAGTTCCTTGATCTGAACCATCACTTTTCCATAATTCTCGCCCTGAAATGGGGTGTAAAGCAGTAAAAAAAATATTGTTTTTAAACAGGAAAAAATCTTCAGGATTTGAACCATGGCAAGACGGATTAATTTCTTTTACTTTATAAGTTCCTGAGAAAGTTCCATCAGTGCGATAAAGTTCATTATTAGGACTGCATGATATTCCGGGAGATTCCTTTGCAGAAAAATAGAACACATCATTCATTTTGCAATTAAAAATATCGTGTCCGACACTGCTTCCAACAGATGATAGATCCTTTACAATATAGGTTCCACTCGTGCTTCCATCAGTTATCCAGATCTCTTCACCATGAATGGAATCGTAAGCAGTAAACAATAACGAGTCGTGATATGGAGTGAAATCATATGGATTAGAAATGCCAGGACCAGGTTGTATGTCTAGAAGTATTTCTGTACCAGCTGGAGTTCCATCAGTTTTCCATATTTCAGTACCATATGGTTCGCAATCAGTCACAAAATAAAAGTTATTACCCTTTCGCCATTTAACCCAAGGTGCGTAAAAGGAATTCCCAGTTCCCGGTGTCATATCATTTAATAATTGCAAATTTAAATTTTCATCAAGCGAATAAAATTCGGAACCAGATGTTGAGTCTCCTGCAAATAAAATTAAATAACCATTAATTGTGTCTACGAATTGTGGTGAGCTTACTGTTTGACCTAAAGGAAAATCAGCAATTAGTGTTGTTCCATTAGTAGTCCCGTCTGTGTTCCAGATTTGTGTTGATAGCGAGCCGTCATAAGCAATAAAAAGGCCATAATTGGAAAAGCGATAAATAGTAAAAGCTCCAATTCCATTCGAAGCTCCTGAATTAATATCCTTTAACAAAGTTGGAATTTGCCCGTCAATAAACCTAGAAAGTGTTAAAGATAAAATGAGTATAAATATTTTTTTCATCAATTGTAAATGTATCAAAATAATGTTACAATTCTTTATTTACTTCATATGCTTGGCGAATCTATAGTTTCTATATTTGTTCTTTTTCATTCAAATGAAGATGTGAATGTCGTCGAGTATTGTAGTAATGTACTCCAAGAAAAGAAATAGGTAATAATCGTGTAAAATTTAACATAGCTGTTTTAAATATTGTCAATTGATAAAAATAAAAAAAGCGCCTGAAAAATTTCAAACGCTTCTATTGGAGGTCCCGAGCGGATTTGAACCGCTGTACAAAGTTTTGCAGACTTCTGCCTAACCACTCGGCCACAGGACCATTTTTACTTTTTACCGAATCAATCGTTGTATCCGCCGCGGCGGACAAACTTCTGCCTAACCACTCGGCCACAGGACCATTTTTTCGGAGTGCAATAATAGTAAAAAAAGAGATTATTATACCCTAACAAACGGTTTAATGTTGCTTGAATTCTAGTAAAATCAATGACTTAAAGGAAAATGGTCGAAAGACTTTCATTAGCAGTCATATATAATGCACTACTTCTCGCCACTTTTTCCGGGCTTCTTGTCTTTTTTGCGGGTCACATACTTTTCGATGTCTTCCATGGTCATTGAAAAGGTCGTCTTAATAAGTATATGCGGTTCCACTTCTAAAAATCCGGAAAGCTTCAATAATGTCAATAAAGTGATGTTTTTGCCCTGCTCTATCCTCAGCATATTCGACTTGTCTGTCCCAATGTCTTCGCCCAATTGCTCCAAAGTAAGGCCCTTTTTTACCCGATAGGCCTTAATATTCTTGCCTATTGCCTCTAAAAAGGCTTTTTCAGGGTATTTCGAAAGTGACATCCTAACAAAAATGCCACTGTTGGGAGGATTTAAGTTGTGTTATAAGTCAACTCATTCGCCTCAAGATCGTATTTGGGTGAAGTTGAGCGAGATAAGTTCCTTGGATATGGTTTGTTTAATGTTCGATAACGCTTAACGCACCTAGGCAGGACGTTAAACTTTCATTTTTTATGCCCACAGAGTCAACATTTAACTTTAAACCTTAAACAATGAACCCTATCCTCATTAGCAATTAAAAATACTTTCATTTTATTAAACAGAATTCAATTCTATAAATGCACTATTAGCTTTTTGCAATTTTCATTGGTGAATGGATTTTCATATGTAGTGGATCGCTTTATCTGTACTGTCAATTTTCTATTCTCACATTCACTGTGAAAACATCAATTTTTTTATCATAAAACAAATGAACAAAAAACACTTTGTTTCTTACACCTCTATGATTAACTCGACCATTTGCTACTTACCACTTACCAATCACTACTTACCATTTACCACTTTAAATTGATATCCCGTGACGTCGAAACTACTTTGACCTCATGCTTACACGATACACAAAAACACTACTTACTAAGAGTATTCAGGTAGCCATGTTCTTCATGACAACTACTATTTATGCTCAAAACAATTTTCAGCGCGAATGGGATTACCGTTATGGTGGTACCAAAGATGAAAAGCTGAAAGTATTCCTGCCTACATATGATAAAGGCTATTTACTCGCCGGATCTTCTTTATCTATTAATGATGGAGACAAGACTCAGGGAAGTAATGGTAGCTGGGATTATTATGTAGTGAGAACCGATTCTGCCGGTGTCAGATTATGGGACGCACGCTTTGGCGGTTCTTTAGAAGATGAACTTACTTGCGTTCTGCAAACTGGCGATGGTGGATTTCTTCTCGGCGGATTTTCTCGCAGCGGAATCAGCGGCGATAAATCTGAAGCGAATTGGGATCAGACAACTCACAACTACGCCGATTACTGGATCGTAAAGATCAACGCTCAAGGTGTTAAACAATGGGATAAACGTTTCGGTGGAATCTATGAAGACAAACTAAATGCTATCGTCATCTCTGGTGATGATGGTTATTTGCTTGGCGGACATTCTCTATCCTCTATGACCGGAGATAAAACACAAGCATCTTTTGGCGGCCCTGATTATTGGGTCGTAAAAATCGATGCTTCCGGAAATAAGATCTGGGATAAAACTTTTGGCGGAAACAGAAATGATCAGTTAACTGCCATGACACGTACTAAAGATAATGCTTTCATTTTAGCCGGTCATACATGGTCTGATCAAAGTGGCGACATTTCTTTCGGTAACCGTGGATTAGTCAACTATTGCGACTACTGGATCATGAAAATGGATGCACAGGGAAATCAGGTGTGGGATAAGCGATATGGTGGTGCTGCAAATGATATCCTTTACTCGATTATAGAAAGCCGTGATGAAGGATTCCTGATGGCCGGAAATTCATACTCTTCTGTTGGTGGAGAAAAAACAGAAGCGAATAACGGTCCGGTAAATACTTCTGATATCTGGGTAATCAAAACAGATAACCTCGGAAATATTCAGTGGGACAAATCGCTTGGTGGAAGTTACAATGAAAACAAATTCGGTAATATCACTCAGACATCTGACAACGGATTCTTCATTGCTGCAACTTCTTACTCACAGGTAAGTGGCGACAAAACAGAAAATAATCTGGGTCAGGAAAACAACTGGGTTGTAAAACTTGATCCTACAGGCAATGTACTATGGGATAAAACGATCTTCACTTCAGGAAGAGATGACAGCGGATTTGCATATTTGTTAAATGACGGAAGTATCGTCGCTGCCAATCATACGAATGGCCAGATTGCAGGTTACAAATCACAAGATACTTATGATATCACTAAAAAGTATTGCGACTTCTGGATTGTAAAATTGTCAAACGTTGTTCCTCCTGTTGCTGACTTCATGTACGGCACAGATCCTGTATGTTCCAGAACATGCATCGATTTCACAAATCTTTCTGTAAATGCCATCTCTTATCAGTGGTCATTCCCGGGTGGAAATCCTGCGACAAGCATCGCTCAGAACCCAACAGGTATTTGCTATAACACTGCAGGAACATTTGATGTAATGCTCATTGTTACAAACAACTATGGCGTTGATACGATGTTCATGCCGAATTATATCAATGTACTTCAATCACCGACAAATTTCACTGTGAGTGCTGTCAATGATACACTTTTCGCTTCTCCCGGTTATACTGCTTATGCGTGGTACTTCAACGGTAGCCCGATCTTGTCTGCTACGGGAAGCTTCTTCGTTCCGCAAGCAACAGGCGACTATTTTGTATCTGCAGTGAGTGTGAATGGTTGCGGAACAAGTGCACATATCGACTACCTCATCAACAGTGTAAATTCACTGAACGACAATTCACATAGCGTATCGATCTATCCAAATCCGGCTGGCGACAATTTCGTAATCAGCATGAATAGCTTGGATACTCAAAAACCAATTACGATCAGCATCTTCGATCAGGTTTCTAAATTGGTAGCTACAGAAAAAATAAATTCTTCTTCGGCTGAGATCAATTATGTGGTGAATAGCTCATCCATGAAATCCGGATTATATTGGATCCGAATCATGAATGGAGATAAGATGATGAGAAAAAGTGTGATCATCACGAAATAATATTAATCATTAGAAAATAATTCTTCATTGCCCGGTAGGTGTTAGGATCTGCCGGGCATTTGTGTTTTTAGGATCTGCGCCAAATCTGCGAGTTCTGCGAGATTTGCGGGAGAAAAAATTTCGCTTAAAATATTTCCCGCAGATCTCGCAGAACTCGCAGATTTGGCGCAGATTAAATCGCATGCTTCTCCTTGTGTCCCGATAGCCATCGGGATTGTGATGAATTATAGATTGCTTAATGTTTTATTTTCTTTATAATTAACTTACTTTTGAATCTAATTCAGTCGCTCTGAATTTCTTCAAAAATATGTATATTAAATCCTTAAGAATTAGTTTACTAATTATCATTTCAATTGCAACCACTGGTTGTTTCAGACCAGGACATTCCTTTTCCTATTACAAAGAACCTGCGAAACCTGATTATTCAGATACTTCAAATTGGGCAGCACTGCCAACTAAAATCGATAGCGCAGATGCCGTTCCAATAAATTCAGCAGAAATGGATGGTCAATCCACTGCCAGAGTAGATGTATTTTATATTCATCCTACAGTTAATTTTAGCGCGAGAAGCTGGAATGCTGATTTGGCTAATGAAAAACTGAACAAACGTACTGATGAATACCCGATTCGAATGCAGGCAAGTGCATTCAATGGATCCTGTAAAGTTTATGCGCCCCGTTACCGTCAGGCAACATTATACTCATTCATAGAAAAGAAAACAGATAGCGGCGAACAAGCTCTGGCACTTGCGTACAGCGATGTTCTTGCAGCTTTCGATTATTACATCAGGAATTACAATCAGGACCGACCGTTTATTATTGCTTCGCATAGTCAGGGGAGCAGACACGCCTTCAAATTATTACGAGACCGGATTGAAAATGATCCTATACTGTTAGACAAATTCATTTGCGCATACGCCATCGGTTTTACAACTGATTCTATTTACACCAAAATACAAGCTTGCGATTCATCAACACAGACCGGTTGTCTGATCTCATGGAATTCCTACAAGTGGGGATCTAAGACAGACAATAAATTGATTGGTGTAAATAAATATTGCACTAATCCATTGTCATGGAAAAGAGATACGAGTGTCGTAAGTAAAATGGACAATTTCGGTGGCGTTGACAGAAATTTTAAATTTATCGCCAATGCAACTGATGCAAAAGTAAATGAAGGAATTCTATGGGTTCACAATCCCAAAAAAGGTAAATTTGTTCATATTGGAAAAAACTATCACATTAGCGATTACAATCTGTTCTATATGAATATCAGAAAAAATGTTGCGGCAAGAATAGATTCATATTTTGAAAATCAAAAATAGATATGGTTACTATAAAAGCAATCATAAAAAGATATAGTAGAAATGGCGAGAAGACAGGCTGGTCATATGTCGATATCAGCGCAGCTCAAGCGAATAAAATTAAAGCTGATTACAAACGATCCTACAAAGTGAAAGGCTTTATCGATGAATTGGCCATCTCACAGATCGCGATGATTCCAATGGGCGGAGGTACGTTTATTATTCCTATTAAAGCAGCGATTAGAAAAAAGATTGGAAAAGAAGAAGGCGATAAAGTTGTTTTAAAACTTGAAGAAGACTTAAAGGAGTATCAGCTCGACAAGGAATTAGTGCTTTGTTTGAAAGATGAACCGATTGCATATGGAAAATTCAAAAAACTTCCGAAGTCGTATCAGAATTATTATTCGAAATGGGTCGGTAGTGCAAAGACACCGGAAACGAAATCGCGGAGAATTGGAATTGTGATCAATGGAATGTTAAATGATCAAACGATGGCAGAAATGCTGAAGGCTAATCGAGAGCTTAAGATAAAATGAAACACAAAAAAAAGAAAAACACTAAGACCACATGTTCACAAAAGACCACGGAATAGAAGTACAGAGAATTCCGTGGTCTTTTGTGAACTTGTGGTCTTAGTGTTTAAATTTCTTTTAGCTGCTCACATCTTCATGATCTTCTTCGTCACCTTCTGATCTTTGTAAGTGATGATCACAAAATAATATCCGCTGGTGAGACCTTTGTTATCGGTATACGAAAACGAATTATATCCGTCTTCAGCCATAACAGCTTCATTAAAGATCATTTCACCTTTTGAGCTGATCATACTGACTTCTACCTGACATTTTTGTTTTAAAATGAAATCGATCTTGAATTCGTCGGAGAATGGATTAGGCGAGATAGCTGTTATTTCTACTTCTGCTTCGTCTATATCATTTTGCCCGCCTTTATTCTTTACTGTTTCTACATCGCTATAAGAAAAATGTCCGTCGTAATCAGTTTGCTTTAATCTATAATACGAATATCCATCCAATGGATTTGGATCATTGGCTTCATACTCAAGAGTAACAGTCGAATTCCCTGCTCCTCGCTTAGTGAGAATTGGCTCAAAGGTCTGTCCATCTGTAGAACGTTCTATCGTAAAAAAATCATTATTGATCTCTGCAGCAGTTGCCCATGTCAAACTTACATTGTTGTTCCTCAATTTAGCATCGAAAGAAATCAATTTAATTGGAAGGGCTATGTTTTTATTTGTCAGATAAAAGGCCTTAAAGAACAAGGATGTCTGTCTGGTTTGCGATGAGCCCGACACATTAATTGCTCCCGTTCGATACATCAGTGTATTTACATTGACGTAATTCAATTCATACATAGCTTGTCTTCTCGAAGAGTCAATGTTGGAGATGTCATTTGTATATCCCAAAGCACGATAACTACCACCTAAATTTGTGACCGTCAAGTTAGTAAATGGATCAAGATTGTAGCTCAAAGGCATTGTTGCTTCAATAAACTCTCTAACGTTGCTATTACCATCAACATCAACTCCGGTTGCTGTAACTCTCTTTATTGTGGTGTCAGTACTTGTTCCGGCCTTTTTGAATGTTATTTTCCACTCTATATAAGCCGTTCTGCCTGCAGGGTAGTTTATGAAAGGTTGAAAGGACGAATTGTAACCTACAGCTGAATTATCAATATTATCTAAGGTTGCTCCATTCGACAAATTCATGATCTCGACCCAGGCATCAACACCGCGAACTACAATTGGAAAAACATAGATAGCATTCACAGCACCTGCTGTACCACTCCTCAGTGTCGGATTTGCAAACATTGGGAAATCGCCGATTGCAATAGCAAAGATTCCGAATCTGGTTAGTGTTGAACGTTCAGCTGTTGCAACTCCAGAAACTACTGACTGATTTGCATCATCATGAGTTCCTGCCGGTAGCCACTGAGAAGTCAAATTTGCTCTATTTGCCAGAGTGATCACAGTACCATCAAGAATTGTATTGCTATACCCGTCTTCATTTAATGTTACTGTAAAAGTTCCTGATGTAAGATTTGAATTAGGTGTAAGTGTCCATGAACCATAATCAAGTAACTCAGACATGTGCACACCACTTGCTGTTATCGAATCAAGATCATACGATGCATCGTTCGGGTCTGCTGATGTAAACTTTCCAAGCACGTTAGAAAAACCTGCTGTTCCAGATAATTTAAGTGTCAACAACTCATAATTCGAAGTTGTCCCTAATGGATAATCATATGTTCCAGAACTTCCGACAGAACGATTCAAATTTCCTATGATATAATCAGCAGATGAATATCCGGTAATACTGCTCGTAGAAGTATTGGTAACATACAACGTATTACTTCCCGTATTGATCTTTCCATTAGCCAGATTCAGTACTCCTGTAACAGTGAAGTCTGTTGACATGGTCAATGTGCCTCCATTATTTACAGTCAGATTTCTAACCGTTGCAGGGATTCCTCCACCTGTATTCTGTGTAGCCCCTCCTGAATAAACATAATCAGCACCGGTACTATATGATCGTGTACCTGAAACTTGAATATTGCCAAGTAATCCTGTTGCTGAGATACCCAACAAAGAACCCATTGAAAGACCGCCACCTGCAGAAAGTGTAAAATTTCTTCCATACATTATACTTGATCCCATCACAAGTGTAGAACCACTGTTAATTTTCCAATCAACATTACCTGTTACAACAGGAAGAGTTGTAGTGAATGTTTGCGAACCTGATCTGGCAAAAGAAATTACCGCACTTGTACTTGAGTTTCCTCCTACTGTCAAAGTTCCTGCTGTATGAGTATAATTTCCGGAAACGTTTACATTGCCTGTACTACCACTTCCATCAACTATACTAAAACTTCCCAATGTGTGTGTGTAATCTCCTGCTACATTCATTACTGATGTAATATTACTTCCATCAGATAAAGAAAAATTTCCTGCTGTAAATGTAAAATCTCCACCAACTGATAAGGTTGAAGCCGGATTTTTAGATAATCGCAATCCACCTGTCAGTCCGGTTGATGTTATAGTAAAATCTCCTGTAACATTTGTTAATGCTGAATTCAAATCTACCCAGCTTAATTGTAAAGGACAATTCCAAACAAAGTTCGAAAACGCTTGTCCACAACCGTTCAAAGAATTGTTATATGTCGTGAATCCTATGATCTCACATGTTGATCCTGAATTCCAAGTTGCTGTAGGAATTGTTCCACCCGAGGTTGTAAAATTATGCTGATACTTTCCTGAACTTTGAAAAACAACTATTGCACTTGCGCTTATGGTTACTGTTCCTGCATTTTTAAATGTTCCTGAAACGGCCAGATCTGTACCTGAACCATTATTAACTGTCAACGTAATTCCGGAATTCTGGACTAATGTACCACCGCTATTTACAACAATCTGATCAGCAGCTACGCTTGAGGTTATTGTTACCGTGTGACCGGATAAAATGGTGATTGTTGCTGCAGATGAAGTTGGTGTTGATGTTGCATTTACCCATGAACTTCCGTTATATCTCTGCCATGTACCAGTCGAACTCCAGTTTCCTGATGCTTTTGTCCGATATTCATTTGTTACCGCTGCATACGCATCTTCATTCGATGAAAAATTAAAGAACAATGTCAGCCCAATAGCAAGTACTCCTACTAAGGCAGATGACACCCATGCAACACGCCTGAACGACGTTTTTAATTTCATTTCACGTCGTTGTCTCATTCTATTTGGTCTAGATGATCTCATTCTGTTTTGAATTTTAACAGAAATCATAATCCGATAAACGAATTTTCTTCATTTATCGCAATTATGCTCTTAGATACATTCTACTTAGAGTTGCAACATCTGTTGTAATTAAGTGACGTTGAATCTTACAGAATTCAATATAAATTCTGCGGTTTATCTGCGAGTTCTGCGAGATCTGCGGGAAATATTTTAGTATAATTTTTTCTCCCGCAGATCTCGCAGAACTCGCAGAAAAACCGCAGATATCAAATATTAGCAATCTGAAAATAAAAAAGCCACCCGGATATTCAATCCAAGTGGCTATATAAATAATTGTTGATTTGCTTAGGATTCTAATACTTCAGGATCTTCTTTGTAACCTTTTGCCCTTTGTAGCTGACGGAAACAAAATAATATCCACTTGTAAGACCTTTGTTGTCGTTAAACTTGTATGAATTATAGCCATCTTCTGCAATAACAGTTTCTCTAAATATGATCTCCCCTTTTGTGTTAACCATACTGATCTCAACCTCGGTTTTTTGTTTCAGAATAAAATCAATTTTAAATTCATCACCGAATGGATTTGGAGAAATTGCAGTGATCTCAACTGCAGCTTCATCAATATCATTCCCTCCTTTGTTCTTGATCGTTTCAACTTTACTGTATGTGAAACGCCCGTCATAATCTGTTTGTTTTAATCTGTAGTATGAATAACCCTGAAATGGATTGGGGTCATTGGCTTCATAGTCGCGTCTGACCGTCGAATTACCTGCACCACGTTTGGTTAAAAGCGCTTCAAAATTTTGACCATCTTTTGAACGCTCAATTGTAAAATAATCGTTGTTTACCTCTGAGGCTGTAGCCCAATTCAGACTAACATTATTGTTGTTCAGACTTGCATTGAAAGAGATCAACTTGATAGGAAGAGCAATGTTTTTATTCGTCAGGTTAAACGATTTAAAAAACAATGACGTTTGCCTTGTTTTCGAAGAGGCATTTGAATTAATGGCACCTGTCCGATACATAAGAGTATTGACATTTACATAATTCAATTCAAACATCGCTTGCTTAGCTGTTGTATCAATGTTGCTTACATTCGCAAAGCTTCCTGTTGCACGATAGTTACCTGAAATATTGGCAACCGTTAATGTCGTAAATGGATCTAAATTATAACTCAAAGGCATGGTTGCATCAATGAATTCTCTTATACCTGAACTACCATCAATATCAACTCCGGTAGCGGTCATCTTCTTTATTGTTGTATCTGTACTCGTGGTAGCTTTTTTGAATGTTATTTTCCATTCTATATAAGCAGTTTTATTCGCCGGATAGTTGATGAATGGCTGGAAGGATGCGTTGTACCCTGTCGCTGAATTATCAATATCATTCAATGTTGCTCCATTATTAAGGCTTATAATTTGTACCCATGCATCTACCCCTCGCATTACATTTGGGAAAAGATAGATTGCATTTACAGCTCCGGCAGTTCCACTTCTCAATGATGGGCTACTAAAAGCAGCAAAATCTCCGATTGCAATTGCAAAGATTCCGAATTTTGTTAATGTCGTTCGTTGAGCAGTTGCTACTCCTGCAGAGACAGATTGCGTAGCATCATCATGAGTACCTGCCGGAAGCCAGTCAGCACTTGAATTTGCTCTATTGGCTAATGTAAGAACTGTTCCGTCTAATATTGCATTACTATAACCTTGCTCTTTAACAGTAACTGCGAATGTTCCTGAAGTCAGTGTAGAATTTGGTGTCAATGACCAAGAACCATAGTCAAGAAGTTCTGTCATCTGCACTCCTGACGCAATTATTGAATCAAGATCATGTGCAGCATCATTTGGATCTCCTGCATTAAATGAACCCAATACATTTGAAAATCCAGCAGTACTTGACAAAGTCAATGTGAGCAATTCATATTTTGAAGATGTTCCAAGTGGATAATCATAAGTTCCTGAACTTCCCACTGAACGATTTAAATTTCCTATAATGTAATCTGCTGATGAATATCCGGTAACACTTGTAGTAGAAGTGTTAGTTACATAAAGTGTATTGCTTCCTGTATTGATCTTTCCATTGGCAAGATTCAATATCCCAGTGACGGTATAGTCAGAAGACAATGTCACAGTCCCGCCGGTATTAATGGTCAGGTTTCTGACTGTTGTTGGCAATGCTGCACCTATTACTTGTGATGCAGCTCCTGCATATGTATAATCAGCACCTGTGCTGAACGATCGTGTGCCTGAAACTTGAATGTTGCCAAGTAATCCACCAAGCGTAATGCCTAGTAATGAACCCATAGAAATTCCTCCTCCTGATGAAAGAGTAAAATTTCTTCCTGTCAATACATTTGTTCCCATCACAAGAGTAGACCCACTGTTTACCTTGAAATCTACATTTCCTAATACTACTGGTGTTGTTGCCGTAAATGTTTGCGAGCCTGCTTTTGCAAATGACACAACTGCGCTTGTCGATGAGTTTCCTCCAACAGTTAATGTTCCTGCAGTGTGCGTATAGTTCCCGGAAAGGTTCACATTCCCCGTACTATTACTACCATCTACAATACTAAAACTACCAAGTGTATGAGTATAATTTCCTGCGACATTCAGTACTGAAGTAATACTGCCTCCATCTGACAATGAAAAATTTCCCGCTGTCAATGTAAAATCTCCTCCCACATTAAGTGTTGAAGCGCTGCTCTTAGAAATTCTCAACCCACCGGTCAAGCCGGTTGAGGTAATTGTAAAATTACCTGTGACATTTGTCAATGCCCCATTAAGATCGATCCAGTTCAATTGCAATGGACAATTCCAGACAAAGTTGGAAAAGGACTGCATTCCTGTTAGTGTACTATTATAAGTCGTGTATCCTATTACTTCACATGTTGAACCTGAGTTCCATGTTGCTGTGGGTATCACTCCTGCTGAAGTTGTAAAGTTATGCTGATATTTTCCTGTACTCTGATAAACAATCACAGCACTTGCACTGATCGATACTGTTCCTGCATTTCTAAATGTACCTGATACATCTAAATCTGTTCCCGTTCCATTATTCAATGTAAGTGTTACGCCCGAGTTCTCAACCAATGTACCACCGCTACTTACTACGATTTGATCAGCCGTCAGGTTTGCTGTAATTGTTACAGTATGACCTGACAAAATTGTAATGGTCGCCGCAGTTGAAGTTGGCGTAGCAGTTGCATTTACCCAAGAAGATCCATTATATCGTTGCCAGGTTGAAGTAGCACTCCAACTACCGGATGCTTTTGTCCGATAATCATTTGTGACAGCTGCATAAGCTTTTTCTTTCGATGTAAAATTGAAAAACAGCGTAAGCCCTATGGCAAAAATCCCTGCCACTGCAGTTGATATCCATATCAACCGTTTTAAAGAACCCTTAATTTTTAATTCACGTTTTAATTTCATTCTCTTAAAGCTTATTGTTTTATTGAAATTTTAACCTACTCTACATTTTCTTAAGGCAACTGAAAATCATCCAATTGTCTCAATTATGTTCTTAAACTCTTTGTACCGATACACCCAATATCTGTTTTACTCAAAAATCGAGTTCCTTACACTTTTAAAATTTCCGGGAAATTGAATAAAACTTTAAAATCTGCCCGTATTGAATGTTTTTAATATTCATCTTTTATCATAATACAAAAGACAAACAACAGAAAAGCCCATTCATATGATTTTTGGCAATTTTATTACAGAAAAATCCTAGAATTAAATTGATACAAATCATACATTATATGTAACAATAGTCACCACAAAAATGCTTTTGCACCGGTAATTTTGTATTACCAAAAAGAAACTAAAATGATCATAGAACAAATATACACAGGATGTCTTGCTCAAGGAGCATATTATATTCAGTCAGAAAACGAAGCTGCTATTATTGATCCACTACGTGAAGTAGGACCTTACATCGATCGCGCAGAAAGAGGCAATGCCAAAATTCGATATGTATTTGAAACGCATTTTCATGCTGACTTTGTAAGTGGGCATCTTGACCTTGCTGCAAAAAGCGGGGCGGAAGTTGTATTTGGCCCAACGGCTAAACCGAATTTCAAAGCTCACATTGGAGTCGATGGGGAAGAATTTAAAATTGGCAAAATCCGCCTTAAATTACTACACACTCCCGGTCATACAATGGAAAGTGCTTGTTATCTTTTGATCGATGAAACGGGTGTCGAAAGAATTCTATTTAGCGGAGACACATTGTTCATAGGTGATGTCGGTCGTCCTGATCTGGCACAAAAGGCAGCTAACATGACAAGAGAAGAATTGGCAGGTTTGCTGTATGAGTCTCTTAAAAATAAAATTATGCCTTTAAATGACGACATTATCGTCTACCCTGCTCATGGTGCAGGAAGTGCTTGCGGAAAAAATCTGAGCAAAGAGACATTTGATACACTTGGACATCAGAAAAAAACCAACTATGCGCTGAATCTGAAACTTTCAAAGGAGGATTTTATAGAACAGGTTACGACTGGACTGATGCCACCTCCGGGATATTTCCCATTGAATGTCGGGCTGAACAAAGGCGGATATGAAAGTTTTGACATTGTCCTTGCCAGAGGATTAACAAAATTATCTCCTGAAAATTTTGAAATGATAACGGAACTTGAAGACACTTTGATTCTGGACACTCGTCATCAAAAAGAATTTATTAAAGAACATATCCCTGGAAGCATCTTCATTGGTATCGATGGTGACTTTGCACCTTGGGTGGGTGCATTGATTCCTAGAATTGATCAGAAAATAGCCATCGTTGCAGAACAAGGAAGAGAAGAAGAAGTGATTACACGTTTAGCTCGTGTAGGATATGATCAGTGTATCGGTTATCTGGATGGAGGTATTGTAGCATGGAAGAAATCCGGCAGAACTGTACAATCAATGGAATCAATTACAGTAGATATGTTTGCCAAATTAAATGCCAATGCATCAATCAACATTCTTGATGTCAGAAAGAAAAGTGAATTTGATAGTCAGCATATTTTAGGCGCTGTCAACTTGCCATTGGATTATATAAACGAGAGTATGGCAACAATTGAGAAGCATAAGACTTTCTATGTTCATTGCGCAGGTGGATACAGGTCAGTGATATTTATCTCAATCCTTAATTCACGCGGTTTTACGAATCTGATCAATGTGGAAGGTGGCATGAATGCAATAAAACAAAACAACCGATTCGTAATGACAGAATACGTCTGTCCAACAACGATGTTATAATATTTAATTGTGTGTGTGTGTGTGTGTATTGTGTTTGAATGTTAAAATGGAGGGTGAAACAGTGTTTCTGAATATAACGATTCTTTAAATTGTTGTACTCATAGATTTTTCACTCTCCGTTTTATTTGTTTATAAATGTAAATAGACCGCATTTATCCGAAAAAAGAAATTTTTACCTTCGTCGGATATGCGTTTAATAAATTTTAGCAGAAATAATTTACTTCTAATAGTATTCCTGACATTTTGCAGTGTAAAGGCAAACGCTCAGTTTGATACACTTTATGCAATAAAATATCCGGCTAAAATTGGTTTTTCAATTTTTCAAAGTAAACCATCTTATAAAATCGATATTACTCAGAAGTTTTCTGTTGACACATTGGGATTATCAAAAATAAGCTACTCTACACTAACAAAGAACATAACAGGTTTTGGTTTTTTTTATGATAAGATCTCTTTGTTTGTCGGATTTAAATCGCCAATTGATAAGGATGAAAGAGAAAAAAAAGGCAAAACGAACTACTCAAATTTAGGGATTGCCATTACAGGAGTGAGACTTCGCATAGAAGCTTCGCTAAGAACATACAAAGGGTTTTATGACGCCAACTCCGCAAACTACATACCCGGATTTTCAGACTCAACTGCATATTATCAAAACAGCGAATTGACAAATCACTCATGGCGATTAAAGGCATTCTATTTTACCAATAAAAAGAAAAGATTTTCTTATGGCGCCGCTTATGTGAATAATGTCCGGCAATTAAAATCTGCCGGCTCATTTGTTCTCGCTACTAATATTTATTCGTTCAGATTACAAGCCACAACACTTGTGCCTGTTTACATTGGTCAATACTATGGCGAATGGAATAAATGGAATGAGTTCAATGTAACAGCATTGACAGCAGGAATTGGATATACGCATACCCTCACTGTATTCAAAAGAGGCTTTATCAATTTCTTGCTGACATTGGGTCTTGAACAACAGCATATCGTTACAAGATCTCAGGAAACCAATAAAAATATTGACATCTGGAGATCTCAGATCAGCGCCTACGATTTCAGATCTTCTTTTGGCTTTAATTCAAAGGCATTTTTCATCAGTATCCAAAGTATAATTGATGGAAACAATTACAGACT
>Ga0209480_10001551_pt1 | contig 16704 bp, 15 predicted proteins | sample JI61114C2DNA_FD_187501 | JGI IMG/M metagenome (GOLD analysis project Ga0209480, IMG submission 187501) | Wastewater effluent complex algal communities from Wisconsin, to seasonally profile nutrient transformation and Carbon sequestration -... | ecosystem: Engineered > WWTP > Effluent > Algae...
AAAATTGGCTTATTATGAAAAGTATGTCTCAAAATATAAACTTCACATAACTGATCAGGGTATTTATATTGATGATTTTAAAGATCAATGCTTAAAGTACATAAAAGAAGTAGAGACTAAAATCATTATTATTGATTACTTACAAAAAATGAAAGCCAACAAAAATGGAAACAAATCACCCTTAAATACAATCACAAGTGAATTAAGTGGTTTCGCCAAAGCCAACGGTGTTGTAATTATTGCAATTAGCCAATTAAATCGAGCGGTTGAAAGTAGAGGAGGTGACAAACGACCACAACTTCATGACTTAAGAGGAAGTGAGTCAATTGAAGAAGATGCAGATAAGGTAATTTTTATGTACCGCCCAGAATACTATAGCATTTCAATAGATGAGGATGGAAATTATACGAAGGGTGTAGTAGAACTTATAATGGCCAAAAACAAAAATGGAAAATTGGGGACTATTAAGTTGTTACGTGACATTAATTTTAGAGTTCTATAATTAATTAAAAGGAAAGTTATTGGAACTGTCGACCATAACTATTAGGACATTAATAAGACTCAGTCTGAAAGGAAAGCTGTGCTTCGAACCGCAGCACCAATGCCAAAGCCGCGCAACTTCAACCCACAACCAAAGCTTTAGCATCCGTGCTGCTTAGTAACAGTCGACTGCGGCACAGTGCATAACAAAATGCATGTGCCATAGTGCTGGTTCAGTGTTGCATTGTAGTTTTAGTTTCATAATTTAGTTTTGGTAAGTGGGACAGAACGCAGCAGGTCGCTAAAGCCATTCGTTCCTCATTAGGCTTTAGCTCCTATGCCGCACTACGTCACATGCACCAACGTTGTGCACAAGGCGGTAAAAAAAGATTTCGGCTTCGGACAAAGGACTCGTTTGACGACAAAGATTTGGTTTCAAATCAAGTGTCGGTCGACAAAATACAAATGCAAAATCTTAATCCAGGACTCTCCTACGCAGACAATTTTTTCACGGTGGAGAAATTTTCTGTACGCAGACAATTGAGTTAAAGACTCGCTGACAAAGTTTCGACCCGCGACAAAGATAAAAGGCGCGAAGCGCGATTTTTTTTAGGGTTTGACAAAGGATATTTAGAAAAACTGAAGTCAAGAAAAAATTAACGACCACGCGGAGAATTTGGTCACGTTGGACAAGAGTTTAGTACGCGGAGAAATTTGTAATGACTTGCTGACGGCTGACAACGTGCGGTTTACACTGGACGGTTTCAGTCTGACCTTGGAGTTGAGAACTAAGGTTGACTCGTAGGTCGACAAAGACTTGACTGGCGACAAAGACTCGTTGTTTTATAACGGTCGACAGAAACCGCCCAGTGCACAACAATGTGCATATTTCATTTGGCTGGTTCGGTGTTGCATTGTAGTTTTAGTTTCATAATTTCGTTCACACACGTGGGACAAATTAGTTTTCAAAATCAGCCAAACGCAATATGCACTCACGTTATGGCCAATTTGCTGGACACGTCTTCCGCGGACCATGACGACCTAAACGTTTAAGTTTTTCACCGCAGACCGTCCGTCCCTGGCAGACAAAGTAACTATCGCGCGAAGCGCGATTTTTTTGCGGTTTGATAAAGGATATTTAGAAAAATTGAAATCAGAATTTTTTTTTTCTTACGCGGACAATGTAATCATGGGGACACTTTTTCACTCCGCAGACAGTGACGTGGACTTTGACTCGGCTTCGTACAACGTTTGTTTTAAGCGGAGACCATTTTGCTTCGTAATAACTATTGGGGTCGACACGAAAACGGTCGACATTAAAATTACGGACGAAGCAAACAGGCCATAACAATGTGCATAAGTCATGGCGGTGGGACGTCAAGGTATTCAAAGTATTTTCTTAATTTCACTTTCACACGTGGGATGGGACGCGGCTTCGAAAACCGCCACGCCTCATGCACTCACGTTGTGTGCAAGTTTTTCAGGACGATTTGACCAACTATTTACCGATAAGATTAAATTTGACTTTAACCAAACATCGACAAGTATGAAACAACTATTAAGTATCGCGACTCTTCTACTACTTTTTTCCGTGACGGCTTTTGGACAAATCGAAGCAACAACGAAAGAAGGCAAAAAAGTCATTTTAAATCCGGACGGGACTTGGAAATATGACGAAACAATAAAGGAAAGTAAGACCAGTTTCGAATGTGACGACCTTATTGCCAATTCGACCGACAAAGTAACTGGGAAGACAACAAGAGGCTCAAAAGAATCTCTTTTAGTTTCAAAGGACGGAAAAAATGGTTTTGGCTTCTATTTGTTTGAAGGAAGCAATTCAATAATCTTAAGCGCAACAGTTGTTGGAGCAGGTGGGTGTATTGACGACACTAACAAAATGAATATTCTGTTTCGGGATGGGTCAAGGCTTGAACTTGTGAATAATGGAAAATTCAACTGCGAGTCTAACTTTACATTATATTTTGGCGGAGTCTTTGGAAAAAAGAAAGAGCTTGAACAACTCAGGACAAAAGAAATTGAGACAATGCGAATTTGGACTTCGAAGAGTTACGTGGAAGAAGATTTTGCACCTGAGCAGAGTAAAGCATTTATGAAATCACTTGACTGTTTGGCGACTAAGTAAAAAATCCTTCCCGTGGAAAAAGAACTTTTTGAAAAAGCATTCAATGACAGCTTGAACAAGAATTTTGAAAAACACTCAAATTACTTTGACTTCCAATTGTTTGTCTTGACTGATTTGGGGACAGTCATTTTTGAAATAAACAAATGTTTGATACTCGAACTAAACAGAGCAGCAATTACGCTGACAAATTTTTTACTGGAACGAGGACTGAAATTGGCCTTGATTTATAACGAAGCAGGGGTTGGACCTAAACCAGTTGAAAACTGGACAGAGCTATTCTCAGAACCAAGTAAAAAATACAATACAATCAATTTAAGCACCTCAATTGACCAATGCAAAAAAGTTGGACTCTTGACGCAAACGGAGAAGGACTATTTGTATGATACAATAAGAGTTCTTATGAGAAATGGATTTGCCCATGCTGACCCAAGCGAAATAGTTAAAAATTTACCTGACGAAACACCGGTTTTTGTTGGACGGCTTGACAATCCCGGAGAAATTCAGAAAATTAATCTTGACCAAAAAGTTATCCCAACCTTTCAATCACTTCAAATGGACAATTTTGCAAAAGAGATTGCTCCTAAATATTTTGACTCAATCTACAATCTAATAATTAATATTGACAGACGACTAAAAAGTAAGGATTAGAAAAACCTGCACACAACAAAATGTATAAAACATGGCTGGGGCACAGTGTAAATTTATAGTTTGGTTTTCTTAATTTCGTTCGGTCACGTGGGACAGAACGCAGCTTCGAAAGCCCAGCCACGTTTCATACACAAACGTTGGTGGCAATGTGGCTCGGGACAAATCGGACTAACAGACAAATACATTAATCAGAAAAATTCTGAAACGTGGACAGCAAAGCGATATTGGACTCTGTCTCGTCCTGAAATAGGTTTACACGAATTAACGTGTAAACAATATGAGAAAATCAGATAAAACTATTCAAGAACAGGAATCGATAATAGCAGAATATTTGTTGGGTGATACGACCTATCGTAAATTGGGATCCAAACATGGGGTTGACTTTAGAGTCATCCACCATTGGGTAACAAGATTTCAAGGAAAGCCAGTGAAGAAAGCAAAGCCCAAAATCAAACTGAATGATGATCTTCTCAAAGAAGAATTGCCAACAGATGTAAAGCAATTACAGGAAGAACTCCGTAAAGCGAAGCTTCATAACAAGTTGCTCAATGCCATCATTGACATTGCCGAAGAGCAACTTAAAATCGACATCCGAAAAAAGTCTGGCACCAAGCAGTAGAGCAGGTAGAACAAAGTACGCCTCGTTGTATAAACGAGCTTTGTTTGCTGCTTGGTTATAGTAGGCAGTCCTACTATCAAGGCATAGATTACATTCATCAGAAAGCTTATGAAGCCGATGTGATTATCGAAGAGGTATTGCGCCATCGAAAAATTCTCAAGCGCATAGGTACGCGGAAATTGTTAGATCAGATGCAAGACTTTTTAATTAATCATCATTTTAAAATCGGTCGTGACGCGATGTTTGATTTGCTTGCCGACCGTGGGTTGTTGGTTACTAAACGAAAACGCAGAGGACCTGTGACTACACTATCGAAACATCGTTTTAAAAAGTATCCCAACATTGTTCGCGATTTTATTCCGATTGCTCCCAACCAGCTTTGGGTCAGTGATATTACGTACATTCATTTGACTGATGGATTTGCTTACCTATCATTAATCACAGATGCGTACAGTAGAAAAATTGTAGGCTTCTATTTGAGTAAAGACTTATCAGCAAGAGGACCACTGTATGCATTGAAAATGGCATTGACTTCCAACCCACTTCGAGATGGACTAATTCATCACAGTGACCGTGGGGTTCAATATTGCTGCGATGAGTATGTGAAACTATTGGAACATCATGAAGTTAAAATCAGCATGACAGAGAACGGAGATCCCTTGGAGAATGCTTTAGCTGAGAGAGTGAACGGAATCCTAAAACAAGAACTACTGGAAGAAGTATTCTCTGACTTTGAAATAGCTCAAAAAGAAGTCTCCATTGCATGCAGTACCTATAACCATCTTCGTCCGCACGGAAGTATCGACAATCTCAAGCCTGCTCAAGCGCATCAGCTAAGTGGTGTGATCAAAAAGCGGTGGACGAACTATTGGCAGAAGAACAAAGGAAAGGAGGTATCGATGGTATAGCCCGCTAAGGCGGGCAGGTTTTAAAAGGCATAAATCAGAAAAAGTAATCCAATGAAAAATCCGCTACCAAGTGTAAACTCAATAACGGATTCATTACTTCATCTGACCGGGATTAATCCTGGCGGGTTGATCCTCAGCATTGCCCGTTTCCGCTTCATCCGGTAATCAAATGTAAAGCGATTTCAGGACTAACTAAAATGTGTAAATTTGAATCAGGACTTTTAACCAAAATGTGTAAACTTTTTTCAGGACGAGTCAGAATTTGAATTGAAGACGGACAAAAAGAGATCAAAGTTCACTGACAAATTAAATCACAAGTGGGACACTGTTCTGGACATGAGATATGTTTTCAAAATTCCATCTGGCGTGAACGACTATGAGTTTGCTAAAAAAGAACTTAAGCTTTCGGACAACGAATTGTGTTACATCATTTCGAACCATGACGACATTGACGGACAAACAACTGGTTTCAAAAAGGCATTTGACCAAGTTTACGGACGGGGCTTCGGCTCAATTATAGTTAACGGCTCTGCGGACAAGTTATATCTGGAGACGGAATTACAACAAGGCAAACAGAATAGATTTATTGGAAAAATGAAGTGACAGGGGACGCCACACAGCCACCAACAGCATGTTTCTGCAATGGTGCCGTGACGAGTTGATATAAAGTTTTATCTTCGGTCAACGTTTTCGTTTCGTGGGACAGGACGCGGCTTCGGAAAGGCACCACTGCAGAAACACAAACGTTGGCTGCAATGGTGTCGCCTTCGTGGACAATGACGACTTAAATTTAATATTGGCTGAGCGAGAAAACGAAATCTGAAAAACTATTGAGAGAATTTATTCCACTTGGGACAAATTTTTTAAGATGATATTTGAAGTGAATAAATTAAGGACGGGATTTACTGACATTGATTGATAAAATGAAAAACTTAGCATTGTCAATAATTACAAGTATCGCACTTGGACTATTTTTCTATTGGAGTTACCTGATTCTAGTTACGGGACTCAACCCAATTTTAGCTGGACTTCTGGGACTCATTTTGACTACTTTGCTATTCTTTGACATAAGACTAATTAGAAAATCTAACTATAAAGTATTGGGACTAATTGGGCTTTTGCTTTTCGGTCTAGTCTTGCCCTCTGGACTGATTGTCAATAAAAAATGGAAAGTGAACGAAAGTCAAGCAAGAAGATATTACATGCCCTTAGACAAAAAATAATTTAGACATCGAAACACCACTGCAGCCAACAAAATGCATAATCAATGGCGGGGTTCAGTGTAAATTTGTAGTTTAGTTTTTCAAATTACGTTTGGTTTCGTGGGACAGTGACGCGCTTCGAATTCCCGCCACTGCTTATGCACAAACGTTATGCGTCACCCTATGACCGACCACCGCATAAAGACCGAGACTACAAAATCAGGTTAGTATCGACTACCAATGGTTATTTTAGGAATGGACGCTTCAATAAGTTCCATATCAGCTTGAGTTAAAACCACATTATATGCTCCTAAATTCTCTTCGAGACGATGAATTTTTCTTGTACCGGGTATGGCTGTAATTTCATTGTTTTGACTCAATATCCAAGCTAAGGCAATTTGTGCCTTGCTTACTCCTTTGGCTTTCGCCAATTGGTCTATGATTTCAACAAATTTTATATTTTCCTTAATGGCATCCTCTGTAAACCTTGGGTTACTCAATCTGAAATCACCCGCCTCAAAATCAGCACGACTTTTAATTGCTCCAGTCAAAAAACCTCGGCCTAATGGACTGTATGAAACAAAGGTAATTCCAAGCTCCTTACAAACATCAAAGATTTCTTGTTCTGGTTCACGACTCCACAAAGAGTATTCAGATTGAATTGCAGTTATAGGATGTACTTTGTGGGCTCTGCGTATTGTTTCGGTATTCACTTCTGACAAACCAATGTATTTTACTTTCCCTTGTTTGACCAAATCAGACATCGCACCTACTATCACTTCAATTTCTACTTTGGGGTCTTGACGGTGCATATAATATAAATCAATTGCATCTGTTCCTAAATTTAAAAGACTTTGGTCACAAGCCTTTTTGATATATTCCGGTTGACCATTGAGCCCGAGCCATTCCCCATTGGGGCCTCTCATTACTGCGAATTTTGTTGCCAAGACAACTTGGTTCCATCTACTTTTAAAGGCTTTTCCAATTAACTTTTCATTAGCCCCACTACCATACATATCTGCGGTGTCAAAAAAATTAACACCAAAGTCAATGGCTTTGTGCAATGTATTGATAGATTCATTTTCATTAAAAGAGCCATAAAACTCCGACATACCCATACAGCCAAGGCCTATTCGATTCACGTGTAGTGTGCTGTTTCCTAATATTGTTGAATTCTTCATTTGTTTGTCTTTTTAAATATGAACGCCACCAGATATTTCTATGCGTTGGGCATTTACCCACTTGGCATCATCACTACATAAAAATGCCACTACACTACCTATATCATCTGGCAAACCAACTCTGCCAAGTGCCGTAGTGTTGGCTATCATTGCATTTAAATCTTTATTGTCTCTTACTGCACCTCCTCCAAAATCTGTGGCAATAGCACCAGGTGCGATTGTATTTACCCGTATTTTTCTACTTCCGAATTCCTGTGCCTGATACCTTGTTAAGCTTTCAATAGAAGCTTTCATTATAGCATAGGGAGCGTAATTTGGATAACTAAACCTTGCCAATCCTGAGGAAACATTAACAATACTTCCTCCATCACTGATAATTGACAACAGTTTTTGAGTAATGAAATAAGGTGCTTTCAAATGAATGTTAACCATTGAATCAAAAACTTCCTGAGAGGTGTCAGCGATGCTCGTGTACGCAGCTATACCCGCATTGTTCACCAAGGCAAAAAGATTTTCAGTTCCAAAATCATTTGTTAGAGAAGATCTTACACTTTGCACAAAAGCATCAAAACTTTTAGAATTAGTCACATCTAATTGAATGGCTTTTGCTTTTTTACCCATTGCAGTTATTTCATCAACTACTTTAGTTGCTTCATTCACATTGCTATTATAGGTAAAGATTATATCAAAACCCCTTTTTGCCAATTGCAAGGACATATCCTTGCCCAGTCCACGACTACCGCCAGTTACTAATGCTACTTTATTTGTTGTATTTGCCATTTAAGTTTTTATTTTACTTAGACTACAAAGGTCGGCTATATAATAAAAGCCAACTTGTAAATAGCAATCCACAATTTGCAAATTTCAATCAATTTCTAAATTTCAATGGAGAAAGTGTCGTTTGCTTTTTGAAAAAATTAGAGAAGTGGGCAACTTCATCAAACCCCAAAGCAAAGGCTATTTCAGACACGTTCCATTGCGTTTGCTTAAGCAATATCTTAGCCTCCTCTGCTATCCTGCCGTTAACTATCTCTGTTGTGCTTTTGCCTGTAGTTTCTTTCAGTACTTTATTCAAGTGATTGATATGTATGCCAAGAGTTGTGGCAAACTCAATTGGGGTTTTAAGTTGTATTACCTGTGTTTCATTTTCTATTGGGAACTGCCTTTCCAATAATTCTATAAACAAAGAAGAGATTCTACTCGCTGCATTTGTAGCTGTATCAGTGCTTTTTATAGGTTTCAACTTCTGTCCTGTATGTATCAATTCTAGCACATAGTTTCGTAACAAATCATATTTAAAAGCATAATCAGAAGACAGTTCGGTATCCATTTTCTTGAATATTACTTCCATTTCAAGATACTGCTTATCATTTAATTGATACACAAAATCACTGTTAGGCTGATAAATGGGCAATTCATCAATGAGCAAACCTGTTTTCGATTTTGACATAAACTCTTTAGTAAATACACAAAAGAATCCCGATTGCTCCTTATTTTGTGGAGTATATCTGTAAGGAATTTTTGGTGTTGCAAATAAAATTCCTTGTTGTTCAATGAGAACAGTTTTGCCAGCAAACTCTACCAAGTTTTTACCTCTAATCAGACTGATTTTGTAATACATTCTTCGGTTGTATGACATTTCAGACTTTTTATTTCCGCTGAAATAAAACTTTTCAATATCGAATACATTGAAATGACCGAGTTCAGTATTGCCTTTACTGTTTAAAAAGTAGTCAAGTTGACTACCGTTTTCGCCAAATATTTCTTTATAAAACTCTCTTATAGTTACATTTTCCATAATTGTAAAATTCAAATAATGACAAAGGTAGACTTTTTCACTAAGTTTGGTTTGACAACATTGACAAAAACGTTGGACTTATGTTTAACATTGACGACCAAAGAGACGGGCGAACGCATAACAAAATGTTTATGCAATGCGGGGGTTCAGTGTAGGTATTAAAAGTAATTTCTTAATTTAGTTCAGTAACGGGGGACAGTTCGGAGCAGGTCGGGCTTAACATTTCGCTGCGCTTCATTTTTAAGCCCTCCTATTCCCCGCACTGCATAAACACAAACGTTGGCAGCCATAGCTACTGGACAATGACGATTTACTGTTCAAAAAAATTAGAGACATTCCTGGGACAGATAACCCACTCGACCAAGACGAAAGAGAATTCAATTTTTGGAGACTGGAATGGACACCTTTTCACGGTGGACAGAAAGCGATGTTTGATTTTTATGAACAATCGGACTTGCTATTCAATCGTATTTACTAATGTTTACAAGAAAAATCTCAAGGACTTCGGACAGGTCTTTAAAGAGCGCCTCATTCGACAACTTGACCATGACATAGAATTAACGGAAAAACAAGAGATAAAATTGAGAAATGACTTGGGTGACATTGAATTAGCCAAATCCAATAACGACAAAAAGATAATTGGGACAATTAATCACCACGTGGAGAATTTAAAGTACAATAACTACGGTGATGGAGTTGAAAATTGGGACGAATTTCAAGTAACAGAAATTATAAACGGCTATTTGGTTGGGACAAAGATTTTACCGGACAGAAAAAGAAATCGGGACTTTTTTAGACCAATTGAATTAATGATGGAATTAGTTAAGTAGCTACGGCTGCCAACACTGTGTATATTTCATTGCGGGGGTTCAGTGTTGCGTTGTAGCTTTTGTTTCTTAATTTAGTTTTATCACGTGGGACAATTTTGCAACAGGTCGCGCTTGTCATGGCCGATGGCCATTTAACAAGCGCTCCTAACCCCGCAACGCAATATGCACTCACGTTGGCAACAATTGGGTGGCTTCGTGGACAGTGACTGTTAACTTATTCATTGCAGGGACCGATAGAATAAAAATATTGTTAGTGATTATACGTTAGACCACTGACATTAATTTAAATAACAATGAAGAAATTAAGTCTGACAGTTATAATAATAATCTGCTTTCTAAATTCTGCCCCCGGACAAAACAAGACTTATTTTGGACTTGAGTTCTCGGTAGCTAACGACATTTATAAAATTACCGACAATGGTGACTATCTGATAAACGTACCGCTTGTTAACGCAATGGGAGGTTTCAACTTAAGACAGGAAATAAACAGATACATTTTTGTTGAAACAGGCCTAATATTAAAATATTATTGGCAGGGCTTTGGATTCAAAACAATACCTTATTACGGCAGTTCGAGTAGTGACCCTTCATGGATAATTCCGGTACGTTTAGGTTTTAACTTTAATCTTTACAAGAAGAAAATATATTTAGTTCCCGTTTTAGGCTATTCACAAGGTATTAATCCGCCATTTGGTTATGGTTCAGGCAGTGGCAAGCAAACATCAAGTACTACGAATATAACTTACAATTACACGGAGAACCCTGATGTGTCACGCTATTTTCCACTTTTGCAAACGGGTATTGGTTTTGAATTTAAGCTTTTTAAAACACTTCTATTTTCAATCTCAACAAACTATTATAGTGGATTCAAAAATACAACCCATTTAGATATCAATTATACGGTGAACAATTCAAACCAAACGACAGGGACGGCTATTAGCAAAGGTCAATTTTGGTGTGTGAGTACAGGGTTAAAATATCCCATAAATAACTTTTGGACAATGAAGAAAGAAAACGTTGGACCGTGAATTGAAAATTTTTGGAGTTGGCTTCGTTGACAAGCTGACGACTCGTTGACTTCAAAATAATCGACAAATATGACAAGATAACATCTGACGATTAACGTACGAAACCCAACAGTTGCCAACAAAATGTTTCTGCAATGGTGCCGTGACGAGTTGGTTTTAAGTTTTAACTTCGTTCAACGTTTCTCCACGTGGACAGGACGCGGCTTCGAGAAGGCACCACTGCAGAAACACAAACGTTATGCACAATGCCACGCGGACAGATTCGGTGCTTCGTACATTGGCACTTTTGCTTGCCGCACAGCCCACGCAAAACCAAAGCAAGCAAAAGAGCCAACCATTCTCCCAAAGTTGAATGGAAACGGGACATTGCCGACAGCAGTTTTAAAAAAGTAAAGTTTCATTAACTTGGTAAAAAATAAGACCTGACCCTAAATGATACAGTTATGATTTCAACAAGCAAATCCGACAAAATGCTGACCGCATTGAAAGACTACAAAAAAAGGTACTTGGTAAAGGCTATTGCGGACTTAGATGAATCGGGGACAAGAATTATGATAAACAACTTTTTGAGTTCAATTCTTGGTTATCAAGAGTTAGAAGAAATCAAAACTGAGTACATGATAAAGGGGACATATGCGGACTACATAGTTCAAATAGGTGGTAAACAACACTTTTTGGTTGAGGTGAAAGCATACTCTATTGATTTATCGGACAAACACTTAAGACAAGCAATTAACTATGGAGCCAATGAAGGAATTGAATGGGCAATACTGACAAACGGGAGACAATTTCAGCTCTACAAAATAATTTTTGAAAAACCCATCAGTGAGAAATTAGTTTTTGAAATTGACTTCACAGCTGAGGACTTTAATGTAAAGGACGCATTGGAACAATTGACCTATCTACACAGAGACGCGGTTGTTAAGAAAAGTTTGACCGACTTGTGGTCAAGGTATTCAGCTTTGAACCCTCTTAACATTGCCGGACTATTGTTTGCTCCCCAAGTAATAGCGTTTTTGAAAAAAGAATTAAAAAGTAAATACGACTCGAAATTTGAGGACGATGAAATTATTGAATCATTGACCGAAGTTGTTTGTGCAGAAATTCCAGCCGACAAATTGAAAATCCCAAGATTTAAATCGAAGAAAAAAATTATTAAGAAAAGTGAATCGGGTCAGCCGACCGTAACAGAACCGACAAGTGAGACACCAACTAATTAAGAGCAGACCAAACTGCCAACTAAAAATCATTAAACATTAAACCTATGAGAATGAAAACTACGCTTCTGACAATGTTGCTTATTGTAACCACGACAGCCATATCACTTGGACAGGAAATTAAGTTTTCTGACCTGGCATTGGGCAACAAAGGTGAATACACTTCATATGTGGCAAAAGATGGAGCAGTTTACAAAATTGGCGACCGACTCAGAATTGGAGTTCCATCTTCAAACAAAACATTTGCATTTATTACAGAGGGTGACGGACTCTTGCTACCAATAACTAACCTGACAGCAGCATCAAGCGGACAAGAATCAGAAATTAAGAAAATTTGGGTTGTTGGTAACAAGCGCGCTGGATATTCAGTTTCTTTTAGGACAAAAGGAATAACTGGACTATCAAACTATACTATACAGATTGAGAATGCAATTGCAACTGGTGAGGTAAAGTCTTTTGGTTTGACGAGCGATGAGGCTCTTTCAGAATTAAAAAAAGCAAAGGACAAACTTGAGTTAGGACTAATAACTCAGCAGAAGTATGACAGTTTAAAGACAGCATTGTCAAAATTTATAAATTGAGTAAAACAAACAAGCCCACGACAATGGACTGTGCCTTCGAAAAACCACACCAATGCCAAAGCCGCACATACCAACGCACAACCAAAGCTATGGCATCCGTGTGGTTAAGAGTTGTGTAAGCGTGGCACTGTGCATAACAAAATGCATGTGCCATAGCGGGGGTTCGGTGTTGCATTGTAGTTTTAGTTTCATAATTTCGTTCGGTGTGTGGGACAAGTCGCAGCAGGTCGGTCTTGGCATTCCGCTTCGCTACATTGCCAAGCCCTCCTAAACCCCGCTACGTCACATGCACAAACGTTGCCAGCAATGCATTTTCAAAGTACGGACTACTAAATAATGAGAGAAGTTTATAGACTCAAAAAGGGGACTCTTGAGTCAGCCGACTACAAACTACCAATTGACTTCGGACTAGTGTACGAAGACGATGGAGCGTTCATTGTTGACGTATACATAAATGAATCATTTAACCTGTCCGAATTCTCAAAAAAAAGGTATAACGAACAAGACACGAAGTCATTCATTTGTCATTGCAAGACAGATAAGAACAACAAAGTAGAAATCACGTCTCTTTCCTTTACAATGACTGTTCCTTACGAATCAAAGATATCAATGATTTGTTATGGCTCAATAACTCATACAGAGTTAAGAGACTTCCCTCGAATTCCAGATGAATTTAAAAATGAACCCCACAAGTTACACTACTTGGAGTTGGAGGGGTTAAAAATGACTTTTACTGATATCACAGAACAAATAAGAGCGAGAGGTGGAGAAAAAATTAGTGACGGTGACGACTTGAAACGAGACCATACACAAGCCTTGTTAGTGGCTGACAGATTTCCTTACAACCAAGTGTTCTACAAGGACAATAATTCTGATAATATTATTGTTGAGTTTCCTAACAACTCAAATAACACTCTTTCATATAAAACATTTCTTGAATTGAAAAGGGACTATGTTTCAGTTCTCTCATTTCTAAATGGAGCAGAAATTAAAGTAAGAGCTGAATATACTGGAGATTATTACAGCATAGGCAAAATTGATTCGCAAATTTCCATAACATATTCTTTCAAGAGAATCATTAACAGACGACATAACAACTACATACCATTAAGAAGTCATTCAAACGTTGGAGAAAATATTTTAAATAGGTTTTTCATTTTCAGCTTTGACAAATACCGAGAATGGAACAAAGCTTTGGACTTGAATTCAATAGTATTTTATTTGTCAAATGCAGAACAATCCAAAGGCATTGAGGATAGGTTTTTTATTCAAATCATTGCGTTTGAAAGGTTGGCAGCGAAGTATGTAGACACACTTAACGACAAAGAAGTCTTTGCTTCCGACCAGGACAAATTCGAAATTGTAAAAGGACAAATTCTTGATATTATCGAGAAGAATAAGGGCATTTTCGGAAAGCACTTAAATTCAATTAAGGGGAGAATTGGGGACTTAAACATTGTTAAAAGAAAAAGCACTGAGGAGAAATTCCTTGCAATAATTGAAGACACGAAAATTGACTTAACTCCTGACCTTGAAAATCTGGTGAGAGTAGTTAGACATAATGCCATTCACAAAGGTGAAATTGGACAAGCAGACGATATAGTAAAGAATTGCATATTACTCGACCAATTATTAAGAGATATTATTCTGAATCTGGTGGAGTATAAAAGAGACAACAAAAAAATAGGTTAATGCACAGCTGGCAACACAAGCTATAAGTCATGGCGGCACGGTTGAGATTTAATTTTTATATTTCGGTGTGCCGCCACGCCTTATAGCAAAACGTTGCCAGCAATGCGCAAATAAAATTTCCCAACACCGACAATGACAAAAAAAATAATACTGACAACTCTAATAGCTCTCACATTACACAAAGTCGGATTAGCGCAATCAGATACTTTAAGAACAAAAAGTTATCAATTCTTAGTATTGGACAAACCTGCACAACTATCGACAATGAGACAGTTTGACCAAAATTTTCTTTCCCTATACCGACTCTATTCGACCCAAGTAGACAAAAGTTTCAATAAAAAAGTAAGCTTTGGAATACAAGTTCTCTCGTCACTACTGACATTACCGCTGTCACATGAAGAAGGTCATAGGTCAATATTAACTCAGAATAACATTGGTTCAATTTCAAAACCTTACTTTAATTCAAAAGGTGCAGCATATGTCATCGGAGTAAGGGACAGTGAACTACAAAACCTTCGAGACAACAACTTACCTGCATATATTCGTCTTCATACTGCTGGACTTGAGTCGGACTATATGATTTCATTAGCAACCGAACGACTATTGACTTTCGAGGACGAAGACTATAGAATTATCGGAGTCGAATATTTTTTTAGAAAAATATCAATTATTTCATACTATTTCACAAGTACATTCAAGTCATTATCACCAAACCTGAAAGAAGAATCCAATGAGTTAAAAAGAGACATTGTAGGACATGATATATATGGAGCAGTTCGACACATCCATCGTCCTGACATGTCTTTTTATAGATACACTGACTATGAGGACTTAACGACTGAAGAAAAACAATTTATAAAGAGAGTTGGATACAGGTCACTCTTATCCCTTTTAAATCCTCAACTCATCGGTAAAAGGAATTTCAAAATTTCAAATAACATAAAAGGAAATATTGGATTTGGTTACTCAATGACACCGTTTGGAGATATGATAGATAATAACATTTGGGTTATGTACAATTCTAAAACTAAACTCCTCGTTCAAAACCGAATCTATCAAAACAAGGACAAGTATTTTTACGGACTAAGTGCAAAGCTTTTTGATTATCCAATTAGCAAAAACTATTGGATTAATTTGACAACCGACATTTGGAACCAACCGGAGAATCTTGACTTTTCAACAAACAAATCAGTTACTGGTGGACTTATTAGCGGACTTGTTAAATATAGACTCAATAAGACATCTCATACAGGACGTTTCATGACTTTCGACTTAGGACTACAATACAAAACCTTTGGATTTGTACCCGAAGAGGTAATTCTTGACGAAGCATTTACTGTAAGATTTGGTTTAACTTATAACGTAGTGACAAATAATTAATAAAGTGGCGCACAGCTGGCAACAAAATGTTTATGCAATGCGGGGGTTCAGTGTAGGTATTAAAAGTATTTTCTTAATTTAGTTCGGTAACGGTGGACAGTTTGGAGATGGTCGGGCTTAACATTCCGCTGCGCTTCATTTTTAAGCCCTCCTATTCCCCGCACTGCATAAACATAAACGTTATGCACAATTGCTTTATGAAAAAGACGGACATCAAACGACATCTTCAGGACTACTCAATATTTAATAAACGTAAGACGACAGTTAATCACGCATTTGCTTCAGCCCAATCTATTTCGGACACTTATGACGTGGAGAAGGTAAATCGTGCTATTCGACTTCTGGGACAAGACCCCGACAACGATTTACTTTGTGTGTACTGTGACAAACCAGCGGAAACATGGGACCATATAAGAGCGGTTGTTGAGAATGGAGAATTTTCGGGACATGGACACACAATAAGTAATCTACTTCCATGTTGTAAGAATTGTAATTCAAAAAAAGGTAATAAGGACTGGAGAATATTTATTGAGCAAAGTAAAATTGACCAGTTGACAAAGGACAAGAAGGTAAAATTGATTGAAGAATACATAAAACAAAACCGGACGGACATAAGGAGTATTTTGACTCATGAGTGTAAAGAAGAATTGAAAGAACTTAATATCATTCGGGACAAGATATTTGAACTAATGAAAGAAGGTGACTTGAAATCAAAACTGATAAGAGAAAAAGTTCGGGGCAAAAGCAACTGTGCATAACAAAAGCTATAAAACATATGCTGTATTGTAGGTTCTTAAAGTGTGTGCTATTAAATTTCGTTTGCAACGTGGGACAAAGATGTGCGTACTTAAACGCATACGTTTTATAGCTAAACGTTGTGCACAATTAATTTCGACCGGTTGTCAGAGGTCAAGGTTTTACAAAAGTGGATTTTTAATTAACCATTCAGATTACCGAAACTAAGTCGGTTGAGAAATCAGTATGATTTCGAATTCAA
>Ga0209480_10001552_pt1 | contig 16699 bp, 14 predicted proteins | sample JI61114C2DNA_FD_187501 | JGI IMG/M metagenome (GOLD analysis project Ga0209480, IMG submission 187501) | Wastewater effluent complex algal communities from Wisconsin, to seasonally profile nutrient transformation and Carbon sequestration -... | ecosystem: Engineered > WWTP > Effluent > Algae...
TGATCTTTGCCAATTCGGTAAACAAAGTTTTTACCGGCTCTGTATATTATTGGGTGGCCGGTAAGGACGAAAAGAAGATACTCTTTTCTGAAGTTAAACAAGTACATCTGCCCGCCGGAAAAGCGGTAAAGTCTTCAGTTGATTTTACTCCTTTCCGGAAAACGGGCGAAGATGTGTTCACCATTGGTTACCGGGTGAACGATGACAGCAGTTCCCTCTTTATTACCCACGACCAGCTGTTTATCACCAGTGCGCAGTTACAGGTTCCGGTTATCGGTACAGTGAAACCCGTTATAGATGATAAAGTACCGGCCGCATTCGCCGCCCTTCCGTTCGGACAACAGCACCTGAACGGTTATCTGCAAATACGATTACTGCAAAATCTGGAGCAACGGTTATTGCAGGTGGACGAAGAAGGGCTGATGGGTTCTTATTTCAGGCGTCCAGGTATACACCCCTGGGCCGGCGAACATGTTGGAAAATATCTCGAAACAGCCTGTAATACCTGGAAACTCACAAAGGATCCCCGCTTGAAAAAGCAAATGGACCGGATCATGTATGGATTAATTCATACGCAAAAAGAAGACGGTTACCTCGGTACCTATACACCAGATCAGTATTGGACCAGCTGGGATGTCTGGAGCCATAAATATAATTTGTATGGATTACTGGCCTATTATACAATGACCGGTTATCAGCCAGCGCTGGATGCTTGTAAAAAAATGGGCGACCTGCTTTGTAAAACCTTTGGTGACCGTCCCGGACAACTGGATATTATCAATGCCGGTACGCATATGGGGATGGCGGCCACCAGTGTACTGGATCCGATGGTGGAATTGTACAAATACACCGGGGATAAAAAATACCTTGACTTCTGTTACTATATACTCCGAGCCTGGGAACAGGAGAACGGGCCGAAAGTCATCAGTGCATTACTGGCAACCGGTAATGTAGCCAAAGTTGGAAACGGGAAAACCTATGAGATGATTTCCAATTTTGTGGGGCTCGCCAATATGTACCGGCTTACCGGAGAAAAGAAACTGCTCGACCCGCTCCTGATCGCGTGGAAGGATATTGTTGCAAACAGACTTTATATAACCGGCACAGCCAGTGCCCACGAATATTTTCAGGAAGCAGGTCACCTTCCCGCGGGTGTTGAGGCGAGTATGGGTGAAGGATGTGTAACGACTACCTGGCTACAGTTCAACCACCAGTTATACCTGATTACCGGGGAGAATAAATACCTCGAACAGATTGAAAACACCGTGTACAATCATCTCATTGGCGCTGAAAATCCGCAAACCGGTTGTGTCAGTTACTATACGCCGTTGATGGGGAAAAAGCCATACACCTGTTTTATCACCTGCTGTATGTCCAGTATTCCAAGGGGGATTGCCATGTTGCCCTATTTTACATACGGGAAAAAAGGGAAGACCCTTGCACTTCATTTATATGAGCCTGCCATTTATCAGGATACAATTTATACAGTCGGTCAGAAGAGAACAGCGATCACCCTGCAGGTACAGAACCGGTTCCCCGAAACGGCGGCCACTTTACTCAGCATTCAGTCTGTGGAAAAGGCCAGGTTTACTTTGGCACTGCGCGTGCCCGCCTGGTGCCATTCATTTACCGCCACAGTCGGATCAACCATTTATAAAGGCCTTCCTGGAAAAAGCCTGCTGATTGACCGGGAATGGAATACAAAAGAGCAGGTGAAAATTAATTTTAAGATGCCGGTAATGGAATTATCCGGTGGAAAATCCTATCCGGGGCAGCTGGCATTCCGGCGTGGACCACAGGTGTTGGCCCTGGATAGTTTATTAAATGCAAAAGAATCTGTTTCGGCTGAAACAGGTAAACCGGCAACATTTAAATCAGGTGGTTTACTGGAAACAGACCGGATACCTTTCCTGCCATCCGCCTGGATCGGGAAACAGGTATATACGGTGATGTATGCAGGAAAAGATAACGGCACTGCCGGGAGAAAATTAGTACTCGTTCCTTTTGCCGATGCCGGTCAGTCCGGTGGCAGTATGCGGGTCTGGTTGCCCCTGGGAAAAAAGTGATTTTGAAAGAAACAGGTTGATAAAATAAATGGTTTCAGCATGAAAAAGTGTTGTATAGTTTTATTGTGCACCCTGCTTGTATGTAACATGCAGGCACAAACGCAAAATAAAAATGAATTAAGTTTTTTACATACATCCGGGCAGGATATGGTCAATGAATCCGGAAAGGAAGTTTTTCTGAAAGGGGTGGGACTTGGCAACTGGATGTTGCCGGAAGGTTACATGTGGAAGTTTGGTGCTGGCGGTGACAGGCCACGAAAGATTGAAAAACTGGTAGCGGATCTGATTGGAGAGGAGAGGGCAGGCCGGTTCTGGAAGGATTTCAGAAAAAAATATATTACTGAAGCCGATATCAAACGTATAGCGGAACTGGGTTTCAATTCTGTTCGCCCGGCATTGAATTCCCGGCTCTTCCTGACCGAAGGAGAAAATCCAGTGTATGTTGATGAAGGATTTCAGTTACTGGATTCACTCATCAGTTGGTGCCGGAAGCATCATCTTTATGTGATTATTGATATGCATGGGGCACCCGGTGGTCAGACCGGACAGAATATAGATGATAGTCCGAAAGATTTACCTGAGTTATTCATGGAGAAAAAATACCAGGACCAGTTGGAAGAACTCTGGGTGAAATTGGCAACGAAATATAAGGATGAACCCGTGGTAGCGGCCTATGATTTACTCAATGAGCCATTACCGGTTGGGACAGGGTCGGCCGAAAAATATAAACATTTACTGGTGCCCTTATACAAACGGTTAACCGCAGCGATCCGGAAAGTGGATAGCCGGCACATGATTACGCTGGAGGGATACGATTGGTCCAATAACTGGTCCTTATTCGATAAGCCTTTTGATGATAATGTATTTTACCAGTTCCATTACTATTGCTGGGCCCGGCCGGATCTCATGGGTGGTATCGATAAGTTTATTAAGAAAAGGACGGAACTCAATACGCCCATCTGGGTAGGAGAGACCGGGGAGAAAGGCAATACGATTTACTGGAGTACCACGCAGCTATTTGAAGCGAATAATATCGGCTTCTCCTTCTGGCCCTGGAAAAAAATGGATACGGAGAACACGCCTTATTCAATTAAGAAACCCGCCAACTGGGACCAGATTGCGGAGTATTCAAGAGGCGGAGCCAAACCGGATCCCGCTATTTGCATCCGGGCATTTGATGAACTACTGGAGAATATTCAGCTGACGAACTGCGTATATTATGCCGATGTTTGTAATGCGATTCTCACCCGTATTCCCGGTAAGATAGAAGCAGAAAATTATGGGCATAGCGGATTTATGCAATCTTATTTCGTCACGGATACCACGGCGAGGGCTGCCTATTACCGGAAAACAGAACCGGTAAAGATCGGTCTGGACAGCAAGGATGAAAAGCAGTTCTGGTCCGAACAATCGGTGGAATTAAAACAATCGGAATGGCTGAACTATACCTTCGGCAGTGAGGATGGCAACAAACGGAAACTGACGATCCGGGCAGCAGCGGTCAATGGACCGGTGCTGCTGGAGCTTCGTATGAATAAACGGAAGCAGAAAGTTATGGTGAGTGACACCGGGTTTACTGAAATTGATTTAGGTACTGTGCCGGTTAAACAGGTCGGGAACAGGATCAGGGTGTTGGTGAAATCAGGTACAGTGAAACTCGATTGGCTGAAGCTTCAATAAAAAAAACAGCATGCAAGGAAAAAGTATTTTCGTCATAGGCAGTTCCAATACCGATATGGTTGTTAAATCGGCTAAACTTCCCGGGCCGGGTGAAACCATTTTGGGTGGTGTGTTTTTAATGAATGCCGGAGGTAAAGGAGCCAACCAGGCAGTGGCGGCGGCCAGGCTCGGAGGGGAAGTGACATTTATCGCTAAAGTGGGAAATGACATTTTCGGTGCACAAAGCCTGGAAGGCTTTAAAAAGGAAGGAATTCAAACTCAATATGTATTGCTGGATGATAAACATCCATCTGGTACCGCTTTAATTATGGTCAACGATGAAGGTGAAAATTGTATCGTGGTGGCCCCGGTGCAAATGCATTTTTACTGCCCGCTGATCTGGAAAGTATTACCAATCTGAAAGCAGCAGCCGCTATCCTGATGCAGCTCGAAATTCCGCTGGAGACGATTGCGGCAGTTAAAAGAATCGCTGCCGATACTCATCAGCGGGTGATTATTAATCCCGCTCCGGCACAATTTCTTTCCGGTGACCTGCTGTCCGGTTTATTCCTGATTACGCCAAACGAAACGGAAGCGGAATTATTGACAGGTATTCCGGTGACTGATTTGGAATCTGCTTCCCGGGCTGCTGATTTTTTCCTGAATAAAGGCGTGGAGAATGTGGTCATCACGATGGGAAAACAGGGAGCTTATTTTAAAAACGTTTCATCTTCATTTATGGTTCCCGCGCCTGTAGTCAGGGCCGTGGATACTACGGCAGCGGGTGATACTTTCAGCGGGGCGCTGACGGTAGCCATAACGGAAGGAATGGACTGGGAATCAGCGCTGCTATTCGCCGTAAAGGCTGCTTCCATTTCTGTAACCCGGATGGGGGCACAGGCTTCCGTTCCATATCGTTCGGAGATATTATAAACGTCAATCAACTACTGTCATATGTTTATTGTAGAAAATTATGGACTGGCCGTGCTGCTTTGTGTGGTCACCATGCTATGCTGGGGTTCATGGGCCAATACAACAAAACTTACAACGCCATCCTGGCGTTTCGAACTTTTATACTGGGATTATGGGATTGGTATTTTAGCAACAACTCTGCTGCTTGCTTTTACGCTGGGCAGTACCGGTGAAGCGGGAAGATCCTTTTTGCCAGACATTCAACAAGCCGGGAATCATCACCTGTTATCTGCTTTTGCCGGAGGAGTGATATTTAATTTGGCCAATATTCTGCTGGTAGCGGCTATCGCCATTGCAGGAATGTCAGTGGCTTTTCCAGTTGGCATTGGTATAGCCTTGGTACTGGGTGTATTGGTAAACTATATGGATAATCCATTGGGAAACCCGGTTTTTATTTTCGGAGGAGTGGCCCTGGTAGCCCTGGCCATTGTGCTGAATGCAAGGGCCTATCAGAAATTACAAGCCGGTACAGTGGGAGGCGTTTCTGCAAAAGGATTAATCCTGTCTGTAGTCAGCGGTTGTCTGATGGGACTGTTTTATAAATACGTTGCGGCTTCCATGGTTACCAGTTTCACGATTCCTGAAGCAGGTAAGCTGACACCGTATACAGCCCTGGTGGTGTTTGCCATTGGAGTAGTGATCAGCAGTTTTGTTTTTAATACGATACAGATGAAACGTCCGTTTGCCGGCAGCCCGCTTTCTTTTTCCGCTTATTTCAATGGCCGTTTAAAGGATCACCTGATCGGGATACTGGGAGGAGCGATCTGGTGTGTGGGTATGTCGCTGAGTATACTCGCTTCAGAAAAAGCTGGCCCTGCCGTTTCTTATGGACTGGGTCAGGGAGCCACTGTTGTAGCAGCCTTATGGGGTATTTATATCTGGAAAGAGTTTGATAAGGCGCCAAAGGGGACGAAAGTGATATTGAATTGTATGTTGCTGATGTATATTACGGGGCTGGGGATGATTATATTTTCAAAATAGCCGTGGTCTATACGGAATAGCAGTTTAGAAATAATTGATAATAATCAGATTTATCAGCAACTAATTGTTGGTGAATTTCTTCAAGAGGTATCCGGGTGTTCTTCAATTGTAGATAGACCACATTTCATTGAGCTACATCTTTTGCAAATTCATTCTTCGAATTTGCGGATATTCCTCTTCGTTGCATTGCACAGCGCATCGAGTACAAGTATGACCTGATCTCGGGCAAGGTGAATGAAGTCGCTTACCAGCCCGGTTATTCCGATCAGTTTTATCACCGGTATAAATATGATCCGGAGAATAAGCTGACCGGGGTGTTTACCTCTCCCGACCGGGTGGTCTGGGAGCAGGAGGCGGATTACATTTATTACCGCCATGGCCCGCTGGCGAGGGTGGAACTGGGCCAGATGGGTGTGCAGGGCGTGGATTACGCCTATACCTTACAGGGCTGGCTGAAGACGGTGAACAGCACGGCCGTGACCGCATCTTCCGATATGGGTGGGGATGGAACACTCACAGGAAGAAAGATTGCCGCAGACGTGTACGGGTTTGCGCTACACTATAACAGTACGGATTTTAAAGCTATTAACCTTAGCAAGACGGTGGTAGCGCCGGTGACCAGCACAGCCCTGCCTGCTTTCAAAGACCTCTACAACGGCAATATCGCCGCTATGGCGGTGACGTTCAGACATACAAGCTTCGGAGCAGCGGGAGCTGGATTAAACCAGCCATTGCTTTACAAATACCGCTACGATCAGCTGAACCGTATCAAGGAGATGGATGCTTACAGTGGCTTGAACCAAACAACGAATGCCTGGAGTTTTGGCAGTCCGCTGACTGCCTATCAGGAAAGAGTGAGCTACGATGGCAATGGCAATATCCTGACCTATACCCGGAACGGAGATGCGGCCCGGACGGCGATGGATAATATGACGTATAGTTATGTGTCCGGGACCAATAAGCTGGATAAGGTGGTGGATGCAGCCACAGACGCGACGCCTGCCAATTATCCGAACTATAACGACCTGAAGACGGGTCAGGCCACGGGCAACTACGCCTATGACGCCATTGGGAACCTGATAAAAGATGCATCTGAGGGTATTAGCAGCGGTGGCATTGTGTGGAATGTATACGGTAAGATCGCCAGTGTAACGAAGAGCGGGGTTACAACGAGTTACACCTACGATGCCAGTGGGAACAGGATTAGTAAAACCACGGGAGGGAAAACCACCTGGTACGTGAGGGATGCCAGCGGAAATGTGATGGCGGTGTACGAGAGCGGAAATGCAGCCGTCAATGGTGGTAATTTATCCCAAATTGAAGTACATTTATACGGCAGTTCACGGCTGGGCATGTGGACCCCGAACCGTAATGTGCAGTCAATACCTGCACCGGTAACATACCCGATGACCGGGCTTGCTTCCGCCGGGGTGGTAAGGACCTACAAGCGTGGACAGAAGTTCTTTGAGTTAAGCAATCATCTGGGCAATGTACTGGTGACGGTGACCGACCGCAAGGTGGCGATCCAGAACGGTACAACGGGAACAATCCTGAACTATGTAGCTGATGTGGTAAGTGGGGGAGACTATTATCCGTTTGGAATGCAGATGCCTTCCAGAAACTATAGTACGGATAAGTATCGGTATGGGTTTAATGGCAAGGAGAAGTCACAAGAGATTGGTTATGGTGATTTTGACTTCGGTGCTCGAGTATATGATGGGAGAATTGGCAAATGGCTTAGCATGGATCCGTTGCAAGCGAAATATCCAGGGATTTCGCCATTTACTTATTGTTATAATAGCCCACAAAACGTAATAGATCCTGATGGAAAATTAGGTATTCATGTGACAGTCCAATATAATGCGACAACAAAGTCATACACTATTCTCAAAATTGTTATAGATGATGACTTAAAAGCAGTTGCTCCAACTCCTGGAAAGGGCAATATCGGAATGGACTATCATAATTATGCGAGTATTACTTTTGTGGATGGAAATGGAAAAGTAATAAGTGAACAAAATAAAACAATGAGTTTCCGTACTAATAACTGGTTTCTTGGAAAAGATTGGGCTAAAAGAAAGGTTGATGACGGCGCCTACGAAACTCGTGGAGGCATTTGTTGGACAAGCCAAGATGGCGGGAATCAAGAAACGAGATCTGGACAGCCGTCTCATACTTCAAATTTGGAATTATTAATGGCTGCTATAAATATTACATCATCTAATGCTTCACTTGGTGACGGCTCATCAGAGTTTAATAACCTAGAATTTCTAACAAAAATAACAGCTTTGCTAGAAAAAATAGCTGATCAAAAACCTAGTACATTAAAACCTGCGGATGATCCAAGAATTCAAAAAGATTTGGAAGAACTTAGAAACATGCTGAAAGAATATGAACAAAGTAGTAATAGTTCAGTGCCTGTAAATACAACCCCCAAATTAGAACCAGGTAAAAGATCATTTGTGTTTAGACGTAAAGATAATTTCGGCACGGGACCAAAGAAAGAGAAGAAAAATTCAATTCAAAATCATGCTTATGTAACAGACTCAACAATTCGTAAAATCCCAGCTAAAGATGGAAGTGGTGTTGATACTTTTGAAGTTAAACAAAAAAGATCCTTTTAAATAATGAGATTTTTATTAATACTTAGTTTGTTCTTATTAGCATGCAATAAGAACCCAAAACAAAAATTCGAGAAAACTATTGATGGATTTTTAGTAAAAGGACATGTCATAAATAAAACAATTTATGATGATACCTTTTATTATTATGATTCAAATGGCTATTTGGCTCGAAAAGACTTTTTCAGGTTTGGGAAATTAAATGGTCCTTCAATAGACTTTTTTACGAATGGCATGCCTTCAATGATAATAAACTATACGGAGGGATTAAGAAATGGAGTTACTTCCTATTTTGACACGTCTGGTAGATGCTATTATCAAGACTATTACTATTATGATTTGGTAACTGGACCAATTATTTATTTTGAAAAGAATCAAGAACCGAAAAGTTATTACTTTGCAAACTTGCAGAATGAGACAATTTTCACTATAGATTATAAAAATTGGAAAGGAATAGAAAATGTTGTTGAGAAATGCATAAATTATACCGTCAATGAGCAGATGCGTGATACGGCTTTAGAAAATCAAGTATTGATATATTTAATCAGACCACCAAAATTTATATTTGACTATCAATTGGTCAAAAAAAATAGAATAAAAAATGAAGAATTAAGTGTCAGTACTGATTTAAGTACAAATTTACCTTTCATGAATTTAGCACTACCATCACCCAAGGAAAATGAATATTATTCTGTCAAACTTAGTATTTATGATTCAATTCTTAAAAAGAAGACTATTATATATAAAGACATTTGGAAAGAACTATTTTAAAAATATTTAAAATCTCTATTAAAATAGTATTACTGAAGAGGGTACAAAATATACATATATTTTCAATTAAAAAAGATATCATAATTCCTAGCAGATGCCTTCAAGCGTAGCGTGTAAAAGTATGACCTGATCCCGGGCAAGCTGAATGAAGTTGCTTACCATCCAGGCAATTCCGACCATTTTTACAACCTTTACATTTACGTAGAGGAAATAAGCTGACCAAGGTGTTTCCTTCTCCTGACCGGGTGGTCTGGGAGCAGAAACGGACATTTAGTATCATCGGCATACCCTACGGTTGCGGGTGGGTTGCAAATATTTTGTAAATTAGTATCTATTAGTTCTTTGAAAATTAATCCCGGATGTATCCGTTTGAAATGCAGATGCCAGGAAGAGATTGGAATACATTTAAATATCGATTTTCAATCAATGGCCAGGAAAAATCTCCTGAAATTACTGAAAATTCAACATCAGCTTTGTTTTGGGAATATACTGCAAACATTGCCCGTAGATGGAATTTAGATCCTAAATCAACTGTCGGGGTTAGTGCATATTCGGTTTTTGACAACTCGCCAATTTATAGAAACGATATACTGGGGGATTCCTCATCTGTTGTTGGAAACGTAGATGACCCTAAACCTGTAAAAATCGGACATTACTTTTATTATCGGTTCAGATACTTAGATTTTGTAAAAAGGTATCCCGACAAAGATCCTCCAACTTATTATCTTGAGTATGGCTACAAATATTTAAGGCGGTTTGTTTTAAAAACTAAGGCGACACTTTCTCCAGAAGGTAAACTTTGGCTTGACAAAGCTCTTATATATCTTCAGGATGAAATGGAGAATAAAGTATTAAATCAAAAGCCTGATGAAGAATCTGTAGAAAACGACAATAAGAAATTTACAGACTTTGCCTTTGGCACACATGTAAAAGCGTATGAGAAAGCTGGTGTTTTATCTCTTTCTGTCATGGACAAAGTGAAAATCCTCTTAACACCTGATGCAAAAGATTTATTTAGCGACAGAGGGCTGGATCAAGCAAAAAATATTTCAGCCCACTTGTACTTTTATTAGTTGTTTAATCCCAAAACAGCAATTAAGCCTATGGTTGAAGTAAAGGATAATATTGGAACAATTAGACAAATGGTTCATAATTATTATATTGAAAACAAATCTTTCTACGAGGAACGAGCAAAAAAAGGCCCCTACCCAATCTTTCAGGAAAAAGATGCAGAATATAGAATAATGGATTTAATTAACGGTGTCATCCCAGGAAGAATTATCCTTTAATAGTCACACAATGAAGAAATGTATTTTAATAGTCTTAGCAATAGTTGTTATTAATAGTAGTTGTAAGAATGACACATCATATAAATATAGTCTAGTTTATTCAACAGATATAGACAACCCAGATTACGACTTTAAGGCAATTAATTTTCTTAATAAAGACACCGGATTTTTAGCCGGAAGCGTAAATACTGTACAAACAAAAGATCAAGGTGCATTTTTTGCAGCATTGAAAAAAACCGCAATTGTATTTCAAACATTTGACGGGGGAAAGAAATGGACAAAAAAAGAATTCGGGGTAGGCTATGTATCTGAAATATACTTATATGGAAAACAGATTTTTATTATAAAGAACGATTCCGGATACAAGCCATTTGAAATGTACTCCTCTCTAGATTATGGCAAAACATGGTCAACCACTTTTTTGCCAAACAATACAATTAATTTGGTTCATAATAATAAGTATCTTTTTGCAATTACTTCTGATAAAAGAAATATTACTGGTATTAAATTTTACAATAACAATTCTTGGAACGACTTTGATACATGTGAATTTTCTGCTGGAGACAACATGCTTCTGAATGATACTCTATATTTTCATCAAAATATCTCAGGCCAAAACTTAGTATATAAATACAACATATCGGATAAAACATATGAGAAATATGCCTTGGATGGAACATTTAAATATTACATGTTTGGGGCTAATGATAACCATCCGGCTTTGTTGGGATTGGAGAATAACGATGTTGTTTGTTACAAATTAAATGATTCACGGTTTGTAAAAATACTTGAACTTAAAAATTTAGGGGAAGGCATATTTCCAGAATATTATTTTTCAAAAAACGGGAAAGATGTTTTTGTATATGGAATGAAAGATAATATTGGCGTAAACTATAAAATGCTTAAAAAAAATAAAAATAATTCGAATTGGGAAAGTTTGAACTTCAAAAATCCATATTATATATATCCTTATATTTTTTTCAGCGAGGGTAATAGAAATGTTTTTGGCGTCTTTTATTCAGGATCCGGCAAAATTAAATTTTTAAAGATTTAAAGAGTATGTGTGAAGACTTACACTCTAACTGCCTTTCAGGGTCGCGCCTGTAAATACAAATTGAGGGCAGTATTAAAGGATAGAACTTACGGAAATTCGCATGCATTTGCTCATCATATATTCATGATTTTTATATATTCTATACATTTGGAAATTCTACTAGTTTTCCAAAGTTTGTTTTCCAAATATCAAGTTCAAACAGTTCGCCATCTTTATCTAAATATAATGAAGCAATTACTTCAATTCCGTCTAAATCAGTAAACTGATATTCACTTACTTGTTTGCCAAATAGTTTAGGACTTAAAGTATCTCCTTTGGGGTATAAACGTAATCCACCCATACCTCCATCATTCATATTGCACACAAGGAGGCTTTCATTCCAATTAACTGGTATTGGAATAGTTGATTTTTTAATAAGAAACTCAAGAAGTTTTACTTCTTGTAAATTAGGCTTTCTAATCGACTCCATGTATCCTCCCAATATTAAATGTTCCATCCTTAAGTTTATATGCAGAATATTGAATTCTAATGCCCCCTACTTCAATTATTCGATTAAGAGACTCTCCTTCTACAACTTGAGTAAATACAGATTTAAAATCTTGTTCAACTGCGCTACGAACTATTAATCTATCTAAACCTAGTTTTTCAGTATGCCGAAAAGCATGATAAATTTGATTTTCTGTTTGTCCAAATTGAACTTTTGGTCCATCTTTAAATGGCTGTTCAATCATTCTCAAGTTATCATCCAAAAACTCACAACCTTTCGAAATTGGAATCTCAACATTTTCCATCGCCTTAAAGTCACCCACTCCATTCTTAATTAATGCCGCCGCTTCTTCGCTTCCCCCTACAACATTTTTGGCATTAAGTAAAAACTTTCCACTAGCTGAAGTTGACAACTCTGATTCCGGCAATTTAAAAAGCCGCCAAGCCAATAATCCTCCAGCAATATTACCCATAGCTTCAGGGTTGCCCGAAATCGCCTCTTTACCAACATTGAATACTCCTTTAACAAGGCTCACTAATCCAAATGGGCTTGACTTATCAAGCGCATCTTGAATCAGTTCACTTTTTATTTCAGGGGGAAGTTCATTAAAATTTATTGAAGGTGCATCTGAAAATGTATTTCTAATACTCTTTTCCATTTCCCACATAAGTCCATCAACTGTTGCGGACTTTGCCATACCAAGCATAAACAATTCAGCTTGTAACCTAAATGGCATATCTTTATAATTCCCTTTATATAGAGCAGCTTCAGCTTCAACACTTTGAGCATACATTCTAAACTGAAAATAATTGGCTTCTGCTCCATCCAAATCTACAAAGGAAATTGGACTATTACTGGCATATTGATATGGCGTTAAAAACGGAAACCTTTTCCCTAACGGATCCACACTCAAAAACTTCCCAATCACCGGATTATAAATCCTGAACCCATAATCATAAGCCGTCAGACTATTGATGTCTTTATCCTTCTCCTTCCCATTAAACCCATACCGATACCCTTCGGCGCTGCTCAGGGTGACAGACTGGTACTTCCTGGAAGGCATCTGCATTCCAAACGGATATGGAGATTGCGTTTAGCGGAGTTTGTCTGGAAGTATTTTTCAAAGAACTATTAGAAGTAAAAAATAAATGAAAGCACCAATTTTCACTTTTTTGCAGCCATTGTATCAGAAAAAATGGTCTGTTTTCTGCTAAGTGCCAAAAAGAAAATTAGGCAATTTTAAATTTCCTGGTTTTTGATCTACCTCAAATCCTTCGTATCCAAAATTGAAGGCCATTCTAATTTACTGATATCAATATCGCTAACATTTGGCATAATATAATTATTGTGTTCGATCCACTGAAGAAAGTCATCTGGGATTATTAAAATATTATTTTCAATTAAATCACATATATTTTCTAACCAAACCCATTTGCCATCTGTTTGCATTGCAATGGTACCGTATCTTAGCTGACCATTTATTGGGTTTGGAAAAGATGAATGACTTGTAATAGCAACAACCTTTCCATTTCGTAGATATGATAGCAACTTTTCTTTTTTGTAATTCTGATTAATTGAATTGTCAAGAAAAGAAATAACACTTGGAAAATTAATATATTCTACCCCATACTCTTTCCAGAACCCAAACCACTTATATGGCCAATTACTTTTGTGATAATCCATGACTAATTTCATTTAATGCCTGGTAAAAATGACATGAAACTTCCATTATTACTAGTTGGAAGTGCTCCTATTGTTAATTTTCCATTTGGGAAAGCCCAAATAATATTATTAGGTGCAAAAACCTGTACTCCAAGTTTATTTGATAGGTTCTTTGCAAATCCATTTGGCAAAGAACCGGTATTACATGATAAAAGCCTTATTGGTTGACCAGTAAATTGCGGATTTTGCTTTATTAAACTTGCTAGCACACGATGATTAACTTCCGTTCCAATCATTACAGAATTTGATGAACCGTGAACCGAAACATCTAGAATACCATATGGTTGTTCAGCCTTTGATGCATATCGCAAAAATATATCTCCTTTTGCGCCATATTGGATTCCCCCTTTAGCTGTGTTTATCACTTTTGAAGCCAGACTAAACATTTTTCCAACACCATACCCAACAGCTACTTCAACGCCGGCATCTTTCAAAGCACCTACGGCCTGTTTATGCATTCCCATCAACTCATATCTGCCTGCCGTTTTCAGATTGCCTATAACCGGGAATATCTTTGTTGGAGAATTCTCAACTGCGTCTACTTGTTCTTGCTGTAACTGTTTTCCCGTTGTTGCATCCCATGCATCCTGCGCCTCTATCATGTCGTCTTGCCATGTCTTTGGCTTACTTGCAGGTGTAGTTGATGTTTGATTTGTTGAAGCCCTGAAAGCTGGCTGCTCTCTTGGTGCTATTTTCAATTCTGCCTTACGATCAATATTGGGTTTTTGATTAACACTTTCACTTCCAGATTTATAAGCATTTTCTGACGGAGCCAATTGACCCAGAGGCCTGTATGCTGATGATTCCAAACCATCTACATCAATCGCTTCTATCGGGGAATTGGAGGCAAATTGATACGGTGTTAGTTCTGGATACTTTTTGGTTAAAGGATCTTCGCTCAAAAACTTCCCAATCGCCGGATTATAAATCCTGAACCCATAATCATAAGCCGTCAGACTATTGATGTCTTTATCCTTCTCCTTCCCATTAAACCCATACCGGTACCCTTCTGCGCTGCTCAGGGTGACAGACTGGTACTTCCTGGAAGGCATCTGCATTCCAAACGGATACTACCGGATTCGGCTGAATGCTTTTACTGGCTTTGCTTTTCAAAGATCTGTATGTGTTAAAATTATGCAGAAAATGCAAAAAAATCACTGTTTTTGATGTTGTGTTTAGCTTCAAACCGGCTCTGATTCTGGTGCTATAAGTAATCTGTGCGCTTCCCTGACTTTTTTGTTCAGGTAATCCTGGGAAATGACTACATAGCGGTAAAATTCCTTACTGCCAGGTGCGTGTCCGGATATACGTCGTACTGCATTTTCGTCAACTCCGAGCAGTAACAGAGTGGTTATTGCGGTGCGCCGCATCGTATGTGCGGTGATGTGGTCATAAAAGCGGTAGGTGTTGCCTTCCCGGGTTTTGATTTCCACCCGTTCCCCCCGCTTCATCCGGTATTTTGGATGATAATAGACCCAACCAGCCGCCTTTATCAGTAGTTTGACCTGTTTATTGAAATTGGTACCGGATATTCCCGGTAAAAGGTATCCGGCCCTGTTCTTTTTCAACCGGCTTAATGCGGTAAGGGCATAGGGTGGGAGGGGAATGGAAACCTCGGTTCCGGTTTTCCGGGTATTCAGGATCAGCGAGGTCTCCGTGCCATTCACTTTCAGGTTCGTCTTTTTTAGTTGTATAAGATCCTGAAATCGTAGTCCGACCGTACAACCAAATATAAACAGGTCTTTTGTTTTGTGAAGTACAGGTGAAAGTGACTGCTCAAAATCCTTGTCGGCGATCAGAAACCGGAGTTGTTCCGGGGAAATGATAACAGGGGTAAAACTCTCCCTGGGTACGCGAAAGGATTGGTAAAAATCCCCAACGGGAAGTCCCTTATGTACCGACAGATATCTCAGGAAAGTCTTCACGTGCTTAAGCACAGCTCCGGCATAATTATCATAGCTTTTTTGATGCTGGTAGAGAAAGTCCAGGAATTGATGGTATTTCTTACTCCAGTATTTTCTGGTTTTTTCCTGTTGCCGGGGAGTTGTCCTGGCAGAGAGCAGGATTTCCAACTGTTCACCGGTGTTTTTTTCAAATGCTGCTACTAACCGGCAGGTGATCTCATATTGCCGGATGGTCGTTTTCCTGATTTTTTTGCCAGAAGGCATCAGGCGGCGGCCTGTGCGTGATGCGGTAATGAACTTTCTGAATTCAGGTAGAAACAGGAGGGATGTTTTTTTCCTCATTTTTAATAAAGGTATTCAGGGATATTACCGGATAACTGATTCAGTGTTTTACCTTAACACTTTTGGTCGTCAATGAAAGAAGTTGAAATTCGTGCAGGAAATTTGTGCCAACCAGATCAGATTTTTCTGTGCGTATACATAAAACAGGTAGCCTAAAACAAAAAAAGACTGCCAAATAATGACAGTCTTTCCGTGCCCGGGATCGGAATCGAACCGATACACCATTGCTGGCGGCAGACCTGCCTGCCGGCAGGCAGGTTTTGAGTCTGCTGCGTCTACCAACTAATATAAATGGAAATTAAGTTTTTATTGTTCTTAGGAATTCTTTTCCAATTCCTGATTTTAGATATTTTTCTCTTCGCCTTGCCTCATCTCTGGTTTGAAACTGTTCCTTAAAGAATAGGATAAATGGTAAATAGGGCTTGGTTGTTTTGTTCTGCCCCTTTTGATGTTGATGAAATCTTCTTTCAAGGTCATTCGTAAGACCTACATAAATATAGTTTCTGGAAAGGCTTTTAAGTGCATATACATAAAACATAATAGCCTAAAATAAAAAAAGACTGCCATATAAATGACAGTCTTCGCTGTGCCCGGGATCGGAATCGAACCGATACACCATTGCTGGCGGCAGACCTGCCTGCCGGCAGGCAGGTTTTGAGTCTGTTGCGTCTACCAACTAATATAAATGGAAATTAAGTTTTTAGTGTTCTTAGGAATTCTTTTCCAATTCCTGATTTTAGATATTTTTCTCTTCGCCTTGCCTCATCTCTGGTTTGAAACTGTTCCTTAAAGAATAGGATAAATGGTAAATAGGGCTTGGTTGTTTTGTTC
>Ga0209480_10001553_pt1 | contig 16698 bp, 12 predicted proteins | sample JI61114C2DNA_FD_187501 | JGI IMG/M metagenome (GOLD analysis project Ga0209480, IMG submission 187501) | Wastewater effluent complex algal communities from Wisconsin, to seasonally profile nutrient transformation and Carbon sequestration -... | ecosystem: Engineered > WWTP > Effluent > Algae...
GGCTATTTTATCACCATATAATTTTTCCACATTTTCCATTGCTTCCGGATCGAATGCCTGGACAATAGCTCCTGCTTTTAATAATTTTTCAATGATGTATAATGCCGGAGCTTCACGGATATCGTCTGTATTTGGTTTGAATGCTAGACCCCAAAGAGCAATGGTTTTACCTTTCAGGTCACCTTTATAATAATTTCTGATCTTGTCGAATAGGACGGTTCTTTGTTTTTCATTGACCTTGATCACAGAATCCAGAATGCTGAACTCGTATTCGTTCTGGTCAGCTATTTTTGCCAAAGCTTTGACATCCTTCGGGAAACAAGACCCTCCATAACCAATGCCGGGAAATAAAAACCTTTTTCCAATTCTCGTATCAGAACCCATGCCTAGACGCACCATGTCTACATTAGCACCTACTTTTTCACATAGATTTGCGATCTCATTCATGAAAGTGATCTTGGTAGCAAGAAATGAATTCGCAGCGTATTTGGTCAACTCTGCAGAACGTTCATCCATGAAGTAAATCGGATTTCCTTGTTTGACGAAGGGTTCATAAAGGGTGCGCATCACTTCTCTGGCTCTCTCAGAATTAGTACCGATTACGACTCTATCAGGCTTCATAAAATCTTCCACAGCAACTCCTTCTCTTAGAAATTCCGGATTGGAAACCACATCAAACAAATCTTCCGAAATAGTCTTTGCAATGGCATTATGAACCATTTCTGCTGTTCCTACAGGAACTGTGCTTTTATCGATAATGATTTTATATTTTTTTATCAAATTGCCCAACTTATTCGCTACATCGATAATGTAAGATAGGTCGGCAGAACCATCTTCTCCTTCCGGAGTAGGTAATGCAAGGAAAATAATATCACCAAAATCCACTGCTTTTGCAAGATCAGTGGTAAATTCCAGTCTTTTCTTTTCGATATTTCTGTGAAAAATTACTTCAAGTCCAGGTTCGTAAATAGTAATTTTACCTGCGCTAAGACTTTTGACTTTTTCCTCATTTATGTCCACACACATGACATGATTGCCTGTCTCAGAGAAACATGTTCCTGTGACGAGTCCAACGTAGCCGGTGCCGATAACTGTGATGTTCAATTGTTAATTATTAGTTGTTAATTGTTATTCTACCCCGATGTGAAGGGACTGTAAAATGTTTGATTTGAGCAAGGAGGTTCAATTGTTAATTATTAGTTGTTAATTGTTATACTACTTTGATTTGAAGGATCTATTAAACGGTTATTTTGTGCGAAGTTGGATAATTGTTAATTATTATTTGGGTGTGGGATTCCTATTTTGCTTTGCTTTCGATGTTTTTATGATACTGGTTAGCATTTTTATTAGCTCGATGCTAATTGAATTTAGTCTTTCGAATTTATCTTTTGAAATAAGATTCGAACCATTTAAAAGCTCTAACCAATATATTGTTTCATTGCTTTCTTTTTGAGCAATTGACAATTTATGAATAAAATCCTTTCCACTTTCGGCATGTTGTGCTTCTCTATATAATGCACCGATCGCTGTTCCTGAGCGTAAGAGTTGATTTGATAAAACAAATTCTTTCTTTGTTGTTTGTAAATCTCTGCATAATTCAACAACATCAAGGGCAAACTGAAAACTTTTGGTTTTAAAGTGATTCTCTGTCATAATTCCGGGTGAATTTATCTATTTTTATATATTCTTCAATCTGTGCAAAAATAACAATTAACAACTAATAACTAACAATTACCGCATGGCTTCGCCGTCAATAAGTCGCACTTATAGCCCTAAAATAAATCACTAAAATATTGATTATGTTATACTTAAAAATTTAAATAAACATAATATAAAATAATTAAACGGTGGATGGTTCGAGTTGTTTTTTATTGATTTCTATTTGTAAAGCAATACCAAGTGAGTCAAAATTGACAACTAATTTGCCTTTGGATTTTATTTGTGAAATGATGCCTTTCATGCCGAATAGCGGACCATTGGAGACTTTTACAGATTGGCCGAGACCATATTCTACCTCTGTTAAGATCAGATCTTCTTCAATTCCCTCAATTCTCCTTAGTATCTCTATCTCTCTATCCTGAACCGGTCTCAATTGAGGGCCGGTTTTGACAAAATTGTACACATATTCCGTTTCAAGAACTTTGATATAATCCTGAGCTGGTATCTGTACAAATAAGTAACATGGTAATATTGGAACTGTGTGATGCACTATTTTCCTTTGGTAGCGCTTTGTATAATTGCGCATTGGAGCATACGAAATCACTCCTTTTTTATCAAGTTGTTGGAGTACAATTTTTTCACTTTTGTACTTCACCTTAATAGCATACCAAGCATTTTCACTTATATCCTGCATCGATTATATTTTTGATGACCATAGCAACAATGGCTCCTGACCTTTTACTGTCAATGCATATTGTCCATATTCTGAATTACTGAAAATTACATAGCGGATCTTACGTTTAATCACCACTTCCGCTTTTGATACCAATGTAGAAAGATACTCTCTGTCGATATCCCCAAGTATAATAAGGTCAACTATAGGCGAATCAACACCTGTAGCAAAGGCTCCTGTAAGATACACATGATCAACATTGCCTAATCTTTCTATCACATCATTGATGATCTGATCGATGCCGATATGCTTTAAAAGGATATTGTGAATCTCGCGGAAAAGTGGATGGGACGTATTTGCAGAGAAGATCTTTTTATTCCCATTGGGGATAGAATTGATTAATCCGGCCTTTTCAAACTTGTTTAATTCCAGTCTTATGGCATTGGTGGACTCACCCATCTCGCTCTCCAGACTACGAAGATACGCTGTCGCTCCCTTGTTCAAGAAGAACTTGAAAAGTAACTTGACTCTAGTCTTTGAGGATATTAATGTTTCTATCATATCAAAAATGAGTAGCAAAACTACTCATTTTTAATTATTTGTGAAGCAAAATAGTGTTAAAAATCCCATGAATACTAAATATACAGAAAAACTACCAGTAGTTTTCTAACATAAATACGGTTTGGATTTTTACACAAAAGAAAAAAGGGCCGAAAATTCAGCCCTTTAAATTATCTATTGACAATTGGCCAAACCTTCCTGAGCCTGATCAAGCCCCCATGTTGGGCTGAGGTCACTTGCAGGCTTAAATGCTTCAAACATTCTTACTGATTTTTCAAATATAGGTTTTGCAACAGCTTTGCCACCCCCAAATTGCTCCGGAGTATAAAATGTAGTTTGTGCTTCCAGCATATACGGCCTTGGATTGGTCGGATCCAGCTTCTTAGCTTTATCAAGTGCACTACTGGCCTCCATACCATAAGTCTGCCATCTGGCCATGGGATCGACTGACATAGCCATCACAGCGGACATTTGCTTTAAGCAATATATCTCAGAATTATCCTTACTAAGTGCATCAGCCTGAGCAATCAATTCATTTGTTTTGGCAGAAACTTTATCTTTATCTGCTGTTTCATCCATCCATCCCGCAAGGTTATTTGTGAGCGCAGCGTAGTAATAAGGTAACCAATTTGTTTTTTCGGAATTTGCAATTCTTTCAAAATATGCTGAAGCCGAACTCATTTCATTTGATGTCTTAGCATCTTTAATTTGCTGAAGTCCCGCAGCCATTGCTTTCTCATAACCGGATTGTGCAAACAAACCTGTCGAAAGTAATAGAACACATAATAGAAGTAAATTTTTCATTTGTTAAAATTTATTGATAAAATGATTTTGTGAAAAAGTCTATAAATTATTATTGATATTATCCAATGTCCTGTCTACACCCCAACTCATAAATACTCCTAAGAAAACGCTTTGTGCAGTAGGAGGTTGAACGGCTTTTCTTACATAAAGATTGTTTTCATCCAACAATCTTGAGCTATAATTATACCCAAATATTTGCTTTTGATTAAATACATTATTGAGACTAAATACCACTACCGCATTACTCTTGAAAATGTTAGTCAGCCAATTTACACTTACATTATGGCTTTGATAAACCCTTGTTTTCTCACTTAAGAAATCCTCAGCAGGTAAATTTGGGTTAAAATATGGTCTACCTGACGTCACTGTATAACTCCAATTGATGCCGATAAATTTACTCATCCAGAATTTCTTTAGCACTATACTTCCGGAATGTCTTGCTGCAAAAGTGGGTGTGGCCGAAATAGGATAATTTAAATAATCTCTTTTTGTGTCGATGTAAGAATAACTCAACCAGTAATTAAATCCCTTGAAAGTTTTTTTGTCTCTCCAGAAAAACTCAAGTCCACGCGCATAACCTGTGCCGTTGGTATTAGCTATGCTTATAGCATTATCATCTGTCTTGACAAGGCTAACATATTCTTTATCATAAGCCTGAATCCTAAATGTATAATCTTTTGTCAGCCATTGATAAGTAAGGATGTAGTGATCAGCTCGTTGGAAGTCAAAATCATTGTCAAATAACAAGTATTTTCTTTCAGGTGTTTGGTAAAAGATACCGTAATCCGCTGTTAGTTGCATCTGTGGAGCAATCTTATAGGAAAGACTCATTCTTGGGGCAATATTGGCCCTTGAAATCAATTTACTATATTCAATTCTTATGCCGGGACGAAAGGCCAGATTTTTTGAAAGATAAATATCTGACTCAACAAATGCGGCTCCATAAGTATCCTCAATATCAGTTTCACCATTGAAAAATGCTGAATTGATATCCGCATGATCTTTATTATACCATGCTTCTGCACCAAATCTCAAAGCATTCAAACCATCAAACTTCCTTTCAAGGAGCGACCTCAACTGCCACATTTGTTGGGTAGCAATAGATGAAAAATTGACATTGTCCAAGGATTCAATGCCGATATTCATCAATTGCTGATTTTGATCATTTAGTAATTTAGCATCTATGTTGTCCTTATTATAACTATAACTCGCTACACCGAAGTATTTCCAATGCTTTCCTAGGGACTGTTTAAAACTTGTATTGAAGTAAACATTGGCATTGTCGACACGATAACCATTTTTTAGACCAATAGAATCAAGTGACTCCTGCCGAATACCCTGCTTGCCAAAACTATATGTGGCGTATGCTTTGAAAATACCGTTCTTTTTTGTTTTAAACCTATAATTCATATCCCCGTCATGACCGATAGGTGCCTGAGATATGTCAAACCGTTGAGGAATAACAGCCATGTACAGTCCAAGATTGGCATAAGAATAGCTTGCTCCAAAACTTTGAGTCTTCTCCGAATTGACTTTTTGAAAGCCGGCTGAAAGAAAAATTGGTGACACTCCAAGTTGAAACTCACTTCTTGCAGGCAGATCAACACTTTCCAGATTAAGTACAGCACTAAGTGCTTGTCCATATAATGCGCTATATCCACCGCTCGTAAAAGAGGTTCCGCTAAATAAAAAAGGCGAAAATCTGCCTCGTGAAGCAATGCCCGGAATACTGGAATAAAAGAAATTATTGACCACTGCCCCATCGATAATAATTTTGGCTTCTTCGGCAGAACCACCTCTAACGAATAAGCCTTCTTGCTCGCCGACTTTCTGCACACCAGGCACCGTCTGAAGAGTTGCTGAAATATCAGCGTCAGCTCCGGCAGTAGTAATTATATCCAGTAACGAAAGCACAGTAGCACGTTTTTTGTCACCTGCTTCAAATGAACCTGCGGTAATAACTACGGCATTCAGTTCAGAGATCTCTTCTATTAGCTTGAGATTAATTTCAATATTATTCTTGTTGATATCAAGATACTGCTCGGCAGACTTGTAACCAATAAAAGATCCTATGAGAGTCACCGGACCTTCGGAGGAAGTCTTAAATGTAAATTTTCCAGTAGAATCTGAAATAGCACCATCATAAGCATCCTTTATGTAGACATTTACACCAGGAATACTATTGCCATTTTCATCCGTGGTTTTTCCATGGATGGTATTTTGTGCGTATGAATCCAGTGAAAATAAAAGAAACAAAAATAGGGTAAGGACTTTAATCATTTCTTCAATTATTTACAAGTAGTCGTAGTATAATCTTTGTTAGTCTCGGTTCATGCCGACATACCTCAAGACGAGATATACTAGCATAGCGAGTGATGAAAGTGCTGCTGCCACATACGTCATGGCTGCCCACCAAAGTGCATCTTTGGCTCCGGCATGTTCTTCACCATAAGCGATGCCGGAAGAGTCTAACCATGCGAGCGCTCTATTGCTGGCATCGAACTCAACAGGGAGCGTGATGATACTAAATACCGTGGTGATAAAGAAGGCAATAATGGTGATGAGTAATATAGTTGAGTTGCCTGTCGCCCCCAGAACTCCAAGTGCAAGCATCAGTAAAAATTGCTGTGCTGTGGCTGCAAATTGCACCACAGGAACGATGGCTGATCTGAATTTAAGCATGGCATAAGATGTAGCATGCTGTACAGCATGGCCACATTCGTGTGCAGCGACTGCAGCCGCTGCAACACTTCTTCCATTAAAAACATCAGGGCTAAGGTTGACAGTTTTATTGCCGGGATTGTAGTGGTCTGAAAGGAAGCCGTCTACCGATATGACCTGAACATCATAGATACCATTGTCTTTCAACATTTTTTCAGCGACTTCTTTGCCAGATAATCTTGAATGAAGGCCGACTTGGCTATAATGGTTAAATTTTGATTTCAACCTTGCACTCAGAATCATTCCAACTACGGTTCCAATACCCCCAAGAATCATATATACTAAATAACCACCACCCATTGAACAATATATTTTAGAAATTAAATTTATTAATAACTCGCTAAAAGGTCAAAGCTCTAATCCAGATTTACGACAAATCCCTTTATTCAAGTTCCTCAATTAATGAATTCAGCTCCGAAAAAGTTCCTAAGTACTTCCGGTATCCGAATACCTTCTTCTGTTTGATTATTTTCAAGTAGAGCGGCTACTATGCGCGCCAGTGCTAGAGAACTACCATTCAGTGTGTGTAACAACTGCATATTATTGTCTTCATCCCTATATCTGAGTTTCAATCTATTCGACTGAAAGGTCTCAAAATTCGACACAGAGCTAACTTCTAACCATCTTTCCTGTCCTGCTGACCAAACTTCAAAATCATATGTCATTGCTGAAGCAAATCCCATATCTCCGCCGCATAATCTTAGGATTCTATAAGGTAGTTCAAGACTTTCCATCAATCTGGCTACGTGTGCTACCATTTCCTGCAATGCCTCATAAGATCTCTCTGGTTTCTCTACGCGGACGATCTCCACTTTATCGAACTGGTGGACTCTATTTAGACCCTTGACATGAGCTCCGTATGATCCTGCCTCTCTTCTAAAACAGGGCGTATAAGAGGTCATACAATACGGTATAAGGTGATCAGGCAGAATGTCGTCTCTAAGAATATTAGTGACAGGGACTTCGGATGTGGGAATCAGATAAAGATCATCTTTTTCACAATAATACATCTGACCTTCTTTGTCGGGCAACTGGCCTGTAGCCGTGGCACTGTCTTCATTTACAAGATGAGGAGGCAGTATTTCTTCATAACCGGCTTTAGTATTAAAGTCCAGGAAATAATTAATTAGCGCTCTTTGCAGCTTGGCTCCCTGGCCGCGATAAACTACAAACCCGCTTCCCGTGACTTTCACACCGAGTTTCAGATCAAACAAATTATATTTCTCACCAATCTCCCAGTGAGGGAGCGCATTGGGCGGCAATGTGGGCATAACTCCTGTGAAGTCCTGATATACCATATTGTCATCAGCACCAATGCCAAATGGCACACTTTCATGAGGAATATTCGGGATAGTATATAGATGCTCTTCAAGTTCTTCCTTAAGCGACTTGAGCATTTCTTCTTTGATCTTACTTGAATCTTTAAGCAGGCCTACTCTTACTTTCAAGCTATTGGCTTCATCAATGGCTTTATTTTTCATTAATTCTCCAATAGCCTTTGAGAGATTATTCATCTCTGAAAGTTCAGTTTCCAGAGCAGTTTGTACTTCTTTTCTCTGATCATCAAGTACTATGATCTGATCTATTATCACTAGTTTTTCTTCCGACCAATTCCTTTTTTTAAGGCCAACATCCACTCTATCTCTTTGGTTACGAAGCATTTCTACTTTAAGCATGGGAATAAATTCATTAAATTATTGAAAATTGTAATTTTTAAGGTGCAAATATAGTTTAATAAAAAAAGATATTGTACATTTGCGAAATCATTTCAAGCCGAGAGGGCTTAAGCCATTCAAATCTGGGTTAAGGCTAATTTCAACGAAAGAATTTTCCGAATTAAAGTTTTTTACATTACCAAATCGGTCTTTTAAATTGTGTTATTGGCACTTGGTTTGAAATTTCAAATTTTTATCTTTTAATCTAATTTTAACTCTAGTTTATTCACCAGAATAAATAAATAGTCATAGTTGTTGTCCAAAAAGGGGCCCAACTATTTTTCCAAAAAAATAACATTTATTTGTATGTATGACATTTTGCAATTGGACAGTATGTTGGTCCCGGAGCTAAGAGAAGTAGCAGAAGCAAATGATCTTAAAGGTTATAAAAAATTAAGCAAACAAGAGCTGATTTATAAGATCCTTGATCAACAAGCTTTAAATACTCAGATCACGCCGGAGCAAGTGCTGGCCATGGAAAAGGAAAGCTCAAAAAGCAAACCTCATCAAAAAGAAAGGATTTCCGCTCCAAGACCCAACAACAATCAAGACGAGGAGGAAGCAAACCTTTTCACCACGAGCAAACCAACTAAAGGAGCTGCCGCGGACAAAAAGCCAAAAGCTAAAAAACCTCTTCCTGCTAAGAAAGAAACTAAAACTGCGCAAGCAGAAGGCGAAAGTGCAAAAGGTCCACAGGAACCTGCAGTGATCGAACCAGTTGTTGAAAGAAAAAAATTCTTCACCTCCACTCATCTCAAAACCGCAGCAACAGAAACTGCACCTGCAGATATCGAGAAAAATTCAAAACCCGCAACCGAAACAGTCCAGAATACTCCTGCCGAAAAGCCCTTTAAAGCCAAAAAAGCTCTTAAAACTGAGAATGCTGTGACTGCAAACAATGAAGTTGCTGCTGAAGCGCCTAGAGAAGTTCGCGAATCAAGACAAACAACTAAACCGGAACCTGAAGCCCCAAAATTCAACATTGACTTTGATGGGATGATAGAAGGAGAAGGTATCCTGGAAATGATGTCTGACGGATATGGATTTCTAAGATCTTCAGATTATAATTACTTAACATCTCCTGATGATATTTATGTATCACCTTCACAGATCAAATTATTTGGCTTGAAGACAGGTGATACTGTTAAAGGAGCTATACGACCACCGAAGGAAGGTGAGAAATATTTCGCCCTTCTGAGAGTTGCTAACATCAACGGTCTATTGCCAAGTCAGATCAGAGACAGGGTTCCTTTTGACTATCTAACGCCTTTATTCCCAATCGAAAAATTCAATTTGAGTGGAAGTAAAAATGGTAAAGATTATGGCAATAGGATGATCGATCTATTCACACCGATCGGAAAGGGTCAACGTGGATTGATAGTAGCTCAGCCTAAGACAGGAAAAACCTTCTTATTGAAAGACATCGCAAATGCTATAGCAACTAACCATCCTGAATGTTTCCTAATTGTCCTTTTGATCGACGAACGTCCGGAAGAGGTTACTGATATGAGAAGAAACGTAAATGCCGAAGTAATTGCATCCACATTTGACGAACCAGCAGAGAATCATGTTAAAGTGGCAGGTATCGTACTTGAGAAAGCAAAGAGACTTGTAGAATGTGGCCATGATGTGGTAATCCTTTTGGATTCAATCACAAGACTAGCAAGAGCATACAATACCGTGGCACCTGCCAGTGGTAAAGTATTATCTGGAGGTGTGGAAGCTAATGCTCTGCACAAACCTAAGAAGTTCTTTGGTGCTGCCAGAAAGATCGAAAATGGTGGTTCGTTGACTATCCTGGCTACGGCATTGATCGATACCGGTTCGAAAATGGACGGCGTCATCTTTGAAGAATTCAAGGGTACGGGTAATATGGAATTACAACTTGACCGAACTTTGGCCAACAAAAGATTATATCCTGCCATTGATCTTACCAAGTCAAGTACACGAAGAGACGATCTATTGCTTGATAAAGAAACATTACAACGCATGTTTATCCTTAGAAATCAGCTTGCTGATATGCGTCCTGATGAAGCAATGGAATTCCTCAGAAAGTATATTCTTGGAACAACCAGCAATGAAGAATTTCTGACCTCAATGAATGGTTAGTATCTAAATTGAAAATATAGAAGTCCCTTATGACGCATGTTGTAGGGGATTTTTTTTTGTCCAATATTAAATTTTCTTAATTTTGGAGAAAATGGCAACGTTATTGGAGGTGAGAGGGTTATGAGATTAGGAGAGGGGTGGAGAATTGAAAATTGAAAATTGAAAATTGAAAATGGGGCGAAGAGTGGGAAGGATATATCTAATTTGACTTTTGGCTTGTAGTTAAAAGCTTATGGCTTTAATTCCTCTGAAGCAATTTGCATGTAGAAATCAGTGCAATCAAAGAAATCAATTTAATCAGTGGTTCAGACAAATTAATGATGGTTATTGGCAGGAAAGGGAAAGTTGAAAATGAGGAAGGAAAAATGAGCAATGGAAAATTACGGCATCGCTAATGTATTCTAACATATGAATTTACGAATTCAAATCTTTCAAAAAATTAAATATAAATATCATTTACATCACATAGTAAACCCTTAATTGAAAATGAGCATAAAAAGAATTCTTGCACCAACAGACTTTAGTGAAGTCTCTAATAAAGCTATTGATGTGGCAGTGGCAATCGCTACCAAAGGCGATGCCGAGATCGTATTGATGCATACATCTCTTCCTACGGAAGGGATCAATAGCAATGTGTACGCTGCCATCTATATTCACGAATATCTTGAGATCAAGAGAAAAAACCTACAACAGATGGCTGAGCGCCTGAAGGAAAAAGGATTTGATGGTAAAATATCTACCGATAATAAGGTAGATTTTACAGTTCCTTCTATCGTAAACGCTGCAGCGGAATTTGAGGCTGATCTCGTTATAATGGGCTCTACTGGGACCAGTGGACTCAGTGGGGTGATTCTTGGAAGCACAGCAGGCGGGGTTTTATCAAAGATCGATCATCCTTTATTTCTTATTCCAAAGGATTATGTCTTGCCTGAAAGTGGCCATTTACTCATCGGTACTGACTACAAAACAGCTGTTGATCCAGGTTCTTTGAACATAATTGAATTCTTCAAGGAGAAACTTAATTTTAGAATCCAACTTATCCATATCGAAAAAGAAGGGGAAGAAAATGTAGATAGAGAAAAATATGTTAGAGATAATTTTAAATCTCTGATAGATGGAAGTATTAGCATACCTGGTGGTAAGGTTGAAGAAGCCCTATTGAAACTCAAAGAAAAATATACTAATGCTGTATTGTGTACCGTAACTAAGAAGCGTAATTGGTTTGAGAATATTTTTTACCACAGCGTATCGAAGTCGCTAGCACATTATTCTGATGTTGCTTTGTTGTGTTTGCATGAAGAGTAGGTTTCGGCTGATGGCTATTGGCTGATGGCTGATGGCTCCATAGTAGTAGCGAGAATTGTTTGTGTCTTTAGGAAAGGGGAATTGAAAATTGAAAATTGAAAATTGAAAACGACGCAAAGATTAGGAAGTAATGCCTAAAGCTTAATGCTTATAGCTTTTGGCCATTGGCTGATGGCTCCATAATGGTATCGAGAATAGTTTGTATTCTTAGGAAATTGAAAATGATGCGAAGTTTGGGAAGTATTTTTTGGTGCAATTTCCGGGCTAAAGCCTAATGTTTATAGCTTATGGTCAATGTCATTAAGTTAAGCAATTGAAATCAATAATATTTTACAGACAATATTTCGGTGCGCTGCACCTGATAGTCTATCAAATCTATTTCTATAAATATCCCTGTGCGCTGCACCTTTGCTTTTCTTCCAGGTGCAGCGCACCACAATATTTATAGAGTTCGTATGAAGGCTGCTCCAAGGTGCAGCGCACCGGGATATTTTGAAAGAACCTATGGCCATAACTTTATGACATTGAGCTTATGCCTGAAGGCTAAATTTGGTTAAAATACAAATCCTAATAGTATCGTGGGTAACACCATCATTTGTAATTTATCATTTATAATTATTTACAGCACACCCATCACCCATCACCCTATCACCCTATCATCCTATCACCTGATCACCTGATCACCCTATCACCCTATCACCTGATCTAACTCCCTATCAATTAAATTTTTACATAATTAAATAATTACCAATCATTTATCCTAAAAATACTTTTAAAATAAATTTTGATATTCAAAAACATTGACTTACCTTTGTCCCACTTTTCTAAAAACATTTAATTATTAATTCCTATGAAACGGACATTCCAGCCTTCAAGGCGTAAAAGAGTAAACAAACACGGATTCAGATCTCGTATGAGTACTAAAAACGGTAGGAGAGTCCTTGCCAACAGAAGAGCGAAGGGAAGGCACAAGCTGACTGTTTCTGATGAGATGAAGACTAAGTAAGTTATCTTTATAAAACAAAGAGTAGGCTATTGGGCTATTGCAGCTTGATAGCCTATTTTATTTTAACGTGAAACGAACCTTTGCACTTCCCCGCGACAATAAACTCAAAAGTATTGTCACTATCTCCGAATTATTCAATGAGGGCAAAAGCCAATTTACTTATCCTATAAAGATGGTTTATTCCATCAAACCTCCTTCAGGGCAGTTACTTTCATTCAAAGTTGCTGTCTCGGTTCCAAAAAAACTATTTAAAAAGGCGGTGGATCGCAATACCTTAAAACGTCGGTTAAGAGAATCTGTTAGGCTGAATCAGGCATCCCTACATGAAATATGCCAATCCGCAAACATTAGCCTCGACTTTATGTTGATCTTTGTAGGTAAAGAAATGACTGATTATCAACAAATCGACAAAGCTGTCCGTTCTTTATTTGAAAAATTAACCAGAAATGTTCAATAAAGTAAACTTCTTCATATTCGATCAACGAATCCGACCCGCTTTAAAGCTTTTACTTATTGTCCTTTTTTTATCTTCAACCCTACATGTTTCTTTTGCACAAAAGTTTCTTCAATTAGAAAAAGACTTTGTTAAAACCAAACTCAAATATGGCTCAGGGGATGAGATCATCTTCAAACTCAGACAAAGTGATCAATGGATCCGAACTGCAATTGATGAGATAGATGTGGACAATAATGTCGTACATATGTTTGGATTGACTGTGCCAATCGACTCCATAGAATATATAAAAAGTTACAAACCTTTCATATCTCCTATCATTGGCGAAGTGCTGTGGAAGTCTGGACTTGCCACATTTGCCACTTCTGCTTTGTATGGTATATTTTTTCAACCTCCCAATACGGTAGACTTCTTAATAGCGACAGGCGCCATTGCTTTGACAGGATTGGGACTCAAACAAATGGCCAAGATCAGAAAAGTATACCCCATCGGCAATAAATACAATTTGAGAGCTATAGATGTCACCATATATCTGCAAGAAGAGTCGGCCCGACCATAACTTTCACAGTATTTTAACATGCAGGATGCAACACGCATCAGCTTATTGATGTTTTTAAGTTCATGAAATCAAAAATTTCTTTAGGAATTCTTAGTATTCTCTTTCTATCACTTGTTCGAGTTGAGGCTCAAGATATACCTATGGTTAATTTTGATGGGTTGGCACCTTTCTTATCAAAGAAAAATGACACCACCTATGTCGTGAATTTCTGGGCAACATGGTGTAGACCTTGCGTGGAAGAGCTTCCATACTTTCTTGAGGCTGAAGAAAAATTTAAAGGACAGAAAGTTAAATTCATCATGGTAAGTATGGATTTTCCAAAAATGTTGGAAAGTCGCTTAAAGCCATTTCTCCAAAAAAATAAATTACCCGGGCAAGTCATTTTATTGAATGATCCTGACGGTAACACCTGGATTCCAAAAGTAAATAAGGATTGGGACGGAGCTATCCCTGTCACTTATATCTATAATAAAGAAAAAAGTATCTTTATCAGCACTAATTTTGAAAATGCTGAGCAACTAATAAAAAACATTAATTCAATAAATTAAAAAACACATGAAACTATTTCTTTCTTTTCTAAGTATATCCTTTCTATATGTCGGAATTTCTGCCTTTACAATGCCGGCTGATGGTGGCTATAAAGTAGGTGATACTGCTTCAGATTTTAAACTTAAAAATGTGGATGGCAAGACCGTTTCGCTGGCAGACTTTAAAGACGCTAAGGGTTATATCGTTATTTTCACCTGCAATCATTGCCCCTTTTCTGTCGCTTATGAAGACAGAATCATAGCACTTAATAATAAATATGCCAGTCAGGGTTATCCTGTCATAGCTATCAATCCCAATGATCCTGCAGTTTCAGAAGGTGACAGTTACGAGCTGATGCAAGAAAGATCCAAAGAAAAAGCATTCACCTTCCCCTATCTATTTGATGATGGGCAGAAAGTATTTCCTGTATATGGAGCTACGAGAACACCGCACGTCTTTTTGTTAGATAAAAACCGTGTTGTCAAATACATTGGAGCTATCGATGACAATGTAAATGAACCTAAAAGCGTTCAGGTTAAATATCTGGAAAATGCTATTGAAGCATTAAAATCTGGAAAGGAAATCAAGACGAGTTATACAAAAGCCGTTGGTTGCTCGATCAAGTTAAAAAAATAAGTTTTGAGTATGTTTATCAAAAGAGAAGCGCCGCAATGCTTCTCTTTTTTTATGTCCGGAACATTCTTTTATTTATAAGGCAGAATGCCTTAATTGATCCGGATCATTTAATTCAAAATGAAAACAATGGCAAGCTTGCTTTTTATTATTTGGTCATTTAAGGAAAAATGTGCGCCGGTAAAAAGATAAACAAGTCCAATACCGAAAAGGCTTCATAATAAACCGTTTACATTTGGATAACCTATTGTCGGCTCGGAATTCAACTACAAAAATTTGGTCCAAGAATAAAATACGATCCGCTTAATCTTTATAGCCCTGTTCCTTGCCTATTGATTTGATACTCATAATTTTTATTCATATTTCTGTACCTGCCCTTTAGTATCAATTGAGAATTGTTTTTTCTAATCTCTGAAATAACATCATCAGCGCTCGAGACTTTCATGCCATTGACTTCATTTATAATGAAACCTGATTCCATGGCGGTTTTCCCTGAAGGAGTATTTTGATAGATCGTGTGAACTATAACTCCTTTCTCTCCATTCCGCATTATTTGTTCTCTGAGTTCTATACCTATCGCCTTCAATTCCAAATCAGACCTAATGATCACATCAAAAGCGGTTGAAATAGGACTTGTCAACTTGAGTGATCCTGTATAGGAATTATTGCTTCTTAAGTATTTTACGTTAACAATATCTCCCGGTTTATATAATGCTATTTGTTCCTGAAGGGCCGGACATGAGCGAACGATTTTACCATTAATTTCAGTAATTATATCACCATACAACATTCCTGCCTTTTCAGCTGCTGAACCTTGAGAAATTCGATTTATAAAAACGCCAGTTTCCGGATCTACTCCAATTTTCTTTGACAAAGCATCGCTTATATCTTCGATACCAACGCCAAGCATAGCCCTCTGAACCTTGCCATAAGACATAATGTCGCTGACCATTTTACGTACAATATTGCTAGGTATTGCAAAAGAATAACCTTCAAATTTTCCACTTTTAGTAAAGATAGCAGTATTTACCCCTATGAGTTCGCCACGCGCGTTAAGTAATGCACCACCACTATTGCCTTCATTGAATACAGCGTCTGTTTGGATGAAAGATTCAAGAGGGTAAGCACCTTTTAAGAGATCGATAGTTCTTCCTTTAGCAGAGACTATTCCGCTGGTGACAGTAGAGCTGAGCTGATAAGGGTTGCCAATAGCGATGACCCATTGTCCGATCTGGACTGAATCACTATTGCCGAGAGATAAAAAAGGCAAAGAAGATTTATTGATTTTAAGAACTGCAATATCTGTTGATTCATCTGAACCAATGAGGGTGGCTTTCCATTTTTTCTTGTCAGAGGTCATGACTTCAAAAGAATTGCCCATAGAGATTACATGATGATTGGTAACGATGTAACCATCTTCTGAAATAACTACTCCCGAACCCTCTGAAATGACAGCATTCTCTTCATTGTTCCAAAATTCATAACCACCGTTTCTAACAGCTATTTTGACCACAGCTGGTGTCCCTATTCTTGCTGCATTAATAAAATCTATCGGAGGGTAACTACTAGAAGAGACAAAATTTTGATTGACAAACTTACTCCATGCATTACGATCTGTCTTCTTTAGTTCAGTGTCTTTTCTGGAGATAAAAGTAAAAAGAGCAGTACTAAGAAGGACAGATAATGTGATGATTATTAGATCTTTTTTTTGGATCATGCTTGTCATTTTTGAAACAATTAACTGATAATCAATTAAGAGAATTAAAGTTAAACAAATGAAACGAAATACTCTTAGCTTTGTTTTATCAAAATCACAAGTGACATAACTCAATAACAAAAAATTAAGATTAAATAGTGGAAATTAATTTTAGTAAATATCAGGGTGCAGGGAATGATTTCATTATGATCAATGGCTTTGAGTATGATGAATATAAATCATTGACCCAACATCAGATTGAGATACTATGTGAT
>Ga0209480_10001556_pt1 | contig 16663 bp, 17 predicted proteins | sample JI61114C2DNA_FD_187501 | JGI IMG/M metagenome (GOLD analysis project Ga0209480, IMG submission 187501) | Wastewater effluent complex algal communities from Wisconsin, to seasonally profile nutrient transformation and Carbon sequestration -... | ecosystem: Engineered > WWTP > Effluent > Algae...
CTCCAAGGACACCAGGGGGATGCCTTGCATGCCGTGTTGTGTGCTACCGGCTACAACCTGCGCTGGTTGCTGCGGGCTATGCTCCGTCTGGGCTTGAAGGCCACTTATTTGCGGTCGTTTTTATGGGTGTTAATTGCGCACCTCGACGGCAAGCATTCTCGACCCAACTCGCTCAATCAGAATTTCCGCTTGGGCGGAGCACTCAGATGAATTTTGCAGGGCCGACTAAAAAGCATTGAAGATGGATTCGGTGGGGTGGTGATCCTCGAGCAAGCGACGGAAATTGAGCAGCGTGGTGGCGTCAGGGGCTGACTCACACCCCAGATCAATCCCGACAAAGCCTCGGATGGCCTGGCTGTCGTAAAGGGCATCTTCGATGCCTTCGTCCAAGAGACCGAAGCCCAAGCTTTCGTCAGATTGCCCGGAACTAATCAGTGTTTTCCGGAGTCATTTGCAATAAAGGCGGCAACAGGAAGGCGTCTGGAGCGAACAGGGGTTTCGAGCGGTGTGCCAATTCGGAAAAGCATATGCACCTGTTCGTCCTTGTTTAATTGCAACAGTTCCGTAGCTATCGCCTGTGCGGCTATGATTTTATTGCGCCATCGTTCATCCAGCTTCTTTTGCCGAAGGCGATTGCTCAGGTCGGTCAATACATAATAGGGATGCACTGCGATGCCTTGTGCATTGAGCATCAGCCAGGTTCGTTGCATCAGCTGGCCACATTCCAGAATATCTTCCGGAGCCTGTCCACCGACAAAGGCAATAATGCCAGGAGCTTGACGGAAGAGGGCTGAGTCGGCTGCCGCGAGGATTCGATAAATGCCGAAGCGATTAAGTAACTGCATTCGTTCCCAAGGTGCAATCCATTGCATGAATTGCCGGCCGCCGGGAGGTAAGTGCAATGTTTTGAAGTCCAGACCAGTCCCCGAATCAACATCTGCCTGAGTCCAGCGCAGGCTGGAAAAAAGCCATTCGTGAAGTTCCTTGCTGTTGAAACGGGCAATAGAGCACTCCGTCAGGGCTTTGGTTAGCTGTTTAATAGAATCTTGGTCGGTCAACAATAATTTTCGCGCAGAAAACGGATTTTTGGGTTCGTGGAGCCGATTTGTTGGCAAAGACGTAAATGGGTGGCGGTTTGTGTGTCGAGCACACAATAATTTGATGCTTGCCGGATCGGGAGAGCCAGACCAAGTCGGCGTATTCATCACAATGCTCCAGCTTGCTGCATCGAAACAGACCTTGGGCGGTTCGCCTTGATCTGAGCGGAGCGTATTGATGTTTTCAAGTAGAGCACCAGCGGACATCAAGGTGCCGTGGCCTAGTGGGCCAAAGGGATCCTGCTTGATCGCCCGGTCTTTATAACGACAGACAATTCCCTCAAGGCTGTCGAAAAATTGCCATGGCTGACAGTTGTCGGCAGAGGGGGCGGTGACAGCCAGCTGAATTAGGTCTGTGGATTTCATGATTGCCTTTGAAAGGGAGGGCGATTTGGCAATCGTAAGTCAGAGTTGGTGAAAATACTTGCGGCTCGATCGAGCTATATCCATTTCTCACCAAATTTTGGTACAAAAAAACCCGTAGATTTCTCTACGGGTTTTTAGTGTTCTAATTGGTTTCAGGATGATTTGCGACGCTTTGCGCTGAAGCCAAGACCCATGAGGCCAATGCCGGCCAAGGCCAACGTGGTAGGTTCTGGGATACGGTTGAAGTCAACGCCACCCGACGCTGAATTGATCACCAATTCGCCCTTATTACCGATAGCATAACCTTGTGCAGTATTGTTGAATTCGGTGAAAGCAAGGTCGTAGAACGGCTTGGGATCAAAAAAGAATTTCGACCCGACATCGTTTGTGCATCCAGCGTAGGCTACGGCCTTTGCCCCCACGGTTCCCGTACCAGCACCGTTGCACAGCCCAAAAGCGTTAATCGAGTTTAAGCCGGCGCCGCCAAGGTCTGATAGTGAAGCAACACCTGTCAGAAGCGAACCAAAGCCAAGAATGTAGTCGTTTGCCACGCCTCCGGTCACAGTTGCGCCTGTAGCGACTCCACCGGTAACTTTAGCATTTGTAAGGATAGTGTCTTTGTCCTTGTCCACCCATAACTGGAAATTTAGCTCATCAAGAGCGTATTTGCTGCCTGGAGCATTCATTGATCCAGAAATCAAATGGTCCTTCAAGGTGAAGGTAACGTACATATTAAAGATGTAACCAGCGCCAGCACCGAAAGGAACTTGTCCAACTGCGTTATTGGATAAGCCGGAGATTTGCATCCAGCCTGAACCCTCATGCGAAGTACCGACAGTGTTGAGAAGTTCAGTTGACGTTCCCGAGAAGAAGTCACCGGTAAAAATTGTCGATGAGGAAGAAGGTCCGCCTGTAACAGCTGACAGATCAATCGAAAATACCGGTGCTGCTATAACGCTTGAAGCTGCACCCATGGTTACGCTGGCAATAAGAGCGCGTAACAGATTGCGAGAATTAGTGGTCATTTATCTATCCTTTAGCTGATTGATTGTTGGCCAATCCAAGAACACGGGATGTTAAAGATGGCTTAGCGATTTATAAGCATTATTCGGGCCATATTACTTAACTACATGAAAAGCATAGCTATTTGTTTTTTTGGCATGCAGAGATTTTTTTGAGTGTAAATTTTTCCGACAGTTTTATTTCTGCGCTGAGGGAAAAATAAAGCGCAAAGCACAATTGTTCGATTTCAGTCCGATTTTTCCATGAAGGCCAGCATTCATACTGTGCTCGTCTCCTGATCTACATCCCCAGTCTTCTTGTTCGAGGATGTTACTTGTAAAAATGGAATTCCCTTTGCTGAAAATTGCAGCACAAATTCCGCTTGCAGGGTTTGCTCAGAAAGTATATCGAACCTCTGAATACGCCCGATCCTGTTGGTCGTAGCGGCCAAACATACCCATTGGCGGACCTTTGAAGAGATCTGCGCCGATGATCAGGCGCCAGTTGCGTTCGAAATTCCAGCTCACGCGCGGCCGGAAGAGCCAATCGCTGCGGTTGGCGCTGGAAATCAATAACGCCTGCGCTTCCCAGTTATTAAAGAAATTGCTGTTTACCAGAATGCTGTAGCCATTTTCGCGTTTGTCAGGAATAATTTCCTCGTTGTAACTGAAGAACTGTCGCTGAAATAGCTGAATGTTCAGTCTTGTGTTGGCGGGGAGGGTGAAGTCTAGACCGGCTGCCCAGTCAAGCGTGTTTTGTGGGGAAACACCATCGCTATCCATTGCGTTCAATACCGTGAAGCTTCGGCCGCGGGTGTAGACGGCTTCACCTTTGAGCACCACATCACCAAAATCCTTGGCCAAGGTACTACCGAGTTGATGGATGCGGTCGTGCCGTGCCTGGTAAGTGATCGTTGATGAAACGATTGGGTCGCGATAGAAGGTCGGGGCGATATCGCTACTGTGGTAGTAAAAACCTGAGACATCCCAACCATTTTTGAGCGTTGAAAGCCGTAGACCGTAGTTCATGTTGTTTGCGTTGCGCTCCGGTCGGAGTTCCTGACGGTATTGCGCATTGAAGCCCGGCGGAACAGGCTGGTTGGGATAAAACTCAGCCCCGGGTTTGCCGATGTTGTCGTAGCTGGCTACCGGAATCCAGAGGATTTCGGCATGGAAATCACTAGCGAAATATTCGGCGCGGGCGGCCCATTGGGGAATGCGCATCTGGTCAAAGTCGGGCAGGATGAACTCACGCTGGTCGCGCGCAGAAACGACGTCTGCGAAGAAAAGGCCGACCATTTCACCCCACACGGCATTTTGTCGGCCAAGGCGGAAATCCCAGTTGCCAGTGCTGTAGTCGAGGTAGTTCTCACGCAGTACAGCCTCAAAGCGCTGATCTTTTTGGACGTCTGAATTATAGAAGTCGTTGATGCTGTAAACGGCATCGTAGTCGAAGCGAGCACCTAGTTTCCATTTGACGTTATCGCTCAATTTGCCTTGGCTGCTGAGATCGGCGCGGGTACGTAACTTGGACCAGTGGTCTGGCGATGCGGTGGTGCGTGCGGCTTCAAATTGCAAGAAGCCTTTGATGCCGTTGCCTGCTGCAGGGCTTTTCTTCTCTGAAACAGGCAAGTCGTCACCAAACAGATTTTCTTCAGCGGCTTGGGCGCTAAATGTCAGGCAACAGAGGGCAATTTGGGTCAGTCGATGAACAGTTTTTGATTTTTGCACGTGCATTGATCCAAGGGGGTCTTATTGAGAGGCATCTTCATCGTCGCTCTCCGGAAGGTTGCGAACATGGGCGAGATTCCATGAGTTGCCTTCTCTCACGCCAAAGGCGGTGATCCGGCCATCTTCCATCTGTACCAGACGGTCGGCATGGTCGATCACTTTTTGATCATGCGTTGAAAAGATGAAGGTGGTTTTAAGGTGCCGGTTAATTTGCTTCATCAGCTTGAGAATTTCTCGCCCGGTCGCCTTATCCAGATTGGCGGTGGGTTCGTCGGCAAGAATAATGGCTGGTTTGACCGCCAGTGCGCGAGCAATGGCGACGCGCTGGCGCTGGCCGCCGCTTAGCTGATTCGGGCGGTTATTGGCATACTTACTAAGCCCAACAATGTCGAGGAAGTAGTCTACTCGACGCTTTCTGTCTTGAGGAGTTACGTCGGCGCGCCTGAGCAGCGGGTATTCAACGTTTTCAGCGGCTGAAAGGACGGGGAGCAGGTTGAAGGTTTGAAAGATAAAGCCGATGGAACGGGCGCGCAAATCGGAGAGTTCGTTGGCGCTTCGGGATGAGACATCCTGATCATTGATGTAGATCTTGCCGCTCGTCGGTTTGTCGATGCAGCCAATCAGATTGAGCAGTGTCGTCTTGCCGCTGCCGGAAGGGCCTGAAATGGCGAGGAAGACGCCGGGCTCAACGGACAGTGTAATATCATGCAATGCGTGGACGGTCTGCTCGCCGAGCTGGAAATCCTTCGAGACATGATCGATTCGTACAACGCTCATAGCGGCTTGATACAACCAGAATTAACGCCAAACCAATACTTGGGAGTGTTTATGACACACAGTGGGACCGAGGGGCTGAAAATGAATGTCTGTGTTCTGATTTCCGGCATTTTATTGATGCTCCAGACTTGCACGGCGATGGCTGAAGAGGCCAGTACTGCACCGGTTGATGATTCATATGCACGAAGTATAGTGGAAAAGGCGGACCTGGTTCGCTTCCCGTCCGAGGGTTTTCAGGTTGATATTGTAATTAATACGAGCCAACCGGATAAGCAAGCAGAAATGCGCAAATACCGGGTTTTGCAGAAGGGGAATGAGAATACTGTCGTGATGGTCACTGAGCCAGCTTCCGAGCGTGGCCAGATCATTTTGATGAAGGGGCGCGACCTCTGGGTATTCATGCCTGAAGTCTCCCAGCCCGTGCGAATTTCACTGGCCCAACGCCTGACCGGTCAGGTGGCCAATGGTGATTTGGCGCGGGCCAATTTTTCTGCCGATTACAATCCGAAAGTGTTGCGCGACGAAACGATTAATGGTGAAAACTACGTTGTTATGGAGTTGACCGCAGTCGATCGCTCGGTGACTTATCAGAAAGTGGTTTATTGGGTAAATAAGAAAAATGCCTGGCCACTGAAAGCCGAGTTTTATTCGCTCTCTAACCGTTTACTGAAAACATGTAGCTACGAAAATTTCCAGTCTCTGGCTGGCAAGGTTCGGCCGACGCGACTGGTGATGGCAGATGCGTTGCGCGGTGGTGAGAAGTCTTCACTTGAATACACTGAAATGAAGCTGCGCGATCTGCCAGAAAAAATATTTACCAAGGATTACTTAAAGAAATTGGCGGAGTGAACGCACTGGCCAACTGAACTGAGCATTGCAGTTGTTTCTCTGGGTTAGAGCGCTTGGCTTTGTTAGTGGTTAGTGTTTTGAGGGTTGGTCAGTCAAAAAGTAGCGCTGCGGCTACCTTGCGGCCTTCGGCGGCAAGAATGTTAAACGTGCGACAGGCCGCCTGCATGTCCATGACCTCAAGGCCAATGCCTGCCGGCGCAAAAGGGCGAAGCAGGGCACCGGGTGGAAAGCGTAGTTTATTGCCCGTCCCGAGCAGAATTATTTCGGTATCCAGCGCGAGCAGTTTTTGCATGTCCGCTTCGTTTAGTGTGTTGATGGTTGCGGTAGACCATTCAGGAATGATCGATGTTGGCAGCAGAATCAGGTTTTTTTCGTGTTTTTCGAGGTTGACCGCAACAAAGCACTCACCATAGGCGGTAAAGATATTGAGTCCTGCGGTGTTTGAGGCGTGAAGTTTCACAGATCTATCATCCCGAAAAGCCCGCCAAAATTGCGGTGCACGTTACGTTGAAAATGAATTATAGAACGTCTGGCGTTGATGCGGTTTGTCAGCCAGTTTTCTAAAAACGTGATCCTTCTCCAAGAAGTTAGAGAAAGCCTTGGCTTTTTGAAAAATGCCTGGTTCTTGATCAAAGGCATATTTCAATTGGTACAACGAGAAAGGGCAGCCGAAGCCGCCCTTTCTCGAAACGGCAAAAGCCGTAAATTGCTTACTTGGCGCGGCTCTTGTATTCGTCAGTGCGGGTGTCGATTTCGATCTTGTCGCCAATATTGACGAAAGCCGGAACCGGCAACTCAAAACCGCTGGCCAGCTTGGCAGGCTTCATTACTTTGCCGGAAGTGTCGCCCTTGACTGCGGGTTCGGTGTAAATCACTTCACGAACCACGCTGTTCGGCAATTCAACAGAAATTGCTTTGCCGTTGTAGAAAACGACTTCGCAAGCCAGGCCATCTTCGAGATATTTCAGCGCGTCCGTCATGCTTTCGGCTTCGACTTCAAACTGTTCGTAGTCGGCATCCATGAAAACGTACATTGGGTCGGCGAAGTAGGAATAGGTGACTTCCTTCTTGTCGAGCTGGACGACTTCAAACTTGTCGTCGGCCTTGTATACGGATTCGGAAGCAGACTCGGTCAACAGATTCTTGAGCTTCATCTTGACGACAGCCGAATTACGGCCGGACTTGTTGTACTCGGCCTTTAGGACGACGAGTGGGTCGGCACCAACCATAATGACGTTGCCGATGCGGAGTTCCTGTGCGGTCTTCATTCGGGATTCCCAAAAATCTGAAAAATTAAAGCCTTGGATTATACCTTGGCTGCACAGAACTTGACGAGGGCGTTCGCGAGATCCGGGTTTTCAGCAAGTTGAGCCGCCCAGCGGCGGTTGTGCTCGGTAATTTCTGCGCTTTCTTTGAGAAAAGAAGCCCAAGCCTGACTAATGTTGCTGCCTGAATTCCAGGCTTTAAAGAGGTTGACCGTAGCACTCGTCGCTGAAGCACTTAATCCCCGGGCGTAACAATCCAGAAAGGCGCTTAGTTTGACCAAGTGCGTATCGTCATCTTGCTGATAAATCTGCCAGACAAACGGACGAGTGGCCCATTGCGCTCGAACAAAAGAATCCTCTCCACGGACGAAATTGATATCGCATCGCCACAAAAGTCGATCGAAATCAGCTTGGGGCAGAAAGTCGAACGGCAGCACGCTCAACTGACCTCGCTGCCAAGGCCCACTATCACCCAAATGGGCGCTTACTGCAGCCAGTGGCTTGCCGGGTGCGACATGCAGCCGAACCGGAATCGTCGACTGGGCCAACACTTCCAGAAGTTCGCCTACCGGCGCCGTGTCGTAACAGAACAGACTGATATCGAGCGCATCATCACGCGAAAGGGACGCCAGCACCTTGTCGCGCTCGGCCACCAAGCCACTTTCCCGCAAGACGCCACCACTTGAAGAGGAGAACCCCGGGAAAAAAAAGTATTTGATCAGGGGAAGAGAAGGGTGGGGCGATGCCATACCGTGGCAGTCCTCCGCCCAGCTTTCAGCGGTCAGGTATTCGAGATTGATCCAGCAGGGCTTGGGCGTTGTCTGGCTCATGACTTGCAGATAGCGATCGGGAAGCTCGCACGCGAAAGCTTCGATAATTACCTCGCCCACACGGTCGACCGCAGCATGCTCCGTCCAGTGAACAATTTCCACGCCCAGGCAATGCTGTTCAGCCTGGAAAACATCAATAGCAGGACATAGCGGCTGCAAGTTATTCAAGTCATCAAGCCAAAGACGAACCTGTTTGCCGTGCTCGTTCGCCAATTGCCGGGCGAGCCGCCTGCAAACGCCGATGTCGCCGTAGTTATCAATCACACGGCAAAAGATGTCCCAATGAAGCTGCATGGGCGCCATGCTAACATCGCCGCCATGCCTTTATTTCAAGATCCAAAAGAGTGCACTGCCTGTCCGCGCCTGGCTTCGCACCTCGCGACCATTCGCCAGCGCGACCCTAACTGGCACGCTTTGCCCGTGCCTGCCTTCGGCTCCCTGGATGCCGAACTGCTCGTCGTCGGCCTCGGCCCCGGTGAAAAAGGGGCGAATAGAACTGGCCGCCCATTCACGGGAGATGTGGCGGGGGAGTTGCTCTACCCGGCGCTTCATCGTTTTGGTTTTGCCACTGCAGCCGAAGCTTTGGGGCCGGATAGCTGGGCCAATCCGACCATGCAACTCAGTAACTGCCGGATCACCAACGCCGTGCGCTGCCTGCCGCCAGCCAACAAGCCGGTAACAGCTGAAATTCGTCAGTGCAATACTCATCTCAAGGCTGAACTGAGCGCGATGCCGCGTTTGAAAGTGATTGTCGCGCTGGGGGCGATCGCACACCAAGCCTTGCTCTGGGCTTATGACCTTAAACTTAAACAGCACGTTTTCGGTCACAACGTCACGCATGCCCTGCCGGACGGACGTTTGTTAGTCGACAGCTATCACTGCAGTGGCTACAACTGGCGAACCGGGCGGCTGTCTCGGGAAAGCTTTGAAGCTGTATTTGCCGGCGTCAAAGCCCATCTCGGATGAGCGGTTGCAGTGATGAGTTTTGATGCCAAGGCTTTTTTAGCCTCGCTTACCGAATTGCCCGGCGTGTACAGAATGCTTGATGCAGGGGGGGCTGTCCTTTACGTTGGCAAAGCGAAAAATCTGAAGAAACGGGTTTCGTCCTACTTTCGCGAAAACGTTTCCAGTCCGCGCATTGCCCATATGGTCAGCCAGATCGCGGCGATCGAAATCACCTCGACGCGTACCGAGGCCGAGGCACTGCTGCTTGAAAACAATCTGATCAAATCGCTTTCGCCGCGCTACAACATTCTGTTTCGCGACGATAAGTCCTATCCCTACATCGTCGTTACCAAGGGCGAATTTCCTCGCCTGGGCTTTTACCGGGGCAACCCGGATCGCAAGGCAGACTATTTCGGTCCGTACCCCTCGTCCTGGGCGGTCCGCGACAGTATTCACCTGTTGCAGAAAATGTTTCGCTTGCGCACCTGCGAAGACACCGTATTTGCCAACCGCTCGCGCCCCTGTCTGCTTTATCAGATCAAACGCTGCAGCGGTCCCTGCGTCGAACATATTTCGCCCCAAGACTACGCGGCCGATGTTCAGCTTGCCTCGATGTTCCTGCTTGGCAAGCAACACGAAGTCAATAAACGATTGACGCTTTCCATGGAAGAAGCCTCCAGTCGTTTGGCTTTTGAGCAAGCCGCTGTGTTTCGTGACCAAATCCAGTCACTGCGCCAAGTGCAGGAAAAGCAATTTGTCTCCAGTAGCAAAGGCGAAGATGTCGATATCGTCGTTGCGCTGCAAGCGGCTGGGCAGTTGTGCGTCAACATTGCGATGGTTCGGGGAGGCCGGCACCTCGGTGATCGACCATTATTTCCGAGCAATGCCGGTGAATCGTCGGCTAGTGATGCAATTGCCGCCTTTATTCATCAACATTACGCCGCACATCCAGCGCCAGCCAGGGTTCTAGTACTGCCATTTCCGACCGAAGAAGAAAAGGGTGAAGCCGAAATTTCTTTGGCCCAACTTGCAGGACGGCATGTACCCATTCTGGAAGCCTACTCAGTCGTCAACAAAGCGTGGGTAGACATGGCGCTGCAAAACGCTCAACTCGCCATTCTGGCCCGGAATCAAGCGACTGCTCAGCAAGAGCAGCGCTTGGTGGCCTTACAAGAAGCATTACAGTTGCCTGAAGCGATCGCCTGGATCGAATGCTTTGACATCAGCCACACTCAGGGCGAAGCGACCGTTGCATCTTGCGTGGTCTACCAAGGAAACGGGATGAAAAAGGCGGATTATCGGCGTTTTAATATTCGCGACATTCAACCTGGTGACGACTATGCGGCCATGCGTCAAGCGGTTTCCCGGCGCTATGACAGTATTGCAGCCGGGGAGGGTGTTGCACCCGATCTGATTTTGATCGACGGTGGCAAAGGGCAGGTGAGGTCGGCTTATAGCGCACTCTCTGAACTTGGGTTGGCGCATTTGCCAATGCTGGGTGTTGCCAAAGGGGAGGGGCGCAAACCTGGCCTGGAGTCGCTCATTTTTCCAGATGGTCGTGAACCGCTACAATTGCCGCCAAATCATCCGGCATTGCATCTAATCCAGGAAATACGTGACGAAGCACATCGTTTTGCCATCACCGGTCACCGCACCCAACGTGGCAAGGCCAGAAAGACGTCAAAGCTCGATAGTCTGCCGGGCATTGGTCCTGCGCGAAGAAAAGCACTGGTCGCCCGATTTGGTGGCCTAGCCGGTGTTCTTGCTGCCACGGCCGATCAACTGGCCGAAGTCACAGGCATTAGCCAGGAAATGGCCGATAAAATTTATTCTGCACTACACTGACACATGCCTCTCAATATCCCCATCCTGCTAACCTGGCTCCGTATCGTCGCAATTCCGTTGATGATCACGGTTTATTTCGTACCGGCAAGCTGGGCAGAACCCCATGAACGCGACTTGGTAGCAACACTGATCTTTATGGCTGCTGCAGTGACTGACTGGGCCGATGGTTATCTGGCCAGAAAACTGAACCAAACCTCCGCCTTCGGCGCTTTTCTCGACCCGGTTGCTGACAAGCTGATGGTCGCAGCTGCACTCATCATCCTGGTGCAACTTGGCAGAGCTGATGCAATCGTCGCAACTATTATTATCGGCAGAGAAATTACCATTTCTGCACTTCGGGAGTGGATGGCCAAAATAGGGGCATCCAAGAATGTTGCAGTTTCCATGCTTGGCAAAATCAAGACCGCTGCACAAATGCTCGCCATTCCTGCTTTACTCTATTACGCCCCGTGGTTTGGGTTGGATCTGCGTTTGGTAGGTAACTGGTTGATCTGGATTGCTGCCTTGTTGACGCTCTGGTCTATGGGTTACTACTTGCGCATGGCCTGGCCAGAAATTGCCAAGCGCAGTGCAGAAAAATGATCGGGCATGTTGACATATTATTTGGAACGTCTATAATGCGCGCTCTGTTTGACGCGGCAGTAGCTCAGTTGGTAGAGCGCAACCTTGCCAAGGTTGAGGTCGAGAGTTCGAGACTCTTCTGCCGCTCCAGTTTTAAAGTAAGTTCTGTTTTTGGTTTTAGATAGTATTTTCAGAGTGGCGCGATAGCAAAGCGGTTATGCACCGGATTGCAAATCCGTGTAGGTCGGTTCGACTCCGGCTCGCGCCTCCAAGAATTCTAAATTAAATCAATGACTTATAAGCCAACCTAGAGTTGGCTTTTCTTTTTTCAAAGCTTCAGAAAGCTTGAAAAAGCCATGAAAACCTACCAAAAGTAGGTCAAACCTACTGCTCCTTTTTAGTTAAATCCGTGTAATCCAGTTATGCTGGTAACAATGGAAGGGATGAGGTGAGGTCATGGCGAGCAAGAAATATCTGTCAAACGGTACTCGGATTCAATACACGATTACCCGAAAAATTATTCCAGGCAAGAAACTGTATTACTCCTGTAGCAAAGCTGAGGAGGCCATCTATGATGCGTGGATTGCCAAGCTCGAAGCAACTTTGGATTTGGGTGTAATCCCGCCAGAGATTAAAGAAAAATTTGATGGAAAGCACCACGAGCCTGGCGGTACCGATACATTCGCTTGGTTGCTTCGCAGCTATCGAAAGGCCGCGGGGGATCAGAACATCAAAGACGATGACCTCAGCAGACTAGACAAGGTTGCTGAAGAATACGGTGGGACTAAGTTGACTGTCATGAACACCAGCGAGTGGTCCACCAACTTTATTAGCCAACTGAAACGCCAAAAAAATCTCTCTGAAGCGACTGTTCTTCATTACGTCGGCGCGCTTCGCCGTTGTTTGGATTTTGCCGTCCGAAATGGAAAATTATCGTCAGTGTCATTGCGGTTCGAAAAGCGAGGTTTCGGGACATATACCCCAGCTGACATTGACTGGCTGCTTGGTAACGGCAAAGAGGTAAAGGAAAATAAGCCTCGCTCGCGTCGCCCGACGGTCAAAGAATGGACTGAGATTTTGCGCGTTGCATCCGGAGAAAAGCCAGAAAACCGCCAGAGATCTTTGGAGTTGGAGTTTCAGGCAGCGTTTGAGTGCATCTTGAAAATCGCTCCTGAAACCGCAATGCGGTTATCCGAAATTCATACGCTTCGGCTGTCTCAGGTGAATTTTGAAGAAAGAATTATCCATCTTCCAAGAACGAAGAATGGTTCGGAGCGATTCGTGCCAATGAATTCTTTGGTGGTCGCTTTGATTACCGAGTACCTCGAGCACGTCAAAAATGGCACAAGAGGCATGACGGGCTTTAGTCACGTAAACGACCTTCTGTTTCCGTTTTATCCCGGTGATCTCGATTCGCGAGAGAAAACACAGTTGAGGCGTGCAGCCACTACAAATCTGCTCTCGCATCGATATGCGGCACTCTTCGATGCGGCTGGATGTGGTGATCTTCGATTTCATGACTTAAGGCATGAAGCCGTCAGCCGCCTCTTTGAGCGCACAACTCTTGGTGAAACTGCTATTCAAAAAATTACAGGTCATCTCTCAAAAGAAGCCTTGGCTAGATATCTCAATCTTAGACCTAAATTTCTTGTCGAGCAGATTGAGGGTGCCGCAGGCATGAAGTAACGGATCTACTGCCGGACACACATAGGCAGTTCGTTTCGCTTTCGTCCGGACGGGCGATTGGTTTGGGAAGGATTTACATCCAAAAATGGCATCACGTTTTTTGCGCGTTGAGCGGTTTGTTGAAGAACTTGTTTTTGTAGAAATTCGGCAACATCAATAGGTCTGAAAATCCAACCTCGCCCAATCTTTGCTCCTGGCAATTCACCTTGTTGTGCCAGTTCAAGAACTCGTTGCTCGTGGCACTGAAGTACGTTAGCAACTTCGTCTGTGTTAAGTGTCAATAAGTCATAGCGAATGACCGCATCATGATCAATTCGTGTATGAACGTGTTTGTTATCTGTTTCCTCTTTTTGCTTTTTTAAATTGACAAGTCGAGGTCCAGTTTTCTTTTGAATATCAAATGAATTATTGAGATCGATACCCACAGGGAAAATATTTGGTTCCATGGCCTCAATCTCCATGGAATACAGATTGGAACTGCGGGGTGTCTCCGTGCTTTGCAGCGGCTTCTTGTGATCGCCGAGCTGCGGTTTGTGCCCGATCAAGGCAAGGAAGGGTGGTTTTCATAAAGTCCTCGTCGCCACCAGCGCACCCACAATTTGTATAAGCGGGAATACTGGCAGCATCTGTTCGAGCCTACGATCCGACCGGATGTCCCTGCCATCTTGGCAGGCCGTTTTCGCATCTGCGAAAAAAGGTGATATCAACATCGAACAGTGTTATCATTATAACTAAGTTAATTTTGCTTGTCAATCCCATGAAGAACCTCGATACCTATCTTTCCCTGCTCAAAAGCCTGACCTCAAGCGCTGAAGGTGCAGCTGTTCTTGAATCCGTAGCTCAATGCGGGGGCAAAAAAGACCTGTGCCAGCTTGTCGGCGATTACCTCTTGGAACCAATCGATTCCTTGACGCTGGATTTGGTGCGGAAGATTGATGAGCGCTCCCGCCTCTCAGCGCAGTCACATTACGAAGACAACCCGGTTCCGGAATGTCTTTGGCTACTGGCACGAATCGTCGAGCACGTCTTGTCTACCGACGCCCGGCCGTTTTGCGCTTTTTGTTACCGTACCGTAGCGGTGCGTTCCAATGGTCGCCTCAAAGACTACTGTCCGGAACATGCATCCGGCAGCAACGGAAATGCCGGTGGCTACCTACGTGGCCGAGCCCATCAGGAAGCGTTCGAAAATCACCTCGCAGCTCAGGTACCCCCCGAAGAATTGGCGCTTAAGTTGTTAAGGCATCAGTGCAACGCCCGGCGTAAAGGAGGGGGCGATGCCGGTTACATCGTGGCGGGTACGGCCAGCTGGAACTGGTCGTCGGGGTCAGAGCTGGATCTTGGAGAGCTCAAACTACTACAGATTCGTCACGGTCATCCGGATTGGACGGAACTTGCCCTGCGCTGGCGACAAGACTTCGAAGATCACGAAGGTGTTGTCGAGATCAGCAAGGGGGCAATTGCTGTGACCCCATCGCGACTGGTCGAGCAATGGCTGCGCTGGAAAGCCTGGATGGTTGCTGGAGACTATAAGGCGAGGGTAGGGAAGGGACGGCCCCAAATAATCAACCCAGAGCGTGCTGTAGCAGTTTGGGCGCAGGAAACTGAGAAAGGCGTGAAGGCGTGTGAGATTTACGCCCAGATCGCTGCGGAGTTTGGGGTTTCCGAAAAGTCAGTGGCGGTTTTCTTCTCAAGACTGAGAAAGAAGGCAGAGCAGGGTAGTTAATTGCCCTCAGGCATTGCTTCCTATCACCCCTTGAGCACCTTGGTCAGCGGTAATTCAGCCTGATGCTGCTCGATCATCGTGGTAAGGTGTTCGGGAACATCGACGGCCTGAAACTGACGTTGCCAGGTTTCCAGAACCTGCCGCCCGGTCGTCCTGACTTCTTCCATGACCTCGTCGCGGATCCGATCGACGAGTCCGATACGCGTGAAAAGCGAAGCGAAGGTGTCGAGCGTAATGCTCCGGAAAAGCTTCACCCCGGCCATGTTCAAGGCGATGGAGGTGTCATGGGTAGTGTAGGCCACGGTCGAGACCAGGTCATACGCCGGCGCCAGCCTCGGGCGTAGCGGATTGTCGTAGATCAGTGACCAGTTCTTGATGTGGGCATCGCCATTGCCCATCAGCACATTGAACGCCAGGCGCCTGGCCATCTCCTTCACGTCTGGCAGCCCGCCGGCATAGAGCAGCAAGGTCCGGCCGATCATCTCGTAATTGACCCGTCCGTACTTGTGGTGGGTGCGCAGGTTAAAGACCTGGGCAAAGTCTTCGACATGGATCCGTCCGCCATCCGGTCGGTCAAAGCGGCGGATGGCGTAGAACGGCTCACCTTGTCGAAATCCCGCCATATTGGGCAGACCATGAATCCTGTCCGGCACGAGCAACTGAATTTCCGGAACATCGATGCCAACCGCGCGGGCAGTTTCCATGGTGGCCGCTTCCACCTTGGGCAGCGCCTCAAAATCATGGGAGGGGGGCTTGACGATGTAGTTGCCTAGTTTCTTGCTGCCACTCAAGGTGAAACGCTCGCCCTGGCGCAACATGGAGAACTTCATCTGCATGCCGCCGAGGGAGAACTTCAGTTCATTGAGGTCGTCAGCGCTCGGTCTACCGGCAACGGCACCGCGACGGCGCATCAGGTGGCCCGGGGTCTCAGCAGGCGTCAGAATGACCGCGCCAGGCAAGTCCTCACCCAGTGCCGAGAGCAATAGAAAATCACGATCTTCATGGATCTTGAGTCGTTGCGCGATGCTTTTGCGGAGGCCACCTTCCGGCAGCAAGTTCGAAAAGAAAGGTGGTGCTTTTACGGAGGAGAATTTGTGCCGGTCATCCAACAACAGCGCCCGCGTTGTTTCCTCGTCGTTGGGGCGGGCCAGTGACAGCGAAAGAATGGGGCGTTGGGCACCCTGCTCAACATATCCCTCATCCACGACGAAAATCGTCTTTTCATCAGGGTAGTGCGTCAGGTAGCCGACCAGCAGGTCGTTCAGGCGAACCTCAAGCGTGCTGACCGTGCTCATTCCGCATCCTTCAGGTCGCTGAATTCGGTCAGCAGATCGACGGGCTTGCTCGAGACAGGGATCGAGGCCACCTTGTTGGTCATGGAAGATTGCCAGCGTGCCTGGCCAATGGGCACCAAAGACACTTCAAGGCCAAGCGCGGACGCGTAGGAAATGAACGTGTCCAAGGTGACATCGCCACCGTTCTCGATCTTTGAGATGGTGGCCTGGCGCATATCGCGCACTTTTCCCTGAGGCATCCCGGACTGCTCACGGAGATGGCGCATCTCTTTGCCAAGGCGCTCGAGGCTCTCGGGGTTGCGGATTCGATTTGAAGTCTTGGTCATGGATAAAATATACGCCGAAACGTATCAATATCCAAGATTCTACCGTCAAAAAATTATACGCTATAACGCATAAATATTAAGATAAAGTACGCTATAACGAATGAATTAAGGCTTTTGTAGGTACTGTTCAAGCCCGTGCTAATGATTGCCTCGTGCTTGGGCGGGGCGGGCAGTGATCTTAGATTACCTCTTAAATCAGGCGTTTGAAGATAAGCGACTGGGGCAACTGAACCTTTGCTTGTCAATCAGCGTCCAATAGTTTCCAGTTGTCAGCGTCCAAATCTTTCCAGTTGCTCAGGCTAATTTGACGGATTTTTTCCGCTGTTTGAAGCGGAAGGAATCGTTGCCGGTTTCGAGGATTTCGCA
>Ga0209480_10001559_pt1 | contig 16657 bp, 17 predicted proteins | sample JI61114C2DNA_FD_187501 | JGI IMG/M metagenome (GOLD analysis project Ga0209480, IMG submission 187501) | Wastewater effluent complex algal communities from Wisconsin, to seasonally profile nutrient transformation and Carbon sequestration -... | ecosystem: Engineered > WWTP > Effluent > Algae...
CCCGCGGGCGTGGAAGAGGACCACAATCCCTGGTGAACGGCCGGTGCCGGCCCCGGACCTGATCGGCCGGGACTTCACCGCCTCCAAGCGCGACCGGCGGTGGTGTGGCGACATCACGTACATCAAGAGTTGGGACGGGTGGGTGTACCTGGCCACCGTCATCGACCTGCACTCGCGGCGGGTAGTGGGCTGGGCGGTCGCCGACCACATGCGCACCGAACTGGTCACCGACGCCTTGGCGATGGCTCTGAAGCAACGCCACCCCAAAGGCGGCGTCATATTCCATTCGGATCGCGGGACACAATATACGTCGCACGAGTTCGCCACGTATTGTGAGAAGAACAAGATCCGCCGCTCGTTGGGCCGGACCGGGATCTGCTACGACAATGCCGTGGCCGAGAGCTTCTTCGCGTCATACAAGAAGGAACTCATCCACACCCGGCCGTGGCCGGACCTGAAAGCAGTGAAGAAAGCCACCTTCGAGTGGATCGAGATGTATTACAACCGGACCCGAAGACACTCAACACTAGGCTATTTGACACCCCACGAATACGAGCTAGGATATCGACACATCCACGAACTCGCGGCATAAACACATGCCTCCACTATTTCGGGAACACTCCAGTCCTCTCCTGAGCCGGCGTTGTGCCGTGACCGGTCGGAAGGAGGAGGGCTATGGAGGTTATCCACCCACGCTGTTGTGGGATGGACGTGTCTATTGGCGCACCGCCCGTATTCGAGGGGGCTGAATAGCCTTGTGGATCGGGGTCTATTGGGCCCGGAGGGCGATGTAGTTGGTCCAGTCGCGGGCGGCGAGTCTGGCCCAGGCGGCGGCGTTGGCGTCGGTGAGTCCGAGGAGCTCGGCGAGGATGGGAGCTGGCGCGCTGCCGGCGAGTTGGAAGAGCGCCGCTTTGCGGGCTTCGTAGGGCTTGATGCCGATCTTGACGAGGTCTCGTCGGAACGCTTCGGTGCTGAGGTGCTGGCCGGGGCTGCCGCCGGGGAAGAGCCATCCGGTGTCGCGGGACACGTAGAGGCTTTGGCCGCGTCGTTTCAGGTGGTCTTGAAGGAGGTCGTCGAGGAGTGGCGGCATCTGGATCAGGGTGGAGCCGAAGGCGACGTGTACTGCGCCGTCGGTGGTGGTGACTTGACCGGTGCGCATCGCGGCGATCCGGTGCAGAGGTTGGGCGAACAGGAGGGTGAACAGGCCGCCGACGCGGGTGTAGCTCCGCAGGCTGGGGTCGTGGAGGAGTCGGTGGACGTGTTCCCAGCGTTGCTCGTCGCTGATGGTGACCGCGGGTTGCGTCGCGGGCTGGGTGGCTACCTGTAGGCGGGTGTTGATCCGGCTGTCGCGGAGCCAGCGGATGAAGGAGCCCTGGGAGCGGTCGCGGGGCGTGGCTTGTTGGAAGTCCTCGAGGTGGTGCTGGGTGGCGTCGGCGATGCTGACGTTGTGGGTGTCGAGCCAGGTGAGGAATCGGACGGCGGTCAGGATGTTGTTGCGGGCGGCGGTGGTGGTGGCCCTGGTGAGGTGTCCTTGGCTGGCGGCCCGCCGCATGCCGCGCAGCACATGCCAGTGGGCGTACCGGCGGACCAGGTCGGCGTGGACGTCAGGCAGCGGGTCGAGGAGGCCGTTGAGCCAGGCGAGTACCCGTTCGATGGGGTAGTCGACGGGTGGGAGGACGCCGGTCGCTGACAGCAGCATCTGCACGTACTCGCGGGTGCGGGTGGCCGGGAGGGCCCGGAAGGTGTCATGGCTGATCGGGGCTTCGCCGCGGGCCATCTGACCCAGCAGGGCGGGGCCGATGCCTGGCTTCTTCCGCAGCCACCAGATGCCGGTTTGGGGCCGTTCGGAGTTGACCAGCTCGTCGAACACGGGCTGTAGTCGGTGGTGAATCGCGCCGGTGGCAGGATCGGTGAGCAGGCTGGTGAGGCGTTCGCGGAGGATGCAGCGGGCGCAGCGCTGGAAGCCGTACGGCTGGTCCTCACGGCCACATTCGCGGCAGGCGAACACCGAGTCGATGCCGGCGCAGGAGGCACACAGAATGCTGTCGCCGTGGTGGAAGGCCAGGGGCTTCAGTTCGCCGCATTGGGGGCAGGGCGCGGGATGGTAGTGGCGTCGTCGCCGGCAGGCCAGGCACAGCAGTCCCCCCGGGGTGGTGGTGAACGGGTACTCGCTGCCGCCGCAGTCCCAGCAGGCCCGTTCGCTCACTCGTGGGGGCGGCGGATGATGGCCCGGACGGGCTTCAGGTCGCCGATCCCGGGCCCGTTGTCGTTGACCGCGGCGGGGGTGTCCCGGATGTGCTCGCGGCGGAGTTCGAGCAGGTCGTCGGCGGTGCAGTGGAGGATGTCGCACAGGGCGGCGAGCAACTCGAGGTTGATCCGCTGCGGTGTTTTCGTCACGACTCGGTGGACCATTTGCCGGGACAGTTCGATGCCGCGGTCTGCCAGCGGGGCGACTAGGTCGGTGGTCTGGAAGATGCCGTTTTCGGCCATCACCTGACGCAGGTTCCACTGGAAACTCACCCGTGTGGTCATCAGTCCTCCTTGGCCCCGTAGACGCGGGCGAGCGCGGCCTGGAGCGTCTTGGTCTTGAAATCGTTCGATACCGACGTGTAGATCGCCGTCGTCGACGCATACGAGTGGCCGACCTGCTCGGTCACGAACCGTTCGGGGTAACCGAACTCGACCAGGTGGGTCACATATGAGTGCCGCAGGCAGTGCAGGGTCAACTCGGCCGGCAGGTCGGCCTGTTGGCGCAGGTAGGCGAACCGATGGTCCATCGTCTTGACCGACACACGCTGTCGGCGTTCGGTCAGCCACAGTTCCTGGCGTGGCCCGGGTTGAAGGAGCGGTCGGGCCTGGTCGACCCATTGACGCAGTCCCTCGATCGCCCAGTCGAACTCGGGAACCGACAACACCGTCCGTCGTCGGGGGACCCCACCACCGCTGGACTTGCCGTACCGCACATGGATCGCGCCGTAGGTGCCCCAGGCCGGCATGCTCGGGTTGGGTCGAAGATCAGCCAGATCGAGCATGCACAACTCGCGTCGTCGTAGCCCGAACGCGTAGGCGGTCTTGATCATCTGCGCGTCGCGGAGCGCCGCCAACGCACCCTTACGGCCTGACCGTTGCGCACGCTCCACGCGGGTATCGACGAAGTCGAACAGGTGCTGCAGTTCGTCGTAGGTGAACGGTCGGCGCTCCGGTCGGCCTTCATACTCGACCAGGTGAGCAGCGGTGTTGAAGTCGTGGCACACCTGCGAGGGGATCATCCCGAAGCGTTGCTCGCACTGCTCCACCCAGCCGTAGCGGCCATCCAGCAGATAGTCACAGAACAACCGCAGGGTCTGGTGGTAGCCGCGGATCGTCGAGGGCGCCAAACGATCCGGACCGATCATCAACTCCACCGTGAAGTCCTCGACGTCGCCCGCAGTCCACACCCACGGGAACGAGTCGGTCACCTCGGTGAACCTGCGGATCAACGCGATCCTCGGCTCGACCGTCGCGTCCACCAGCAGCCGGGACCGCTGCTGCCGCGCCCAGCCCGACACCATCGCTTCGAACACCGCGACCGGTTCGTTCAGATGCGCGATGCCGGGGGTCAGGACCAGATGAGCAGCACCAGGAACGGTCACCACCCACCCCCAGCCGTAAACTTAGAAGCGACAATGACAATGGCAAGTTACCACGGTCGAGGCGACCCAAACACCACAAGGCCTGACGAAACCGGGGGTGGGACCCCTCTCGTCCCATTCGGTGGACGCGCGCTCCGCACCGATCAACCCGGGGTTGATTCGGGACAGTTCTTTCCTGAGTGCACCAGGTGTGTGCGACATGAGACGTTCGGGACATCGGGGAGGGACATTCGCGGCGGCGGTGGTGGCGGTGGCGACAGGCTGGGCTGCCGCAAGAGGCGGACCACTCGACAGCTGACCGCGTGCTCGGTGTGCTCGCCGGGATCAGGAGCCAGACCGGTCGGCTTCGCGCGCCTATAGTCCTGCCATGGGGGAACCGTCGAAGTACGAACTGAATGCGTGGCAGGAGATCCTGGATGACCGCGACCGATGGTGGAGGCGGGCGGGGCACCAGGTCGGCGATGCTGTCGCCGCTGGCGCCGCCAAAGCCGACCAGATGACTCGCGAGTTCGTCGGCAAGCGCCCTCGACTCCAGTCTGGTCTGAGCCAGGCTGGCACGCTCGTCAGCCGCGGCGGCGGGGCCGTTGCAAGAATGGTGCCGGACGTAGCAAAGGACTGGACAGAGCAGGCGGCTGGGGCGACCGGCCGGGCGATCCGGGACCTGACTCGGATTGGACTGACGCCGAAGCGCGTGGTCGCGCAGCACCAGAAGAAGAACCACCCGGTTGAGCGTCTCAGTGACGTCCGCGACCTCGATCTTGAACTTGTCGACGAGGTTCGAGGGCGCAACCTTGTCCTCACCTACGTCTACCCTCTTCTCGGCGCCGGATCTGGCGCCGGTTCCGCGCTGGTCATAACTGGTGGAGAGCTCACCATCGTGCCGACCGCCGGCGCGTCGGCAGCGCCCACTGCCGGTGCCGTCTTGGGTGCGCTCGCAGCTGATGCCGCATGGGTGACGGGCCTCATGTCGAGGGCGGTGGGGGCGATCGCGCTCAACTACGGCTACGACCCCAAGCAGCCCGGGGAGAAGTTGTTCGTGACGGCTGTCGTCAACGCGGGCGCGGCAGGGACCACGGCAGCCAAGATGGCTGCAATGAGGGACTTGTCGTACCTCACCCAGAAACTGTTCAGGAACCAGGCGTGGGCTGTCCTCAACAAGTCGAAGATCGCTTCTGTCCTCGGGGAGGCGGCCAAAGCCCTCACGCTGAAGTTCACGAAGAAGTCGCTAGGGAAAGCGGTCCCGGTCATTGGGATCGGTCTGGGTTTCACCCTGAACCACGACACCGTGTCGCGCACCATCGAAACGGCCGAAATGGCCTATCGGCGTCGGTTCCTGCTCGACAAGTACCCGCACCTGGCGGAGTCGGAACTGACACTCGACCCACAGGATGCAGGCGACCTGAACGACGAAGGTGACGAGGAGGTCATCAGCATCATCGATCTACTCGCCCAGTCTGACCCGGCCCCACCCGCAGCCAAGGTCCAGGATCAAGACGAAGGTCGGGACGGTTCGGAGAGGGCCTGACCTACCATCGCTACCCAACCTCACGCAGGCTGCTCACGATCGCGTCCGACGAGAAGCTAGCAGTGCGGGACGGGCGGTTGGCGTGCCGGCCGGCCACGCAGAACGTCGGACGGGGTGGTTACCGTGGATCGCGTGTCGTCCCGCATCCACTCCGAGTTCGGGACGCTCGGCGAGCGCGTGGCGGCCATGAAGCCGCAGCCGGTCGAGCGTCCCGTGAATCCCGCCCGCCACGTGTGGGTCCAAACGGCGTCCAAACGTCAGGCCGGACTCCTCGTCGCCTGGGTACCCGGCGCCGAGGGCAAGTGGTGGGGCAAGGTCGCCGTCGCGGACGCCCCCGGCGAGGCCAGCCTCCAGTTGATCGACAGCAGCCTCCTCACCCCCGCATCGACCCAGACCGAAGGCACGTAAGCCGGCGAACTCCCCGCCAGGCGCTTGACGTCGGCTCGCCTCGCCACCCGTGCACCCCCCACGTCCGTCGAACTTCCGAGCGGCAACTGTCCGTGGACGGGCCCTCGAACCACTTCTGGAAGGTGAGAAGACTCACACCCAGGAGCGACACCATGACCGAGACGAAGACCGGCAGCCAGTCGATCAGACGAGCCGCGCGACAGGCGGCCATCGCCGCCCAGGCGAAGCGGCGAGCCCAGGCCGCCGAACGCGACAAGCGCCTGGACGCCGCCGCCCTCACCCTGATCGTGGCGTTGCGGGAACGCGACGCCCTCGAACGCCAGGCCGGCGCCGCCATCCAGGCGATGCTCACCGAAGGACTCACCCTCGCTGACGTCGTCACCTGGACCGACGGCGAGACCACCCCCAAGGAGGCCACCCGGCTCGCCGGCCTCCCCACCGAAGCAGACCGGTCATGACCGCCATCACCAGCGTCGAGAACCTGCTCTACGGCGGCCGCAACCTGGTCGGCTTCACCGACGAGGGCGAGCGCATCGCCGGCTGGCCCGAGATGGCCTACGAGTCCCTCCGGGCCATCAACCACCTCACCGGCCACGGCCCGATCCCCGCACCCACCGCGTACCGGATCCTCGGTGACCTCAAGGGCGTCGGCCACCTGCTACCCCAAGCGCTCGAGCAACTGTGCCGCGGACTGCAGGCGTCCCTGACCGCGTTCGACGTCTACGACCACCGCCGCGACGCTGCTGAGTCCGTGATGGACGCCGCCGCACTGCTCGCCCGCGCCTCCCGCAAGGCAGCCGACCTCGGCCAACTCCTCGAGGACGCCCAAGCCGCCATCAGCGACCAGGGCTACCGCACCCCCGACGATCCCCCTTCGCTCTTCGACGACGAGGGCGACCCGCGATGACCGATCCCCTCGGAACACGACCCCCGCGACCGGCCCCCCGCGGGTTGCTGCTCAAGGCCGCCGTCGTCGTCCCGGACGTCACAATCAGCAGCCTGCTCTGGCTGGTGATCCTCGCCGCCCTCCCGACCACCATCGGCTTCGCTGTCACAGTCGTGGGGATCGCCCTCGGTGCGCTGCTCGCGGCCGGCCTCGGCGAGGACGCCGCAGTCCCGGTGCTGTACCGCGCCCGGCGCGCCACCCCGGCCGAGGCACCCCGGCTGGCCGTCGCCTGGCGGATCGCCACCCACGGTCTGGACGCCGGCGGCGTCCGTCTCCGCATCGTCGCCCACGGGACCCCGGTCGCGACCGCCGGACGCCAGCACGTCCTCCTGCGACGCGACGTGGTGGACGCCTACTGCACCAACGAGATCAACGCCCACCAGCTCGCCGCCCTCATCGTGTACGGCCTCGGACGCCTCCGCCACGGCCACGCCCGCTTCGACCTGCTCTGGACGTTCTGGACGATCCCCTGGGACTTCATCCGGGGCTTGACCCACACCGTCGGACGCCACCTCGCCTGGATCCCGCTGGTCCAGTTCGCCTGGCATGTGCGGATCATCGTCGGCACCATCGCCGTCATCCTGGAGACCCAAGCCGGACGCTGGCCCTCCCCCGTCATCATCGCGACCTTCATCACCCTCAGCTACCTGCTACCCCGCTCGCGCCAGGCCTGGGAACACCACCTAGATGCCGCTGCGCCGTGATTCCTGACGCGCCCATCTCCCTAGACCCCCGCGCTGAGGGTCAGATCCGGTAAGGCGCGCGTGTTCTGTTACCACTGGGTGAGGTCGTCTTGGATTCGCCCTGACGTGAGATCAGTGCTCAAGGGGCATCGTGAAGGCATTGCCAACGTGCGTTATCTGGCTGGCTGACGAGGGGAGCTGGGGCTCCGCGGGTCGGTATCGGTGGCGGCTTATGTCAGAGGCCGGTGGCAGACTCGCGTCTGTGGTCGATGCGATAACGCTTCTTGAGGACGGCTGGGTGTTCAGTCAGTCCAGCCCCATGGACACCAAGGACTTCGTAGACGCCGCTGAGCTTCGGGGGTCCCTGGTCGACGAGAACGAACGCGACCACGACAACTTGATCAACGGGTGGCGATCCGTCCTTCTCCGTGGTGGCGACGAACGGACACGGCAGGACCTAATGCTGGAAGCCAGTCAAGGCTCGTACGACGCGCTCCTGGCGATCGGCTCCGTCACTGAACTGTCACCCGAGGCTGTCGGAGGCTTCATAGGGTCCCTACACCAGACCATTGCACAACAACTTGAAGACGCTCCATCGAAAACCGGTTCAATGGTGTGGCAGACTCGAACTACGAGTGCTCCTGTCAAGCAGCTGGAACGGAACCTAAAGCAGTCCTATCCTTGCTTGTCACAGGAGCATTAGCCATCAGACGCGCCCTACAGCGTCGGCGGATCGAGGCTCAGTGCAGGATGGCCTCGAGCACCTCGCCGTTGTTGATCGGGTCGAAGCAGACCTCGCGATGCGTCCGGCCATCCAGGATCGCCAGCAGGACCTGCAATGCGGTGGCATGGGACACCAGGATCACCGGGCCGCTTTGCGGTTCGGTGCGCAGCTGGGTGCAGAGTCCATTCAGGCGCTCGAAGACATCGCGGATGGACTCGCCGCCACCCCAACGCACCTCGCTGATGTGGCAGTCCGGCGGAGTGGGCTCAGCAATCAGGTCCCGGGCGTATCGGCCCTCGAGAACACCCAGCGACTGCTCGCGCAACGCAGCCGTCCGCTCGGCCGCCAGACCCAGGTAGTCGCCGATGATCGCGGCGGTCTGGACGGCCCGGTCCAGGTCCGAGGAGAGCACTCGGGACGCCCCCCGTCCGGCCAACTGCGTGGCTGTGTCCCAGGCCTGGCGGCGTCCGATGCGTGTCAGAGGATTGCCGCTAGCCTGACCCTGGACGCGGCCCTCGACATTCCACTCGGACTCACCATGACGGACGAGCAGCAGATGGATCACGCGTCGGAGTCTATGGCTGTCCATTCTGAACGGCCCGAGGAACAGGTGGACGATGTCGTTACAGGAATCGTTGTTGGCCAGCGCGATCGGCTCGATCACGCCAGTGGATGCCGCTGCGCGAGATGCCGCCGAGGCGCGGCAGTTGCAGCTCACCAAGCCGCCGGGCGCGCTCGGCCAGCTCGAGGATCTGGGCAATCAACTGGCTGCGATCGCTGGTGAGTGCCCGCCCCCGGTCCCTGAGCCCGCGCTGGTGTGTGTGTTCGCCGGCGATCACGGCGTCCATGCTCAGGGGGTGTCGCCGTGGCCGCAGGAGGTGACCCGGCAGATGGTCGCCAACATGGTCGCCGGGGGTGCCGCGGTCAACGTGTTGGCCAGGCACGCCGGCGCGGACGTCCGCATCTACGACGTCGGCACGACGAACCCTCTGTCTGCCTCCGACGTGCTCCGCTTGGATTGGATCGCGGCCGGCACTGCCGACCTGGCAACGGGACCCGCGATGACGCGCGAGCAGGCCCAGCGGGCGCTCGAGATTGGCATTCGGGCCGCGCAGGACGCCGTGGCAGACGGCTATCGCTGTCTGTTGCCCGGCGAGGTGGGCATTGGCAATACCACCCCGGCGGCCGCGCTGGTCTCGGTGTTCACCGGACGCCCGGCCGGCGAGGTGACGGGTGCGGGTGCTGGTGCTCAGGGCGAGACGTTGCAACGCAAGAAGGATCTGATCGCCCACGCCATCGCGGACCGCGGGGTGTCGGCGAATGATCCCCTCGGCGCGCTGGCCGAGGTCGGCGGGTTCGAACATGCTGCGATCGCCGGTTTCATCCTGGGAGCCGGCGCGGCCCACGTGCCCGTCATTCTTGACGGCGTGATCGCCTGCTCTGCCGCACTGGTCGCGGTCGCGCTCTGCCCAGACGTCCGGGGCTACCTGATCGCCGGCCACGAGGGCACCGAGCCCGGTATTGAGGCGGCCGTGGGCGCCCTCGGGCTTGTCCCGGTGGTCTCGCTGGACATGCGCCTGGGCGAGGGCTCTGGCGCGGTGGCAGCACTTCCGGTTGTTGAGGTCGCTGCGAAGATCCTGCGGGAGATGGCCACGTTCGAGTCGGCGGGGGTTTCGGGGTCGGCGTGAGAACGTTCGTGATCGGCGGCGCCCGTTCGGGCAAGTCCCGGTTCGCCGAGGGGTTGTTGAGTGGAGTCGCCGCTGACTATGTGGCGACGTCGCAGCGGCGTCCGGATGACTCCGAGTGGCAGGCGCGGATCGCCGCGCATGTCGCACGTCGACCGGCGGCCTGGCGGACGATCGAGACCCTCGACGTGCCCGCCGTCCTGGCGGGGGCGGATCCCGCGCCGGTGCTGCTGGACTGCCTGACCGTGTGGCTGAGCCGGGTCATGGACGAGTGTGGTTGCTGGCCGGAGATGCCCGGGCACGACCCGGACGCGGCAGGCGTGCTGCTCGCGACCCGGACGGACGCCCTGGTCGCGGCCGTCGCGGCCACGGCCCGCGACCTCGTGGTGGTGACCAATGAGGTGGGCCAGGACATCGTGCCGGCCACAGCGTCGGGACGGCTCTTCCGGGACGAGATGGGCAGTCTGAACGCTCGGGTGGCGGCCGTCTGCGACGAGGCGTGGCTGGTTGTCGCCGGACTCCCGGTGCGGATCAAGTGATGGTCCGCCCGCCCGCGCTATCGGTCGCATTCAGCCTGTTCACGGTGATCCCGATGCCGGCGGCCGAACTCGACCGGGCACTCGCGGCTCGAGCCATCCTCGCCTTCCCCTGGGTGGGCTTGACCGTCGGCACAGGCGCCGGTCTGGCGTACGGCCTTGTCGTCGCCGCGGGGGCAGGGCCCCTCCTCGCGGCGGCCAGTGCCCTGGGCGTGCTCGCCCTGGCCACGGGTGCGATGCACCTCGACGGGCTGGCAGACACGGCCGACGGGCTCGCGTCCCGCAAGGGGGCGGACCAGACGATCGCGATCATGAAGCGCTCCGACATCGGGCCGGCCGGGGTCGCATCCATCGTCCTCGTGCTCTTGGTGGATGCCGCCGCGCTCACGTCCCCACGCCTGGCGCAGGCTGGAGTGCTCGCCGCTCCCGCGGCCGTCGCGGTCGGCGCCATGATCGGACGCCTGTCCGCCCTTGCCGGTACGACCTCGGCGTACGCGCCCGCCCATGCCGGCGGTTTCGCCGCCCTGTTCGCGGGCGTCACCAGGCGGGCGGCACTCACCGTGGACGCGGTTGCCTGCCTGGGCATCACCTGCCTGGTGGGGTGGGCGGCGTCTGGACTCCGCGGTCTGGTGACGTTCGCGGGCGCGGCGCTGGCGTCCTGGCTGGTCGGTGACTGGTGGCGGCGCCGGCTCGCCCGCCGCCTCGGCGGGCTGACTGGGGACACCTGGGGGTCGCTGGTCGAGATCGGCCAACTGACGTTCTGGCTCGCGCTTGGGTTGGCGCTATGAGCGGGCTGCTGATCGCGGGCACGTCCTCGGACGCCGGCAAGTCGTTGGTGGTCACCGGCTTGTGCCGGGCAGCCATCCGCCGAGGGATCAATGTGGCGCCCTTCAAGGCCCAGAACATGTCCAACAACTCGATGATCTGCGCGGACGGTTCCGAGATCGGCCGCGCACAGTATCTGCAGGCGCTCGCCGCCCGGGTCGAGCCCACCTCGGCGCTCAACCCCGTCCTCCTGAAGCCGGGCAGCGACCGCCGGGCACACATCGTGTTGCGCGGGCGTCCGGACGGCGTCCTGGATGCCGGCGAGTACGCCACCGGGCGCGTTCGGCTGGCGGAGGCGGCGTATGCCGCCTATCGCGAGGTCGCGGCAGTCCACGACCTGGTGCTCATCGAGGGCGCGGGCAGCCCTGCCGAGATCAACCTGCGCGCGGGCGACTACGTGAACATGGGCCTGGCCAGGCAGTTCTCGCTCCCGGTCGTGCTCGTGGGTGACATCGATCGCGGGGGCGTGCTGGCCGCCTTGTACGGCACCTGGGCGCTTCTCGAGGACGCGGATCGCGCGCTGCTCGCGGGGTACGTGATCAACAAGTTCCGCGGGGATCCGGAGATCCTGCAGCCCGGCCTGCACGAGATCACCCGGCGCACGGGACTGCCCTGTTACGGGATCCTTCCGTGGTTGGAGGGCGTTTGGCTCGACGGCGAGGACGCCCTCGCCGTCGCCCGCTGGCCGGGGGGGCGGCCGTCCGGGACCGGTGGGCAGTTGAGCGTCGCGGTCGTCCCCTTCCCGCGGCTCAGCAACGCCACCGACGTGGACGCGCTCGCCCTCACGCCGGGCGTGCGAGTGACCGTGACCGCGGATCCCGCTCAGTGCGCGTCGTCGGATCTGCTGGTGCTGCCGGGCAGCCGGGCGACGGTGTCCGACCTGGGCTGGCTACGGGCACAGGGACTGGACGCGGTGGTCGCGTCCCGACACGCATCCGGACGCCCCACGCTCGGCATCTGCGGCGGTTACGAGATGCTGGCGTCCACCATCATCGACGATGTCGAGTCGGGCGCGGGCACGGCGCGAGGTCTGGGCGTCCTGCCGGTCGAGGTGCGCTTCGGCGAGGAGAAGGTCACCGCGCTGACCCGCCATGAGTGGGCCGGGCTCACCGTCTCGGGCTACGAGATCCACCACGGGGTGTGCGTCCCGACAGGGCCGGTCGAGCCGTTCCTCGATGGCTGCGTGGTCGGCGCCACCTACGGGACGATGCTGCACGGCGCACTGGAGGACGACGCTTTCCGGGCGGCCTTCCTCACCCGCGTCTCCGAGACGACGGGCAGTGCCTGGCGTCCGGACGCTGCACACTCCTACGCGGACGCGCGCGAGCGGATGATCGACACCCTCGCCGACGCGGTCGAACAGCACCTCGACCTGGACTCGCTCCTCGCGCTGGCCCGCTGATCTGTGCCGAGTTCAGCTGGCTCGGCGGACGACCACTCCCTCGGGCAGCGCCGGAAGTAACTCAGCCAGGGTTCCGCTGCCGAGCTTTACCGCGTGGTCCGGCCGGACGCCCTGCGTGCGGGCTTCCTGCAACGCGATGTGGCGAACGCCGTCGGCGCGCAGCCGGGCCACCAACTCGGCCAGGTGGTTCCTGGTGTGCACCGCGGGATCGATCGTCACGCGCGCCTCGTGCTCGACGCCCGCGGCGAGCACGAGGCGCAGCGAGGCCATCGCAGCTTCCGCGCTGGCGTCAACCCCGGTGATCGAAGCGTAGGCGTCCGGAAGGGCCTTGATGTCGAGCCCGACCCAGTCGACGAACGGCAGTACCCGCGCCAGGCGCCTCGGGAACGCCCCGGATGTGTGCAGGCCCACGCCGAACCCGAGGTCGTGAACGTCGGTCGCCGCCTGCGGGAGGGCCTGTTGCTGCAGCGGTTCGCCTCCGCTGAACACGACCCCGTCGAGCAGGCCCCGCCGCTGCCGCAGGAGGTCGAGCACCCGCGCCCACGCGACGTGGGCGGGAGCAATCGCCTCCTGCAACTCGACGTTGTGGCAGTAGGCGCAACGCCACGGGCAGCCCTGGCAGAAGACGGTGGCGACGAGGCGTCCGGGCCAGTCGCACGTCGACAGCGGCGTGACGCCAGCGATCGACAGCCCGGACGCCTCCTGACCGGAACCCGGGACGTTCACGCCCCCACCGGAGACGCGTCGACGCGTGACTCGAGGAAGGTCGTCCGTTCGGCGTACTCGCCCTGCTTGCCGATGTTGAACGACGAGATCGGCCGGTGGTAGCCCATGACACGGGTCCAGACCTCGCAACGCTGCTCCACGCCTGAGGTCTCGCACGACGGGCAGGTGACGTGTTCGCCCGCGAGGTAGCCGTGGGAAGGGCAGATCGAGAAGGTCGGGGTCACCGTCAGGTAGGGCAGGCGGAAGTTCGTCAACGCCCGGCGGACGAGCTCCCGGCAGGCTTGCGAGGTGGTGATGCGCTCCGACATGTAGAGGTGCAGGACGGTGCCTCCCGTGTACTTGCGCTGCAACTCGTCCTGACGTTCCAGAGCCTCGAACGGGTCGTCGGTGAACCCGACAGGCAGCTGGGAGGAGTTCGTGTAGTACGGGTTGGCGTCCGTACCCGCCTGCAGGATGCTGGGGAAACGCCGGCGATCCTCCTTGGCGAAGCGGTACGTGGTTCCCTCGGCCGGCGTCGCCTCCAGGTTGTAGAGGTGCCCGGTCGACTCCTGGAACTCGACCATGCGCGCTCGCACGTGGTTGAGGAGCCGGACCGCCAATGCGTGGCCGCGAGCGTCGGCGATGTCGTAGGCGTCGTGGGAGAAGTTGCGGATCAGTTCGTTGACGCCGTTGACCCCGATGGTGGAGAAGAAGTTGCGCAGCGTGCCGAGGTAGCGCTTGGTGTAGGGGAACAGGCCCTCGTCGATGTAGCGCTGCACGACCTTGCGCTTGATCTCGAGCGACTCCTTGGCCAGAAGGAGCAGGCGATCGAGCGCGAGGATGAGCCCCTCCTCGTCGCCGGCGAACAGGTGCCCGAGTCGGGCCATGTTCACGGTCACGACCCCGACCGACCCCGTCTGTTCGGCGGAGCCGAACAGACCGTTGCCGCGCTTGAGCAGTTCGCGCAGGTCGAGCTGCAGCCGACAGCACATGGAGCGCACCATGTTCAGGCTGAGTTCGGAGTTCACGAAGTTCTGGAAGTACGGGAGGCCGTACTTGGCGGTCATCTCGAACAGGGCGTCCGCGTTGGGTGAGTCCCAATCGAAATCGGGTGTGATGTTGTAGGTCGGGATCGGGAACGTGAAGACGCGGCCCGAGGCGTCCCCGGCCGTCATGACCTCGATGTAGGCGCGGTTGATCATGTCCATCTCGGCTTGCAGCTCGCCGTAGGTGAACGGCATCTCCTCCCCGCCGATCACCGGGATGTCGTCGCGCAGGTCCTCCGGGCACACCCAGTCGAAGGTGAGGTTGGTGAACGGCGTCTGGGTGCCCCATCGCGAGGGAACGTTGAGGTTGTGAACCAGTTCCTGGATGCTCTGGCGCACCTCGGGGTACGTCAGTCGGTCCTTGCGCAGGTAGGGCGCGAGGTACGTGTCGAACGAACTGAACGCCTGGGCCCCGGCCCACTCGTTCTGCAGGCAGCCGAGGAAGTTGACCATCTGCCCGACCGCCGAGCCCAGATGCTTCGGAGCACCGGCGTCGACCTTGCCCGGGACACCATTGAGGCCCTCGCGCAGCAGCATCTTGAGCGACCAGCCGGCGCAGTACCCGCTCAACATGTCGAGGTCGTGAATGTGGAGATCCCCGTCACTGTGCGCCTGCCCGATCTCGGGCGGATACACGTGCGAGAGCCAATAGTTTGCGGTCACCTTCCCGGAGGTGTTCAGGATCAGGCCCCGTGTGAGTCCCTCTGGGTGGTGGGTTTTCGTGGGGGGTGTGTCCCTGGGCTGATGGAGGGGCCATCGGCGTGATCCTCGGTTGTAGCGCCAACTACGACCCGAAGGGATTTCTACCGATGGCCCAGTTCCAGTCTGCCGTGTCCGACCTGCTCACGTCTGTTCAGAACGGTGAGGAGGTTGATCTTGTCCGTGAGTCGGTCCGGATCGTGTTGCAGGAGTTGATCGACGCCGAAGCGATCGCGGTGATCGGTGCCGACAGGTATCAACGCACCCCGGAGCGGGTGGCCGAGCGCAACGGCACCCGATCGCGGGAGTTGATGACCAAGGGCGGCACGGTCGAACTCAGGATCCCGAAGCTGCGCTCGGGGTCGTTCTTCCCGTCGGTGCTGGAACGCCGGCGCCGGATCGATCAAGCCCTGTACGCGGTGGTGATGGAGGCCTGGGTCAACGGGGTATCCACCCGGGCGGTCGACGACCTCGTCATCGCCTTGGGTGGCACCGGCATCTCCAAGTCCGAGGTGTCCAGGATCTGCGCCACCCTGGACGAAGAGGTCGGCACGTTCCGCACCCGCCGCCTCGACGCGATCGAGTACCCGTACGTGTTCTTGGATGCCACCTACCTGTTCGTCCGCGGCACCGGGGTCGTCACCTCGAAAGCCGTAGTCATCGCGACCGCGGTCACCGCTGATGGTCGCCGTGAGATCCTCGGCCTCGACGTCGGGGACAGCGAGGACGAGGTGTTCTGGCGCGGGTTCCTCACCTCGTTGAAGACCCGCGGACTGCACGGAGTGAAGCTGGTCATCAGTGACCAACACGCCGGCCTGGTCGCCGCCATCGCCCGCTGTTTCCAAGGTGTGGGTCATCAACGCTGCCGGGTGCACTACGCCCGCAACCTGCTCGCCCTCGTCCCGAAAGCCCAGATGGACATGGTCGCGGCCGTGTTCCGCACCATCTTCGCCCAACCCGACCCCGACACGATGTCGGTCACCTGGGACGCGGTGCGTGACCAACTCGCCGCCCGCATCCCGAAGATCGGCCCCCACATGGACGCCGCCAAAACCGAGGTCCTCGCGTTCAACAGCTTCCCCCGGGCGCACTGGCGCAAGATCTGGTCGACCAACCCGCTGGAACGACTCAACAAAGAAATCAAACGGGCTCTTCACACCTGGGGTGGGGGCACTGCCAGCCCACCCCCGATGAGGAGCATAGCCGGTAGTTGTCGCGGTTACGGAAGCCGCGGGCGATACGCCGGTGGAGCTCGATCAATCCGTTGATGGCCTCGCTGCCGCCGTTGCTGGCGCGGCCGGTGTCGAAGTAGGCCAGGAATGCGTTCTTCCATTGCTTGAGGGTGCGGCCGAGGCGGGCGATCTCGGGGATGGGGCAGGTGGGGAAGCTGGCGACGATCTGTTCGGCGAGTGCGCGTCCCTTGGTGGGGTCGGGTTGGTGGTAGACGTCGCGGACCTGTTGGGCGCATTGCCAGGCGACCCACACCGGTTCGTGGCGTTCGTCGGCGTCGACGGCCTTCAGGAGTCGGAACCACTGCTTGGCGGTCAATCGCTCCGACCCGCAGCGGAGCAGGTTCCGGATGCCGTACAGGGGGTCACCGGAGCGGCCGCGGTGGCCCAGGGTCTCTTGCTGGATGCGGCGGCGGACGTCGTCGACGGCATGCCCGGCCAGCGCCACGACGTGGAAAGCATCGAGGACGGCGGTGGCGTCGGCGAGTTTGTCGTCGATGGCGTTCTTGTAGCCGTGGAAGGGGTCGAGGGTGGCGACCTGCACCCCGCTTCTTGAACGTGTCGCCGCGCTGGTCGAGCCACGTCTTGTAGACCGTCCCGGACCGTCCCGGG
>Ga0209480_10001560_pt1 | contig 16648 bp, 18 predicted proteins | sample JI61114C2DNA_FD_187501 | JGI IMG/M metagenome (GOLD analysis project Ga0209480, IMG submission 187501) | Wastewater effluent complex algal communities from Wisconsin, to seasonally profile nutrient transformation and Carbon sequestration -... | ecosystem: Engineered > WWTP > Effluent > Algae...
AACTAATGCCCGGAATTTCCATCCAGGCGGCAGTTACAGAAATCGGTGGTGAAAAGGATCTGGAGAAAGGGCTGCAGAAAGGGATCGATGCGAAGGATTCAGTTGGCGGAATTATTGAATGCCGGGTAGCCGGTGTACCTGCCGGTCTGGGTGAACCGTATTTTGATTCGCTGGAATCTGTATTAGCGCATATATTATTTGCCATTCCCGCCGTAAAGGGTGTTGAATTCGGCAGTGGATTTGCCGCCGCTGCGATGTTTGGCAGTGTCCATAATGATGCTATTGAAGATATGGGCGGCAAGACCAGCACCAATCATGCAGGCGGCATGGTAGGCGGGATCAGTAATGGAAATGAACTGGTTTTCCGGATTGCGGTAAAGCCGACCGCATCCACCCCGAAAGAACAGCAAAGTTTCAACTGGGAAACAGGTACAGTAGAAAAGTTCTCGGTAAAGGGACGTCACGACCTTTGTGTGGCCCTGAGGGCGCCGGTGATCGTGGAAGCGGTGACGGCCATCGTAATTGCCGATTTTATGTTACTTGAACAACGGATTAAACGCGTATTGTAATGCCATTGATTTATCATGTTACTACGGCCGGCGACTGGACCGTGGCCAAACAACTGGGCTATTATTCCCATCCTTCACTCGATGCTGAAGGCTTTATTCATTGTTCCCAGGAGCATCAGGTGGCGGCGGTGCTGGATCGCTATTTTGCCGGCAAAACCGACTTGCTCAAGCTGGTAATTGATACAGATAAACTGACTTCCCCGTTTGTTTTTGACTGGTCGCCATCCACCCAGGATACGTTCCCTCATATTTATGGTACTATCAATACCGGCGCGGTGATTGATGTTCTGCCGTTATAAGTCTCTTTGCCGGGCCCTTCTTCAGCCACTTGTCGGGGGTAAATACTGTGTACAGGGAACGTGTATCTGCGCATGTATGACCTTCTCCGGGCCGGTAACTACGCAGAAAAAATCATCTGCCCGGTTTATAAAAATCTTGAAACGATTGCTTACTTTGTACTGTATACCTTAGGCCTGAGCAGTTGAAAAGGAAGTAAACCATTAAACCAGGACTGCTACCATCCTTTATGATCAAAAAGACATTGTACCCATTCATGCCCCTGCTGCTGGCAGGTGTGCTGCTGATTGCCTGTAAGGGTAACGGACAGCCGGCAGATACTGTGGCCACCAATCCGGTGGAATTAAAACAAAAAACGACAGCACAAATCAGCAAATTACTTCAGTCAGCTGTGGCAGACAGCGGCAAGACCGGCGATACGCTGGTGCATTTAATGCATCCCGGGCTGGTTTCTGCTTACTACCAGGAACAAGAGAATGCCCCTTATTGGAGTACCGGACAGACTTGGCGGCCATTTGCTGATTCGTTGTTCAGGTTGATAAAAGACGCCCGTTTATGGGGATTGTTTCCGGAAGATTATCATGCGGCTGAGCTGGCGATGGTGTATGATACAATCGCCGCAGATACGGTTTCTAAAGAAGCGCGAATAGATGCCCGCTGGTGGACGGCGGCGGAACTCTTGTTGACCGATGCTTTTATCCGGGTGGTAAAGGATATTAAACTGGGCCGTTTGCCACAGGACAGCATAAGTCTGAGGAAGGACTCAGTTTTGCCCGATGCCTTTTATCTTGAAAAACTGCATGAACTGGAAAAGAGCGGGTTGCCGGCAATGATCCGGTCACTCGAGCCGGCGGCTAAAGGATACCATGTTTTAAAATCGGCGATTCCGGATTTCCTGTCCCGGGCAGATTATAAAGTCTATACCAAGATCCCTTACCCGGAAAAGGACAACCGTCGCTTCAGGCAGTTTTTGCAGAAACGCCTCTCCGAGGAGGGGTTGATCAGTGATAGTATTCCGGCTGATTCAATACAACTGGCCACAGCGGTAAAAGCCTACCAGAAGAAAAGAGGTATAACAGTAGATGGTAAAGCGGGGGAAGGAACTATCCGTTTGTTGAATACGGATGACAGTGAACGATTTGTAAGGATTGCTATCAGCCTGGACAAGTACAAACAGCTTCCCGAGAAAATGCCAGCCCGGTATATATGGGTAAACTCATCTGCAAATTATATGGAAGTAATAGAAGGTAACGATGTGAAAATGAGTTCAAAAGTGATTTGCGGAAAGCCAAAAACAAGAACACCTTTACTAACCAGTGCAATATCGTCGATCATTACATATCCGCAATGGGTGCCCCCTCAGAGTATTATTGAAAAGGAAATTTTGCCGGCCGTAAAAAGGAATCCGGGTTACCTGGCACGTAAAGGATTCAGCCTGGTGGATAAGGAAGGAAATGAAGTGGATCCCTATTCGATAGACTGGTCGAAGTATACCCGAACAATGCCTTACCGGGTGGTACAGGGTAGTGGTGACGCCAACGCATTGGGTATCATTAAGTTTATGTTTGACAATAAATATGCCGTGTACCTTCATGATACCAATCAGCGGTACCTGTTTGCGAATACCATGCGGAATCTCAGTCATGGTTGTGTCCGGGTACAGGAATGGGATAAACTGGCCTGGTATATTCTGGGGACAGACAGCAGTTTACTGGCCGGGCGGGGAGTGGTGAAAACGGATTCCGTGCGGTCCTGGCTGAGAAATAAGCAGAAAAGGACCATTCCGGTAAGGAATAAAGTACCGGTTTTTATCCGTTATCTAACTTGTGAAGGGCAAAAAGGCCGGGTAATTTTCCATGATGATGTGTATGGGGAGGATAAATACCTGCGCCAGCGTTATTTTGCGGGTAAATAAGCGCCCCCTGATTCATTTAACTTCGGTTCCCCTGTTTTGTCGCCTGTGTATAAAAAACCGCTTCCAAAACAGTGAATATTAACTAAATAATTTATTTTAGGATATTAAACATACCCGTTATTTTTGCCGGGATAAAAACCAAACTATCTCTTTATGAAGAAGATAATAGCTGCTATTATTGCATTGTATCTGTTCGTACCTGCAGTGAAGGCCCAGGATGATGAAATCAGGCCCAAAGCGATTGGTGTGAGCTTTTTCCTGAATGATTTCATGACTGCGGACAGAATCCGCACCACTTCCCTGACTTCTGTAATCAGTGGCAACCGTTTTGCCAAAGTAAAAGAAATGAGTCCCGGACTGGCTGTTACCTATTTCAAAGGAGTCAGGAAACACGTGGATGTGGCAGCTACACTTGGTGCTTCTTTTATCAAGTATCCCATGCCGAATAAAACGTTTACAAACAGCAACCTGTTGCTGGAAGGTAATGTAACGGCCAATCTGAAGATGACCACTGAAAAATACTGGGTACAGCCTTATGTGATTGCCGGAGTAGGCTTTCATAAGTATATGTCCTATTACGGGGCCTTTATCCCGGCTGGTTTAGGTCTTAAAGTAAACTTCTTTGATGACGCACATTTGTTTGTAAACTCTACTTACCGTGTTCCGGTTACAACAGAAACAGGGAATTATCATTTTCAGCACAGTATCGGAATAGCCGGTCGCCTCGGCAAGAAAAAAGAGCCGGCAGTAATTGAACCTCCCCGTCCTCCGGCCGACACAGATGGTGATGGAATTTATGACAGCCTGGACAAATGCCCAGTTGTTAAAGGAGTGGCGAAATACAATGGTTGTCCTGTACCTGATTCAGATAAGGATGGTATAAACGATGATGAAGATAATTGTCCGAATGTTTCCGGACTGGCCCGTTATAAAGGCTGCCCGGTTCCCGATACAGATAAAGATGGTATCAATGACGAAGAAGATAAATGTCCCAAAGTGCCGGGTGTGGCCCGTTATCAGGGTTGTCCTGTTCCTGATGGAGATGGTGATGGAGTAAACGATGAAGAGGATAAATGTCCTGCTGTAAAAGGGGTGAAAGAAAATCAGGGTTGTCCTGTGATCACAGAAGATGTTAAACAGAAAGTAAGCACTGCGGCTAAAAACATTCTGTTCCTGACAGGAAGCTCCAAGCTGCAGTCAAAGTCTAATAAAGGCCTGAATGAAGTGGCGCAGATCATGCAAGAGAATCCGGCCATGAGCCTGAATGTTGACGGCCATACAGACAATACAGGAAATGATGAGAAAAACCTGGCACTGAGTCAGAGCCGTGCAGATGCGGTAAAAGCTTACCTCGTTGCAAAAGGTGTGGATGCCGGCCGTATTACTGCTACAGGTTATGGTGAAACCAAACCAGTTGCAGACAACAAAACAGCTGCCGGACGTCAGCAGAACCGTCGTTCTGAACTTACCCTGAGCTATTACAAATAAGCTGAAAATGTTTATATAAAAGGGCTGCAGTGATTCTGCAGCCCTTTTTTTATCAGCCCGCATACATATTAAATTTATATTTAAATTGTCTGAGGCAGGTACTTATGGGCTTTGTTTATCAGATATCCACAGTCCGGAATCTCTTTTACAGCCCCTGTTTTTTTCCGGAAAATCCTCTACCTTTGCGGCGCCATTAGGAAAAGCCAAAGTGTTCAGGTCCGCAGATTCGGGGTTTTTCTTCAAGTGGCAGTCTATGAGAGTCTAATCTACCATATCAGCTGTTTGTTCCGGTTCCGGGAACACACTTTCTGTGCAGCTGATTTTTCCATAAATGATGAATGCATGCATATTATTACCTGTATCACTGCAAGGATAAGGTGCCGCAAAAACAGATAACCCGAATACTCATTCAATAAAAAGTAAAACAAAACAACAAATCAAATAGTCATGGCCGATTTAAAATTTCAAAGAAACTTTGGTATCGCCGCGCACATCGATGCGGGTAAAACCACTACCACGGAGCGTATCCTCCGTTACACAGGTATGATTCACCGGATTGGTGAGGTGCATGATGGAGCTGCCACCACAGACTGGATGGAGCAGGAGAAGGAGAGAGGTATCACCATTACATCGGCTGCCGTAAGCTGCCAGTGGAATTTCCCGACCGTACTGGGTAAAGCCACAGCAGATACCAAGAAATATTCTTTCAACATTATCGATACTCCGGGTCACGTGGACTTTACCGTAGAGGTGGAGCGTTCTATGCGCGTGCTGGACGGACTGATTGCCCTGTTTTCTGCTGTGGATGGCGTGGAGCCCCAGTCAGAAACGGTTTGGCGCCAGGCCAACCGGTATGGTGTCCCCCGTATTGGTTTCGTAAACAAAATGGACCGTGCCGGTGCTGACTTCCTGATGGTGGTAAAGCAGGTGAAAGAAATGCTCGGTTCCAAAGCCGTTCCCCTGCAGTTGCCGATCGGTGCAGAAGATGATTTCAAGGGTGTGGTTGACCTGATCAAAATGAAAGGAATCATCTGGCATATGGAAACAGAAGGTATGACTTTCGATGAAATCGAAGTACCTGCCGATATGCTGGAAGAAGCCCAGGAATGGAGAGCCAGCCTGGTGGAAGCTGTGGCTGAATATGATGACAAACTGATGGAGAAATTCTTTGATGATCCCAACAGCATCACTGAAGAAGAAATGCATGAAGCCATCCGTAAAGCCACGGTTGATCTCAGCATCGTTCCCATGATGTGTGGTTCTTCCTTTAAGAATAAAGGGGTACAGACAGCACTGGATGCGGTTTGCCGTTACCTGCCTTCTCCGGTTGATATTCCGGATACCGTTGGTACCAACCCCGACAGTGGTGAACCCGAGACCCGCAAAGCGGATCCCAAAGCACCGTTCTCTGCCCTGGCATTTAAAATCATGACTGACCCGTTTGTAGGTCGTCTGGCATTCTTCCGGTGTTATTCAGGACACCTGGATGCAGGTTCCTATGTGCTGAACGTAAGAAGCGGTAAGAAAGAGCGGATCAGCCGGATCATGAAAATGTTTGCTAATAAGCAAAACCCGATCGACTTCATCGAAGCCGGTGATATCGGTGCAGCCGTAGGTTTCAAGGAAATCAAAACAGGGGATACCCTTTGTGATGAAAACCACCCGATCACCCTCGAGAATATGTTTATTCCCGAACCGGTAATCGCCGTTGCTGTTGAGCCTAAAACACAGGCAGACGTAGATAAAATGGGTATGGCTATTGCCAAACTGGTGGAAGAAGATCCCACACTGCGTGTAAATACCGATGAAGAAACAGGTCAGACTATCCTGCGTGGAATGGGTGAGCTGCACCTTGAAATCATCATCGACCGGATGCGTCGTGAATTTAAAGTAGAAGTAAACCAGGGTGCACCCCAGGTGGCCTATAAAGAAGCCTTCCAGGCTACTGTTGAACACCGTGAGACACTGAAAAAACAGACCGGTGGTCGTGGTAAATTCGCCGATATCCAGTTCAGTCTCGGACCGGTGGATGCAGAATGGAAAACAGAGAATCCTGACAAACATTACCAGTTTGTGAATGATCTGTTTGGTGGATCTATCCCCCGTGAATTCGTTCCGGCTATACAGAAAGGATTTGAGCAGGCGATGACCAATGGTGTGCTGGCCAACTATCCCGTGGATAACCTGAAGATCCGTGTATTTGACGGAAGCTTCCACGCAGTTGACTCCGACTCCATGTCTTTCGAACTTTGTGCCAAACAAGGTTTCCGTGAAGCGGCCCGTAAAGCGAAACCCGTTCTGCTGGAACCGATCATGAAAGTGGAAGTTATCACACCCGCCCAGTACATGGGAGATGTAACCGGTGACCTTAACCGTCGCCGGGGTATGCTCGAAGGTATGGATACCCGTGCCGGTGCGGAAGTAATCAAAGCAAAAGTGCCCCTGAGTGAAATGTTCGGATATGTTACCCAGCTCCGTTCACTGAGTTCAGGCCGTGCCTCTTCCACCATGGAGTTCTCTCACTATTCTCCTGCTCCGACCAACATCGCAGAAGAAGTGATAGCCAAAGTGAAAGGAAAAGCGAATGCTTAATTCAACTCACTGATTAATACAAAACCCCGGCCATGCCGGGGTTTTTTTATGGAAAATTAATCAGGGTCAATGTCTGACAGGGTTATGGCATTGTGTTTGCTATAAAAATGCGGAATCCCCCGTTTTACTCCAAGTTCCTGAAAAAGGCCTGATTCAAAGAGTATGAATTAACCAGATAAGAGATTAAGGGGCTGTATCAACGGGTACAGCCCCTTCTCGTTTTTATACAGTTCCCGTTTTTTTGAAATCCCTTTCCGGAAACACAGGCCGGAATACCCAGATAATTCCCCAAACACCCGTAAGCACCGTTAACAGGTAGAATAAAAAACTGGTCAGTACAGCTATTTCTGTACTGCTTTGAAACCAGATAGCTCCCTGGAGAAAAACCAGTTCCCGTATGCCCAGGCCGCCAATGGTTACTGGCAATACAGCCGCTGCCGATGATAGCAGGAAAATAAAAAGATAAGCCGCCAGGAAAGAATGAATGTCCAATGACCATAAAATAAAAACAACCGCCAGCATTTGCAGCCCCTGTACCAGAAGGCTCTGCAACAAAGTTTGTATATAACTGCCGGAAAAAGATGGGAAGTAGTGTTTTACGAGTATATAAGTCAGCAGCAGAGCCAGAATGGCTCCTGCAGCGATAAGCACCTGAAGGTATGCGGACAAGGCCACCGCAAATGAAACAAGGGCCAGCAAAATGCCCAGTCCTAATAAACCGCTGAAGCGGTCCAGCAACACCGCTGCACTAATTTTTTTAACTGGCACATTGTACCTGTTTCTCAGCATCAGGACTTTGTAAGCGTCACCACTGATGGACCCCGGAAGGAAAAGGTTATAAAACATTCCGAGCCAGTAAATCTTCAGGTTAACTAAGGCTGGCAGATGTATTCCGGCATTCCGGAAATATAGTTGCAACCGGATAGCTGATACCCATTTAGATAATCCATACAACAGGAAGGCAGGTATTAAAAAAGTCCAGCGGGCGCTCTTCAATGCGGTGGCGGCTTCCCTGAAGTTTAATTTTGATGCTATATACCAGACACAGGCCACTGATACGGCCAGCTTAAGCAGCAGCCAGCCGGTTTTGGTTGCGGTAGAAGAGGTACCTGCAGTTTGCATGAATGAAGTATATTGGTGCAAGTAAACGTAAAATGATGATAAAAAAAATCTGCCTGCTTATCCTGTGCGGTCTTCCCCTGCTGATATACGGCCAGGAACAGCCCCTGCGGAATGGGATGAAAATCACCGGCAGTCTCAACATAAAACGGGCGTTGTATACGTTGCAGGCAGCCACCGATACGGGTGTACCGGTTATCCAGATAGAAGGAAATAATATCATCATTGATTTCAACCAATCGGAGATGCAGGGGGCGGTCAGCCGTCAGCGTCCGGATTCATTTCAAGGGACTGCCGTACTGATCCGCAACAGCAAGAATGTTACCATCCGGAATTTATCGGCGCATGGATATAAAGTGGCTTTACTGGCCCGTAATGTGGAGGGATTGAAAATTGAAAACTGTGATTTCAGTTATAATTACCGGCAACACCTGAACAGTACGCAGGAAAAGGAGGATATATCGGACTGGATGAGTTACCATCACAATGAAAAAGATGAATGGTTGCGTTACGGAGCGGCTCTGTATTTGAGGAATTGTGATAAAGCGTCGGTCAGGCATTGCCGCGTCACGGGTGGGCAGAACGGTCTGATGATGACGGAATGCGATAGTGTTATAGTGGTCAACAATGATTTCTCCTTCAATTCAGGGATTGGAATCGGGATGTACAGAAGCAGTTACGGCTTACTTTTTTATAACCGGCTCATGTTTAATGTGAGGGGGTATAGCCATGGAGTGTATAACCGGGGGCAGGACAGTGCCGGTTTCCTTGTATTTGAACAATGCGGGAATAATATCTTTTACAAGAATAACGTAACGCATGGGGGGGATGGATTCTTTCTCTGGGCGGGACAATATACCATGGATACCGGGGAAGGAGGATGCAACGATAACCTGCTTTTTGGGAATGATTTTTCCTACGCTCCCACGAATGGCGTTGAAGTCACTTTCAGCCGGAACAAAATTATTCAGAATATCATCCGGGAATGTGATCATGGCATATGGGGTGGTTATAGTTTCGGGACCAAGATCCGGAATAACCGCATAGCAGAGAATCGGATCGGGGTGGCGATTGAACATGGTCAGGACAATGCGATTTTTATGAATTCCTTCGAGAACAACGGGGAAGGAATAAAACTCTGGTCTCGCAACAATCAGCCTGCGGACTGGGGTTATGCCCGGAAAAGGGATACCCGGAGTCATAAAGTGGAGATTACTAATAATTTTTTCATGCGGAATGGACGTGCATTAAACCTCCGGTTTACTGACAGTATATCACTGGCAGAAAATTTCATTGACAGCCATGAAATGGATGCCTTGTGGCAAGACAGCACACTCACCAACTGGAATACTGTTTACCGGAATGATACGACGGCCCGGCCATTCATTGAGGAAACCCTTTATAACTGGCCCCGTCAGATCAGCCTGGAACAACCGCTTTACCCGGTTACAGAAGACCGTTATGCCGGTCGTAAAAATATCCTGATCACGGAATGGGGCCCCTACGATTTCCGGAGCCCCATTATCTGGAATACCAATCCCACGGATACTTCAGGACTTATGCAATTTGATATACTGGGTCCTGCCGGAAAATGGAAGATCAGGAAATATTACGGCGTGGAGGGGGTGTCCGCTATAAACGGTGAAGTCCCTGCCAGGTTCACTGCCCGGAAAGTGAGTGGGGAGCGGACGGATATCCTGATCGAACTGGAATACACAGGGCAGGTGGTTCAGTCGCCATTTGGTGAAACGGTGAGAGCCGGAAAGCCTTATCGCTTTCAGTTCCGCCGTTTTTTCCAGCCCATCCGCTGGGAGGTGGATTGGTACTCCTACGACTCGTTGTCCAACCCGGTACTGTTTCCGGCTTACCTGGGGCAGTTGGACCAGCAGCCGCCGGTGAAACACGAGATAACCGATAAACTGGACTATGCCTGGTGGGGCGGGATCCGGGCTGGCGGGAAGCAATATCCCCGGTTTATTACCCTGGCAAACGGGCAGGCCGCTATCCCTCCCGGGGAATATGAGCTGTCGGTAACCTGGGATGATGCGGTAAGGGTGTACCTGGATGGAAAAAAAATCCTGGATGAGTGGGAGCCATCAAAATATAGTTTTGATGAGTCACCGAACAGGAAAGTGAAATTATATTTGTCTGGTAATCATAGCTTTAGGGTCGAACATGTGGAATTAAACGGGTTTGCCACCCTGGCGGTAAAGCTCCGGAAACTGGACTAATCCACAGCTGGGGAAAAGAGTTTCTCCCCTTGGCTTAAAATTCTTTCATAAGTATTTGGAAGGTATACCCTTCGCCCTTACCTTTGCACTCCCAAAAGAAAATTGGGATTTTACACAATGTCGCAGCGAATCAGAATCAAATTACAGTCTTACGATCACAACCTGGTAGATAAATCTGCAGAAAAGATCGTCAAAACGGTACGTAGTACCGGAGCCGTGGTAACAGGTCCAATTCCCCTGCCTACCCGCCGGAAAATTTTTACTGTATTACGTTCCCCGCACGTTAACAAGAAGAGCCGTGAGCAGTTCCAGCTGGCTACGCATAAGCGTCTGCTGGATATCTACACGTCTTCCAGCCGTACGGTTGATGCGCTGAGCAAACTGGATTTGCCCAGTGGTGTGGAAGTAGAGATCAAAGCGTAGTACCCTCTGGTATTAACGCGACCCAGTTCTTATAAATTGATTTGTATTTAAGTAATTGCTACTCTCTCAATCCCGGGTATACGGGAGAAAAGAGCTCTGGCTAATAAACATAAAACAAGCCATTCAAGGTTTGTTTACCGCTGGTACTTCCCCATAAAGGAAAAGGTCGGTGGCGAACGGGGATTGACCCTTCGACAAGTCAGGTGACGCGCCGTCCCTGATACTGCGAAGAATGTCCCAATAACCTTGAGGCATAAACTCACAAACATGAAAGGTATTATTGGGAAAAAAATTGGGATGACCAGCATCTTCGATCCCTCAGGTAAACAGACGGCCTGTACGATCATTGAAGCAGGACCCTGTGTAGTGACCCAGGTTAAGACCACCGAGTCTGACGGGTACAATGCTCTTCAGCTTTCTTTTGGCGACAAAAAGGAAAAGCACTCCACTAAATCAGAAGTGAACCACTTCGCAAAAGCGCAGACAGCTCCTAAGCGCTTCTCTAAAGAATTCAGAGAATATTCAATTGAAAAAAATATTGGTGAAACCATTACGGTTGACATTTTTGCCGAAGGCGATAAAGTCGAAGTGGTTGGTACCACAAAAGGTAAAGGTTTTCAGGGTGTGGTAAAACGCCATGGTTTCCATGGGGTGGGCCAGCAGTCACACGGTCAGCATGACCGTCAGCGTGCTCCCGGTTCCCTGGGTAACTCTTCCGATGCCAGCCGTGTAATGAAGGGCGTGCGTATGGCCGGTCGTATGGGTAATGACCGCGTGAAGATGAAAGGATTGAAAATCGTTAAAATCTTCGCCGAGAAGAATTACATCCTGGTCAGCGGTTCCGTACCGGGACATATCGGTTCAATTGTATTAATTCAGAAATAATTCAAACTTCGGGTGTCGCACCCCGTTAGTTTCATAAATATCAGAAAATGAAAGTTGAAGTTTTAAATACAACAGGTAAAGCAACAGGCAGAACCGTGGAACTGCCGGAGGAAATCTTCGGGGCAGAACCCAACAATCACGTGATCTACCTGGCCGTGAAACAATACCTTGCCGCCCAGCGTCAGGGAACCCATAAAGTGAAGACCCGTGCCGAGGTACAGGGTGCCAGCCGTAAGCTGCATCGCCAGAAAGGTACCGGTGGAAGCCGTAAGGGTAATATCCGTAACCCTTTATACAAGGGTGGTGGTACCATCTTCGGCCCCAAGCCCCATGCGTATGATTTCAAACTGAACCGTAAGGTGAAGGATCTCGCCAAGATTTCCGCGCTCAGCTACAAAGCGAAAGAGAATGCGATCCTGGTGGTGGAAGATATCAACCTGGATGCACCCAAAACCAAACAGTTCATGAGCATCATGACCAGCCTGAATGTGGCGGATAAGAAAGTGATGTTTGTGCAGCCTGAATATAATGACAATGTGGAACTGTCCCTGCGCAATGTACCCTCTGTACTGGGTACCCTGCTGAGTGATATCAACACGTATGACATTGTGAATTCAGAAGTGCTGATCCTGACGGAAAGTGCGGCGAAGATTTTCGCTGATGATGAAAAGGCGGAAGCGTAATCATCCTTCGGCAAGCATCCTTCGGCAAGCATCCTTCGGCAAGCTCAGGATGACAAAAAAAAAGAGCTTATTACAAACTAATAAATTGAATTCAGATGAAACTTTCTGAAGTACTGATAAAACCGATTCTGACCGAGAAAGCAAACAGCCAGCAGGACAAACTGCGTCGCTATGCTTTCAAAGTTGCCCGCAAGGCCAATAAACTGGAAATCAAGAAAGCCGTTGAAACTTTTTACGGTGTTACTGTAACCGGTGTGAATACCGCCGTGGTTCCCGGTAAAAACAAAAGCCGTTTTACGAAATCGGGTGTGATCTCTGGTCGCAAGCCGGCTTACAAAAAAGCCTTTGTTACTGTAGCGGAAGGGGAGAATATCGATCTGTATTCGAATATTTAATCCGGGAAGATCCTCCTTCGCCAAGGCGCCGGAGGATAATAATGGCAAACAACCGCCGCGAAGTGTTGGAATAAGAAATTTTAAAAGAGAACTTAAAAATGGCATTAAGAAAATTTAAACCCGTTACAGCCGGTACACGTTGGAGAATCGGTAACGCCTACGCAGAGGTTACCACCAATGTACCTGAGAAGAGCCTGGTGGAAGCCAAGCCCCGCACCGGCGGTCGTAACTCTTCCGGTCACCTGTCGATGCGTTACAGGGGTGGTGGTCACAAGAAGAAGTATCGTATTATTGATTTCAAGCGCAATAAAGAAGGCGTGGCTACTGTAGAGTCAATCCAGTATGACCCGAACCGTACCGCATTCATCGCCCTGGTGAATTATGCCGATGGCGAGAAGCGTTATATCCTGGCTCCCCAGGGATTGCAGGTTGGCGCCACTGTTGAAAGCGGCTCCAATGTGGCTCCTGAAGTAGGGAATACCCTCCCGATGAAGAATATGCCGCTGGGTACCAATGTACACAATATTGAAATGCAGCCCGGACAGGGCGGTAAACTGGCCCGCAGTGCAGGTTCTTCTGCCCAGCTGACCAACAAAGAAGAAAAATACGCGATTCTCAAAATGCCTTCCGGTGAATTGAGAAAAGTACTGATCAATTGCTGCGCTACTGTAGGGGTGGTGAGTAACAGTGATCATAGCCTGCAGAGCATGGGTAAAGCCGGCCGTAACAGGTGGAAAGGGATCAAGCCGCGTAACCGTGGTGTGGCTATGAACCCTGTGGATCACCCGATGGGTGGTGGTGAAGGTAAGGCTTCAGGTGGTCAGCCCCGCAGCCGCAACGGCCAATACTCCCGCGGTCTGAAAACAAGGACCAAAGGAAAAGGCAGTGATAAAATGATCATCCAGCGCAAGAATGGCAGCAAGCTGGCCAAGTAATCAATCTCATTAACAACTCAACGACATAAAACATGGCTCGTTCGATTAAAAAAGGTCCTTATGTAGCAACACACCTTGAAAAAAAGGTTGATGCGATCAATGAAGGGAAAAACAAAAAGGGTGTTATCAAGACCTGGAGCCGCCGCTCCACGATCACACCTGATTTTGTGGGACACACTTTTGCAGTGCACAATGGCAACAAGTTCATCCCGGTTTATGTAACAGAATTCATGGTTGGTCATAAACTTGGCGAATTTGCCCCCACCCGTCAGTTCAAAGGACACTCTAAAAAAGAAGGATAAACAAGAAACTTATTAAAATGGAAGCAGTAGCTAAACTGAGAAATTATCCCACTTCGCCGCGTAAGATGCGCTTACTGGCTGACCTGATCCGTGGTCAGAAAGTAGAGAAAGTGCTGGCTGAGCTGGAACATAACCCCAAGCACCCCGCAGTACCCCTGCGCAAGCTGGTACTGAGTGCCATCAGCAACTGGAAGCAGAAGAATGAAGGCGGCGATGAAAGCCAGCTGGTGGTGAAAACCATCTTCGTGGATGGTGCCCGTACGCTGAAGAGAATGCGTCCTGCCCCCCAGGGCCGTGGTTACCGTGTTCGTAAACGCAGCAACCATGTGACCGTGATTGTGGACACCAAGGAAAGTAAAAATTAAACGTAATAACGAATAACCTGAATAAACATGGGTCAAAAAGCAAATCCGATTGGTAACAGGTTAGGTATCATCCGCGGATGGGAATCTAACTGGTATGGCAGCAAGAAAGACTATGCTGGTAAACTAATCGAAGATCATAAGATCAGAACTTACCTGAATGCCCGTATCAATAAAGGCGGTATTTCCAAGATCGTTATTGAGCGAACCCTGGGTAAACTGATCATCACTATCCACACATCCAAACCCGGTATCATTATCGGTAAAGGTGGCGGGGAAGTAGATCGTATCAAAGAAGAACTGAAAAAGCTGACCGGTAAGGATGACGTGCAGATCAACATCCTGGAGATCCGCCGTCCTGAACTGGATGCGATGATCGTGGGTGATACCATTGCCCGTCAGATCGAAAACCGTATCAACTTCAAACGGGCTACCAAGATGGCGATTGCTTCCGCATTACGTATGGGTGCTGAAGGGATCAAAATCAAACTGAGCGGCCGTCTGGCCGGTGCAGAGATTGCCCGCAGCGAGGAATTCAAACAAGGACGTGTGCCCCTGCATACCTTCCGTATGGATATTGATTATGCCAACGTATTTGCACAGACAGTGTATGGTAAAATCGGTATCAAAGTATGGATCTGTAAAGGCGAAGTACTGGCCAAGCGCGACCTGAACCCGAACTTTGTAGGTGGTAAGAGTGATGTGAGTGACAGAAGGGAAGGACGTGGTGAACATGGTGGCGACCGTCGCGGCGGTGACCGTCGTGATGACCGCAGAGGTGGTGGTGGCGACCGCAGAGGCGGTGGTGGAAGAGGAGAACGCAGAAACTAAATAAACGTTACGGATGACGGGCCACGGGCTGCGAGCCGTTACAATAAAATAAAAGTTTAATTGCTAAAGAGTGGAAGCCGACACAGCTGACTCTTGGCTCAAAGCTTAAAAAAAATGTTACAACCGAAAAGAACGAAGCACAGGAAAATGCAGAAAGGCCGCATGAAAGGCGATGCCAAAAGAGGTACGACCATTGCATTTGGATCTTTTGCTTTAAAAGCACTGGAACAGCACTGGATCACAGACCGCCAGATTGAGGCGGCCCGTCAGGCGCTTACCCGTGAAATGAAAAGGGAAGGTAATGTGTGGATCCGTATTTTCCCTGATAAACCGATTACCCGTAAGCCTGCAGAGGTGAGGATGGGTAAAGGTAAAGGTAACCTCGAATTCTGGGCTGCCGTGGTAAAACCCGGACGCATCATGTTCGAAATTGATGGAGTAAGTGAGCAGGTTGCCCGTGCCTCTCTGGCCCTGGCTGCCGGTAAACTGCCGATCAAAACCAAATTTATTGTACGCCGTGACCTGGTTACCGCGTAATAATTAATAAATCAGTAGTACGATGTCAAAGAAAGCAGAATTTGTAAAAAGCATTCATGGAATGAATGAGCAGGACCTGAAAGCCCGGCTGGAAGAAGACAAGCAACGTTTGAAAAAACTGGAGTTTGCCCATGCCATTTCTCCGCTCGAAAATCCCATGACCATCCGCGGACTGCGCCGGGAAATCGCCCGCCTGAACACGGAACTGAAGTTAAAGCAACAGCAAGCATAATAAAGCACTAACAATGGAAGCAAGAAATTTAAGAAAGACCAGGATCGGTGTGGTAACCAGCAACAAGATGGCAAAGACTATCACTGTTGCCGTAGAAAGAAAAGTAAAACACCCGATCTATGGTAAGTTCGTAAAGAAAACCACCAAGTTCCATGCACACGATGATAAGAACGAGTGCAGTATCGGTGACCTGGTGAAAATCATGGAAACACGTCCTCTCAGCAAAACAAAACGCTGGAGACTGGTGGAAGTGGTGGAGAAAGTGAAGTAAGAACCAAGTACGGACCGTGCGTTGCGCGTTATGGACCGTACAGATTAATAAACGTTTTAACTGCTCGCAGCTCACAGCTGAGAGCTCAAAGCTTAAATAAAATGATTCAGCAAGAAAGCCGGTTAAATGTAGCGGACAACAGTGGTGCCAAAGAGGTGCTTTGTATCCGTGTACTCGGTAACAGCGGTCAGCGTTATGCCCGGATTGGCGATAAAATCGTAGTGACGGTGAAAGACGCGATTCCCCAGGGCGGTATCAAAAAAGGTACTGTAGCCAAAGCGGTTATCGTTCGCACCACCAATAAGCTTCGTCGCAAAGACGGTTCCTATATCCGTTTTGACGACAACGCTGTGGTGATCCTGAACCAGTCAGACGAGCCCAGGGGTACCCGTATCTTCGGCCCGGTGGCCCGTGAGCTCCGTGATAAGGGTTATATGAAGATTATTTCACTGGCCCCTGAAGTATTATAATTGATAAAAGGGTAAAACCCACTAACGAAAGATAAAATGAAAGCAAGATTTAAACCCAAGTACAACATCCGGAAAGGTGACAGCGTGGTGGTAATCGCCGGCGATGATAAA
>Ga0209480_10001561_pt1 | contig 16634 bp, 9 predicted proteins | sample JI61114C2DNA_FD_187501 | JGI IMG/M metagenome (GOLD analysis project Ga0209480, IMG submission 187501) | Wastewater effluent complex algal communities from Wisconsin, to seasonally profile nutrient transformation and Carbon sequestration -... | ecosystem: Engineered > WWTP > Effluent > Algae...
TGCGCCTCCGCGAGGCGCAGCACCACCGGCGTGCGCTCGACGCCCGCGGGGGTCCGCTCGAGGCGCTGCGTCAGCCACGGCACGGCCTCGGCGGGCTCGCTGCGGGCCATGTGCAGGCGAGCGAGCGCGTCGAGGGCCTCGGTGCGCGCCTCGAGGGCGACGACGCGGCGGTGGCTGGCGAGCGCGCGCTCGACGTCGCCGAGGCGCTGCTCGGCGAGCTCGGCGAGCTGGGCCCACAGGCTGACGGCGCGGGGCTTGTCGCCGACGGCCTCGAGGCGCTCGGCGTGCTGGCCGAGGAATTCGGCGAGGTCGGCGGGGCTGGCCTTGGCGGCGAGGACTTCGGTGAGGGCGGAGAGCGAGGGGTCGTGGCTGGGCTGCTCCTCGAGGTTGCGGCGGAGGACGTCGATCCTTCCGCCGCGCTGCTCGACGATGCCGACGATGCGAGCGACGTCGAGGCGCAGCTCGAGCTTGCGCTCGGGGTCCGTGGTGCGCGCGAGCTCGTGGTGGCGCAGGGAGAGGAGCTCGGGGAAGCGCTCCTCGGCCGCGAGCAGGGCGCCGAGGGTGCGGACGACCTCGAGGTCGTCGGGGCGCTGATCGACGACGCCGCGGTAGAGCGTGATCGCCTGGCTGCGCTCGCCGAGCTCGCTGAGGATCGCGGCGGCGCGCAGGCGCATGGCCTGCGAGGTCTCGGCGGCGAAGGGGAGGGTCGCCACGCGGCTGAGCAGGTCGGCGGCCTCGCGGCGCTCGCCGGCCTGGTCGTGGAGGCGACCGAGCTGCTGCGCGGCCCAGGCGACGCTCTCCTCGGCGCTGCGGCTGCCGCGAGCCGCGAGGCCGCGGTTCCACAGGGCCGCGGCGCGGTCCTTGAGGCGGACGAGGATCTCCCGGGCGCGCGGGGTGTCGCCGTCGAGGCCGAGGGCCAGCTCGCTGGCCTCGTAGAGCTCGTCGAAGTTGTCCTCGCGCTGGGCGTCGAGCGCGAGCAAGGTGTCGATCAGGTGGGTGTCGGGGGTGACGCGCTGCAGCGCGGCGAGCATCTCCAGGCGCTCGACCTGACCGGGCTCGGCGGCCAGCGAGCGCCGCAGGGCGGCGATCGCCGCCGCTGGATCGCCGCGATGATCGCGGTGCCACACGGCGACGCGGGCCGACAGGAACCCGAGGGCGGGGCCCGGCAGGTCGGCGCGACCGAGCGCGGCCTCCAGCGCGAGCGTCAGCGGCTCCCAGCCGGCGAAGTCGGCGGCGTGCGTCTCGACGAGCGCGACCAGCGACGCGTCGACCTTGCCCTCGGCGGCGACCTGGGCGACCGTCGCGCCGACGATCGCGTCCCAGCGGCCGACGCGGGCGGCCATGCGGACCACGCCGCGGACCGCGTCGGGGTCGCGGGCGTCGAGCGCGAGCACGGCGGTGTAGGCGATCAGCGCGGGCTCGGCCTCGTCGAGCTTGTGCTCGAGGATGCGGGCCTCGGAGAGCCGGAGCTCGGCGCTGCGGCGGGGATCGCCGACGAGGCCGGCGACGGCGTCGCGATGGGCGTCGACGGCGGTGCGCCAGTCGCCGGTCAGGTCGGCGAGGCGAACCAGGTCGCGCTCGATCTCGCGGTCGCGGGGCAGCCGCGAGAAGGCGCGGCGCAGCAGCACCAGCGCGGCCCCGGGATCGCGGACGTGCTGCTCCTGCAGCGCCGCGGTCTCGCGCAGGATCTCGGCCTGCGCGCGGGCGTCGTCGGCGACGGCGAGGCGGGCCTCGACGATGCCGGCGAGCTCGGGCCACTCCTCGCGCTTGCGGTAGAGCTTGCCGAGCAGCTCGACCGCGGCCGGGCGGGCGTCGCGGTCGTCGAGCACCGCGAGCAGGCCCTCACGCGCGGCCGGGTGGCTCGGGTCGGCGGACAGCGCCGCGTCGTAGCAGGCCACGGCGCGCTTCATCTGGCCGAGCTGGCCGCGGAAGACGTCGCCGAGGCGGGCGGAGAGGTCGGCGACGCGGGCGGTCTCGCGGCCGGCGGCGCGGCCGAGGAGGTCGGCGAGCTCGTGCCAGCGGGTGACGCGGACGAGCAGGCTGGCGAGGTTCTCGACGGTCTCGCCGTCCTCGCCGAACTCGCGCTGGATCGCGACCCAGGTGGTGATCGCGGAGGCGGCGTCGTTGAGCTGCTCGGCCTGGATCGCGGCGACCCGGCGCAGGTCGGCGCGGCGCTGGTGGGGCGCGACCGGACCGTCGGCGCGCTGGCGCAGGACGCCGACCAGCTCCGGCCAGCGGCCGAGGTGCTCGTCGAGGCGGATCACCGCGGCGAGGGCCACGGGGTCGTCGTTGTCGATCGTCAGTCGGCCGCGCCAGCAGGTCAGCGCGCGCTCGGTCTCGCCGAGGGTCTCGGCCAGGCGGGCGGCCTCGCCGAGGGCCTTCGCCCGGCTCCCGCCGTCCTCGAGCTTGCACAGGCGCTCGAGCACCGCGAGGCGCTCGCTGCTGCGACCGGTGGCCTCGAGCAGGCCGCCGAGGAGCCTGGCGACGCGCAGCGCGGTGCCCTGGGGGGCGGCGCGCTCGGCCAGGACGCGGGTGTACAGGTCGATCGCCGCGGCGGTGTCGTCGAGGATCTCGTGCTGGACGTCGCCGGCCTCGGCGAGCAGGGCGACGCGGCGCTCGCCGTCGCGGGTGGCCTCGGCCGCGGCGAGCAGGCCGCTGACGTAGAGCAGGTACTCGCCGGTGGTCTCGGCGAGGTGACGCAGGCGGCGCTGGTCGTCGACGGAGTCCGGCGCGAGGCCGAGGAGCGCGACGCCGTGCTCCATCGCCGAGGCGGCGCGATCGATCGCGACCAGGCGCTCACCGATCTCGCGGTGCAGGGCGATCGCCTGGGCGGCGTCGGCGAGCGGCAGGGCCACGCCGAGCACGCGGATCACCTCTTCGGGGCGGCGCGAGTCCTCGTAGTTGCTGCGCAGCAGGTCGAGCGCGCCGCCGCGGACCTGCGGGGCGGCGCTCGTCAGCACGAGGATGCGCTCGAGCAGCGCGGCGCCTTCACGGTCGCCGGGGGCCTCCGCGAGCAGGGTCTGGGCCTCCTCGAGCGCGAGCTCGGGGGCGTGCAGGCGGTCGAGCGCGGCCTCGGCGATGCGGGCCTGCAGGCCCGAGGTGGCCTCGCGACCCTGGAGCTCGATGCGTCGCTTCCACAGCGCGATCAGGTCGCGCCAGCGGTCCTGACGCTCGAGCAGGCGCTCGAGGCTGGCCTCGAGGCGCTCGTCGCTCGGACGCAGCGCGAGCAGCTGCTGCATGTAATCCACCGCGCGGTCGGCCTGGCCCGCGAAGTCGTGGGCGATGTTCGCGGCCTCCTCGAGCAGCTGCACGCGGCGGGCCTCGCCGACCGGCGCGACCAGGGTCTGGTCATAGAGGGCGAGCAGCTCCTGCCAGCGCTCGGCGAGGGTGTAGACCGCGGTGAGCTGGGTGAAGGCCCAGTCGGCGCCGGGCTGCACGGCGAGGACGCGGAGGAGGACGCGGGCGAGGCTGGCGTTGTCGTCGCCGAGCCAGGCCTCGTGGAAGGCCGCGGCGCGCCGACCGAGCTGCTCGGCGACCTCGGGGGAGAGGTCGTGCGCGAGGGCCTCGCGGTAGGCGGAGGCGACCTCGTCGACGCGCTGGAGCACCTCGGCGAGCTGCTCGGCGAGCTCCCAGTGCTCGTGCTTATCGGGTTCGCTGCGCGCGGCTGCGAGGGCGGCTGCGAGGGCTTGGTCATCTGCAGAGTGGGTTGCCATCGGGGTGCCTTGGGGTCGTTCCTATGGGCGTCCAGCCGCGGGCGAGGTGAGGGCGGCAGGGCGACGCATGAAAAAATCGAGGCTCGCACCATACCAGGGATTTGCGTCAGTGCGGGCGCCGGGCCGGTGTCTGCGGCGATCACAGGCGAGTGCGACCGCGCGCGAGCGGGGCGGTCCGCGACCTGCGATCGCGGAAGATGACGCATATACAGCGATCGCAAGGGTGAGGTCCGTGACCGCGCGAATGTGGCCTCGCTCGTCGCTGCCGACGCGTCGCGGATCCGCGCGTGGGCGATCTACCCGCCGCTCGCTGGGCGCGTGTTTTGCCGACGTCGTTGGCGAATGTTCGGCCGGAGCTGGCGCTCAGGCGGCGACTTCGCTGCGGGCCAGCCAGGCGCGCAGCCACGTCAGGCAGCGCGGCAGCACGGCCTCGGGCGCGAGGTCCAGGGTCTCGGGCATGCGCGCGAGCAGGTGCCCGGCGATTCGGTGCGGGGCCCAGGGCTGGCGCATCAACCACTTCCAGTCGGCCGTGACCTCCGCGCGCCGCTCCTCGGGGAAGGCCGCGGCGATCCGCTCCGGCGCGGACAGCTGCTGCTGCAGCGCCTGCACCTCGCCGCGGCGCAGCTTCGGCCGCGCTGGTTGCAGCAAGCGGCGGTCGATCGCGTAGACGAGGAGCACGATGAGAAAGCCGGCGAGCTGGCCGAGGCGCTCGCGCAGCGGCCCGCCCGAGCCGTTGCCGCTGTCGCTGTCGCTGTAGAGGATCGCCGTCCGGCGCGCCCGCTCGAGCTCGGCGATCAGGGCCGGCGCGCCGCAGGGGGTCAGGCGCGCCGCGAGGTTCAGCGCGAGGTCGAGGTACGCGCCGCGCTCGCCCGGCTCCTCGCGCGCGCCGGGGCTGCGCGGGCGCGCCGGGCCGGCGCCCTCCTGGGCGAGCACGAGGTCGAGGGCGCCGTCGAGGTCGAGGTCGCGAGCGGCGGCCATCTCCATCACGATCAGCTGCAACGTGGTGTCGTCGGCGGCGAGGCTGACGAGGCCGAGCTCGAGCTCGAGGAAGCGATGAAACAGCTCGCGGACCGGGCGCAGCTCGGCGGGCGGGTTGTCGGCGTAGAGCGCCGCCGCGGTGACCGGCCCGAGGGTGCCGCCCTCGGCGAGGATCAGCCCGATCGGCAGGGCCCGCAGCAGCGGCGCGGCGCAGGGGCCCCAGGCGGCGTCGAGGGCCGTGAGCGCGAGCAGCAGCGGCCGCGGTCGCAGCGAGGCGGCGTGGAGGTCGACCAGGCGCTCGCGCGCGGGCACGGCCCGACGCAGCACGAAGATCGCCTCGGGGCCCCACCAGCCGGCGTGGTGGCCGAGCCACAGCAAGCGCGCCATCTCGTCGTCGTGGTCCGCGTCGCAGCGCGGCCGCGGCACCTGTACCGGGCTGGCCGCGAGGACAGGTCGCAAAGGACAGCCGCCATCGGCCCACGCGCGGGTGCCCGCGAGTAGCAGGTCGCTGCCGGTCGGGCTCAGGCGGATGTCGCGGCCGAGGGCCTCGCCGAGGTCGACGTGATCGCAGGCGACCGCGGCGGCGATCAGCGCCGCGAGCCAGGCCCGGCGGGTGGCCATGTCGAGGGCGCTGTCGGGGTCGGCGACCACGCGCGCGAGCAGCTGTCGGTGCCCCGGATGCCCGAGGTCGAGGGCGCCGAGCATCGCGGCGTGCAGCCGGTCGACGCGCTCGGGGAGCGGCTCGCTGCCCGCGGCCGACAGCACCGCCAGCACCGCCAGATCCGCCGGGCGGCGGGCCAGGCGGGCCACCGCGGGCTGGGCGGCGAGCGCCGTGGCGAGCGGCTCGGGCCCCGCGCGACCGCGACCGTCGAGGCGGGCCCAGCTGGCGATGAAGCGCTCGATCGGCGGCCGGGCGAGCGGCAGGACGAAGACCCGGCGCAGCAGCGGCGCCGGCGGGCGCGCCGCGAGAGCCCGCGCCTCACCGCGCTCGAGTCCGCCGCGAAGCGCAGCGTCGGGGTCCTCGAGGCCGGCGAGCTCGGCGAGCTCGGCGAGCTCACCGAGCTCGGGCTCGCGGCTGCTGACGATCACGCGCACGCCGGCGGCGACGAGCTCGCGGGTCCAGGCGAGCACGGTCTGCTGGGCGCCGGGCTCGCGCAGCTCGTCGACGCCGCCGAGGATCACCAGCGGCTCGATCGCCTCGGGGCCGCGAATGGATGGTGTGCGCAGCGGGGCGGCCCGCCAATTGCGGTCGATGTGGCGGCGCAGGTCGAGCTCGACCGCCGCCCACCAGCGATCGAGCGCCTCCGCGGCCGACAGCCCCTGCCACGGCCCGGTGAGGCCGAGCATGCAGATCGACGCCCGGGTCGCGTTGCCGCAGATCAGCATCGGGATCGGGACCTTCACCCGCGAGCGCGGGCCGCCCGGACCGCACAGGCCGAGCACCAGATCGTGCAGCAGCGTGCACACGCCCATCCGCGCCGTGCCGACCAGCCACAGTCCTGGGCTGTCCTCATGGACATGTCCTTCGAGCCATGTACAAAGCTCCGCGCCGGCCCCCGCCAGCTCGGCCTCCGCCGCGTCCTCGTCGAGCGGGTCGGGGCCGAGGCGCAGCTCGCGGCACAGCTCGTGCCAGGCGACCGCCTGATCGGGGGACATCAGGTCGTCGACCAGCGCGTGCCCCAGCCGCCATTGCAGCCAGTGCAGGTAGGTCTCGACCGCCCCCCGCACGATCACCGCGGGCGCCTCCGTCGTCGGCCCGCGAGCAGCAGCACGACCAGGCCGCTCCAGCCCGCCGCCTCGCCGCCCGCGCAGCCGCAGGCCCGGCTTCGCGCGCAGTCCTCGGCCGGGGCCGCGCGAGTCGGCGCCGCGCGAGCCGTGCCGGGCGTGCTGGCCGCGGGGACAGGTGGCTCGGCGGGCCGGGGCCCGGCGCCGCGCAGGCCGCCGACGCCGAGCTCGTCCAGCAGCGCGCCCGCGTCCTCGGCCCGGTCGAGCAGCCACATCAGGTAGCGGGCGTCGACGATCACGTTGCGCGAGCGGGCCGGGTTGTAGCCGAAGTCGCCGGCGATGTTCTCCCAGACCCGGTCGAAGTTGAGGCCGACCAGCTCGCCGCGGCCGTTGATCACCGGGCTGCCCGAGTTGCCGCCGGTGGTGTCGGCGTTGGCCAGGAAGTTGATCGGCAGGTCGCCGAGCGCCGGGTCCGACCAGTAGGTACCACCTGCCCCTTCGGCCAGGTCGATGATGCGCTGCGGCAGCGTGAACGGGGCGAGCCCCGTGACCTTCGCCAGCTGCCCGGCCAGCGTCGTCTGTGGGGTCGCGACCAGGCCCTCGCGCGGGCTGTAGCCGCCGACCGTCGCGTACGAGAAGCGCAGCGTGCCGTTGGCGTCGGGGTACACCGGCCCCTCCCGCACCGTGCGGAGCATGCTGAAGTAGCGCGGCCCGACCCGCAGGCCCCGGCCGCTGCGAGCCTCGTTGCGGGCCTCGAGCGCCTCGAGCGCCGGCACCAGCTGGACCGCCAACGCCAGCACCGGGTCGCTGCTGCGGGCGAGGGTCTGCTCGTCGACCTCCAGCAGCGCGAGGGTCGTGTCCTTGACGCCGAGGCGCGAGGCCGCGAGCAGCGCGCGCGCGGCCGGTACGAAGGCCTCACGCCGGCCGCTGGCGCCGGCGAGCAGCGGCTCCAGGGCGGCGATGCGGGCCTCGGTCGGGAGAGCGGCGGCGCGGGCGAGCAGGGCCGCGAACAGCTGGACGTCGACCTCGAGGTCGAGGTCTCGCAGGCGCCGCTCGACGCGGTCGCGGAGGCGCTTGCTGTCGCGGTCCATGTAGCCGGCGAGGCGCTCGAGGTCGGGCTTCTTGGCCTCCCGGGCGCGGCGCACGAGGTCGATGGCGACGCCGACGAGGCTGCCGGAGGCGCCGAGGTTCTCGAGCAGGAATTCGCCGGAGAAGCCCGCGCGCCGCTGCCCGCTGATGGCGCGGATCTCCGGGAGCACGTCGGTGTAGGCCGCGTTCTCCGGACGCGCGGCCCACTGCTCGAGCGCCGCCTCCTCGCCGCGCCGGCGCTCGACCAGCTTCATCGCGCGCAGGCCGGCGAGCATGCCCTGGGCGTTCTTGAAGCGGTTGGCGAGCGACTTCTTGCTGGCCGCGACCTTGAGCGCGACCGCCGGGTCGCGGCCGCCGAGCTGCTCGTAGATCGCGATCCACTCGCCGTACAGGTCGATGCGCGCGGGGAACACCTGATCGATGAAGCGCTCGACCTCGACCACCGGCAGGTAGCGCTGCGTCTGCCCCGGGTACCCGAGCACCGCCACGAAGTCGCCGGCCTTGACCCCGCTCGCCGACGGGCGGAGGAACTGCGCCGGGTGGTAGGGCAAGTTGCCCGGCGCGGCCTCGGCGGGCTGATTGTCGGCGCCGGCGTAGGCGCGAACCAGCGCGAAGTCCCCGGTGTGCCGCGGCCACATCCAGTTGTCCTCCTCGCCGCCGAACTCGCCGATCGCCGCCGGCGGCGCGTAGACCAGCCGGACGTCGCGCAGCTCCTTGTAGGTGAAGCGCTGGTACACGCTGCCGCTGTAAAAGCTCGCGACCTCGCAGCGGCGGCTCGGCCCCGACTTCTCGCAGGCGTCGATCAGCTGCTTGCGGGCGCGCTCGATCGCCTGGGCCCGACCGCGGTCGTCGCTCGCCGCGTCGACCACCGCCTGCAGCTCGGCGGTGACGTCGTCGATGCGCTCGATCACCCGCACCGTCAGGTCCTTGCCCGGCAGCTCCTGGCCGCGCTCGCGGGCGACGAAGCCCTCGTTGAGGTAGTCGTGCTCGACGCTGCTGTTGCCCTGGATCGCCGCGTAGGCGCAGTGATGATTGGTGGCGATCAGGCCGTCGGCCGAGACGAAGGCCGCGGAGCAGCCACTGAGGTTGACCGCCGCGCGCAGCAGGCCGCCGTCGGCGCTCCACAGCTGCTCCGGGGCGAGCTCGAGGCCGAGTTCGCGCAGCCGCGCCTGGTCGAGCTCGGCGATCTGCGAGGGCATCCACTGGCCCTCGTCCGCAGCCGCGGGACCGGCGAGCGCCAGCGTGGTCAGCAGCGCGGCGCAGATCGTTCGGAGACGGGCGGACCGGAGCATGACCGCCACCTTACACCAGAACTACGCCCGGCTTCAGGGCGACGGCCTCACAGGCCGATGGCCTCGCGGGCCCGCCGGGCGAAGCCGAAGTGCAGGCCCAGCAGCTCCCCGAACTCGACCAGCACCATCAGCGGGCCCATCAGGAAGGAGATCGGCCGCTTGAGCAGCGCCGGTCGGTTGCCCTCGATGCGGTGCCCCGCGATCTGGATGGTCCAGCCGACCAGCTGACCCACCACCACCATCGTCCAGTTCTGCTGGCACAGACCCACGATCGCGGTCGCCAGCAGCAGCGGCACGCCGACCATGTGCGTCGCGCGATTGAGCGGGTTGCGGTGCTCGTTCAGGTAATGGGCGAACTCGCGGGTCCAGAAGCTCGAGAGCGCGTCGATTTGGGCCGGTGTCTTGCGCATGCGGGGGGTCCGCCAGCCTTCTAGCGGATTTTCCCGCGGCTCGCCACGGCCGGTCGCCGCCGCCGGCCGACCGCCAGCGCGATCGGCACATCGGCGCATGCGGGCATATCGCAATACGACATCGGCGATATCCGCGGCATCATCGGCGCGCTCTCGCTCCTATCTCCGCCGTCGAAGCGCCCGCCAAAGGCGCCGCCGGCCCGGCCACAACGGCGGCGCCTCCGGCAGAGCCGGCTCGCCGCCCGGAGCGTCGTTCGTCCGCGAGCCCGGGAATAGTCGCTTGACACCATTACGAACTACACCAGATACCCCGTGACCTCGCGGTCGAGAGAGGACGCAGCACCATGCCGAACAGCGTAATGAAGGTCGATGCAAAGGCACACAGCGTCTCGGGGGGCAAGGGCCTCAATACCGGGTTCCAGCTCCAGCCCGGCGACATCCTGACGATCACCGCCGGCCCCGACGACAAGTGGGCCGCCGGCAAGCCCAACCGCTACTCGAACGCCAACGGCCTCGGTAACCCGCTCGGGGGCAAGTTCGGCCTGTATCGCCGCGGCGAGCAGTCTTTCCTGTACGGCGCGCTGGTCGGCAGCCTCGACGGCGGCAAGACCTTCTTCAGCGTCGGCACGCACCTCAGCATGACCGTGCTGACCGAGGGCACCTTGACGCTGCACTACTGGGACAACAACAACGCCGACAACGTCGAGTTCGTCCAGGTGATCATCCAGATCTACAACGGCCCGGTCAACGTCGACCTCGGCGCCCCCGGCCCCGGCGGCGGCCCGTAGCCGGCCACCGGCGGGCTGCCATCATTGCGGCGACCGGCGCTTCGCGGGGCGCTTCGCGGCCCGGGCTCGGCGCGCCAGCGCCTCGTCGCGGGCCCGGCCGAGCGCACGAAAGGCCTCCGGATCGCCGCCGTGGTCCGGGTGGGTGATCAGCGCCCGCTGACGAAACGCCGCCCGGATCTGCATCACGCTGGCGTCGGCCTCGACGCCCAGCACCTCCCAAATTGAGCCGGGCTCGGCCCCGGGGCGCGCACGCGGCCCGGCCGGCTCCGACGCGCCCGCGGCCTGCGGCGGAAACGGCGGCTGCCCCATCAAGACGCGGGCCCACGCGCGCGCCCACAGCCCCTCGATCTCCACCAGAGAGCGCCCCGCGGCCTGCTGCGCCTGACGCAGCGCCTCCTCCCGCGTGCGAGCGCCCCCCTCGGACGCATCGGGGCGGCGAAACGGCGACCGCGACGGCGGCTCCGTCCACCACGCGGCCCACAGGAACCGCCGGCGACGGGTCGGCGCGATCGATACGGCGGCAACGAGCAGGTCGGGCACGGCCCGCGCAGACTACCCGAAGTCGCGCCCGCGCTCACGGCGGACCGCGGCGGCCGGGCGCCATTGTGCCCGTGCTGGCCGAAGACATGTCAACCGCTGGCTGTCTTCGGCCATCTCGATCCATTGACGGCCGCTCTGGCGCCCCCGTACATTGGCCCGCGGCGTTGGGCCCACGGGTGAACGCGGGGGGATAGTGGCGATGAAGTATCTCGTGCAGCCGATTGTTTGTCATTCGTTGAACACGCCCGGGACGGAGGCCAACAAGGCGCGGACCTACGCGATCCTCGCGCCGCAGACCGGCATGGCCGCCAGCATCACCCCGGGGTCGCGCTACCTCGAGCAGCAGCCGTGGGTCGCCGGCGCGCACCAGACCTTTCGCTTCATCCCGGTCGACGGCGCATGGTGCGTGATCGAGGTCGCGTCGAGCGGGAAGGTCCTCGACGTCGACGGGGGGTCGACCGAGGACGGCGTGCGGATCCAGGAGTGGGACCGGCACGACGGGCACAACCAGCAGTTTCGCCTGCTCGAGGGCGACCCGGGGCGCACCTTCGCCATCGCGGCCCGCCACAGCGGCAAGCACTTCGACCTCCAGGACTACACGAAGGGCGCGGGCGGGGTCATTTATCAGCACGTCGGACACAACAAGATCAATCAGCAATGGATGCTGAGCGAGGTGAGGTGGAACGAGGAGCTCTCCGACCTGACGGCCACGATCTACGCCGACGGGAACTTCCAGGGCGCCAGCCAGCCGCTCGGGATCGGCAGCTTCGACATCGACAAGCTGCGGCTCGGAAACGACACGATCAGCTCGATCAAGGTCCCCGCCGGGCTGCGCGTGACCGTCTTCGCCGACCATCACTTCTCCGGCACCCGCAACAGCTACCACGCCGACGTCGCCGCGCTCAACGTGTGGAACGACAGGATCTCGTCGATCATCGTCGAGCAGGTGGTGTCCCTGCACGGAACCGGCAGCTCGCCGTACCGGATCGGGATCGGCCGCTACCTCGCGCAGCAGCTGAACGAGAACTGGGTCGGGAACGACCGCCTGAGGTCGCTGACGGTTCCCCGGGGGCTGATGGTGATCCTCTTCGAGCACGACAAATTCAAGGGCGACTATATCAGCGTCACCGAGGACACGCCGAACCTCCCGGCCGCGTGGGCGAACCGGGTGTCCTCGGTGATCGTCAAGCAGACCGGCCTCTACATCCCGGACGACACCCTGCGCTACGGCAGCCGGATCAGCCTGGTCAACGTCGGGACCAAGGGCATCCTCGACCCGGCCGGCGGCGCCCTCGGCACCACGCAGACCATCGACCTGAACAACCGGCAGAAGTTCACGCTGATCCGCAGCGGCACCTCGGTCCTGCGCTCGCACGTCTGCTACGGCGACATCGTCTCGCTCAAGACCCCCGACGACAAATACGTGGTCGCCGAGAAGGACGGCGCGGCCAACGCGAACCGCGACGGGATCGGCAGCTGGGAGAAGTGGGAGGTGATCCGCAGCGGCGACTCGAAGATGCGCAGCTTCGTCAGCCGCGACGACGTGCTCACGCTGCGCTCGATCGCCCATGATCGCTACCTCGTCGCCAACAACAACGCCGCCGTCGACGCCAACGCGACCAAGATCGAGGATAAGTCGCGGTGGCGCGTCGCCAGCTTCAAACCAGTGAACGCGGTGGCCCCCGAGCTGCGCACCTCCGCCTGCGGCGGCGACGCCTGCGCCGCCAACGTGTGCCCCGCCGAGCTCTGCGGCGCCGACGCCTGCGGCGCCGCGACCTGCACCGCCGCCAACTCGGTGGTGGGCGTGTGCGCCGCGGCGGCGACCTCCTACGCGGCCTGCGGCGTCGACGTCGCGGCCGTCGCGGTCGGCGGTATCTCGGCCTGCGTGACCGCGGCGACCGGCATCGGCGCGTGCGGGGCCGACGTGTGCGGCGCGGCGGCCTGCATCGCGGCGGCCTGCGGCGCGGCGGCCTGCGGCGCGGCGGCCTGCGGCGCCGACGCCTGCGGTGTGGCGGCCACCGGGGCCTCGCTGTGCGTCACCAACGCCGGCGGGATCGACCTCTGCGGCGCCGACGCCTGCGCCTACAACGCCTGCGGCGTCAACCTGTGCCCGGCCGACGCCTGCGCCGTCGACGCGTGCGGCGTCGACATGGTGCCGATCCTCCCGTTCATCTGACCCGTGGCGAGCCCCATATGTACACACCGTCCCGCTATACGATCACCACCCCGCTCCGCGGCGGCCGCGTCCTCGCCTACAACTCGCTGAGCGGCGCGCTCGCCCTGTGGGAGGCGGAGGACCGTCGCGCCTACGAGCATATCGCCGCGGGCGACGCGGACGAGGACTCGGAGGAGAGCGTCGCGCAGCTGGCCCACGGCGGCTTCGTGGTGCCCGCGGGCGTCGACGAGCTGGCGCTGATCGAGCGCCAGTACAACGCCCACCGCCACGACATGAGCTCGATGATCCTGACGGTGGCGCCGACGCTCGCCTGCAACTTCGGCTGCGACTACTGCTTTCAGGGCCAGGACAAGCCGAACGAGGGGATGCGGGCCGACGTCCAGGAGGCGCTGTTCGGCCTGATCGAGCGCGTGACCCCGGCGATCCGGCGGCTGCACATCGCCTGGTACGGCGGCGAGCCGCTGCTGCGGCGCGACCTGATCGCCTCGCTGTCCGACCGCGTGATCGAGCATTGCCAGCGGCACGGCCTCGCCTATGACGCGATGATCGTGACCAACGGCTACTTCCTCGACGCCGAGGTCGCGCGCATGCTCGTCGAGCGCAAGGTCCGGGCCGCGCAGATCACCCTCGACGGGCTCCCGAGCTACCACGACGCCCGCCGCCACCTCCACTCGCGCAAGGGCACCTTCGCCAGGATCGTCGACAACCTCAAGCAGGTGGTCGACGCCGTCCCCGAGCTGGCCCTCAGCGTCCGCGTCAACATCGACGAGCGCAACCGCGAGGACATCGAGGGCCTGATCGACCTCTTGGCCGAGGAGGGCCTCGGCGGCCGCCCGAACCTCAAGATGTACTTCGCACCCATCGAGGCGATGACCGAGGGCTGCCACGGCGTCACCGATGTGACGATGAGCAAGTCGCGCTACGCCCGGCTCGAGGCCGAGCTCTATCGCCACGGCTTCAAGGCCGGCCTGACCGCCCTCCCCTACCCGCCGCGGTTCCACGGCACCTGCGCGGCCGTCCGCCCGCGCGGCTTCGTGGTCGTCCCGAGCGGCGACGTGCACAAGTGCTGGGATACCGTCTCCGACCCGAGCCGGGCGATCGGCACGCTCTTCGACCTCGACGCCCTCAATCATAGCGAGCTCGGCAAGGCGTGGCTGCGCTGGACCCCGTTCGCCAACGAGACCTGCCGCAATTGCAAGATCCTCCCCAACTGCGCCGGAGCATGCGCATATAAGTTCGTGCACGGCGGCTCGCAGCGCGGCGAGGCGGCGATCTTGCCGTGCCCGAGCTGGAAGTACAACATCCGCGAGCGCCTGCTCCTCCGCGCCGTCGAGACCGGCGCCCTCAGCCGCGAGGACTACGATATCGAGGAGAGCCGCACCGACCCGACCGAGCTGTGCGCCGACGTACATATCGCGGGCGGCGTGCCGCTGCCCGCGGACATGCAGGCGATCTACCGCCAGATCTCCGGCAGGAAGGGCCGCAGCCTGCCGGTCCTCCAGGCCACCTGAGCCCCAATGATACTGACCGTCATGCGCCGCCCCCCCCTCCTCGCCGCCGTCCTCGCCGCCGCTGCCCCCGTCGCCGCTGCATGCGGCTGGATCGAGTCGGAGGGCCGCGAGCGCATCGAATCGCGCTACCGACCCGGCGAGGCGCTCCTGAGCGAGCCGGCCGCCAATTGCTTCGGTCGCGAGTCGAAGGGGAGCGCCCAGATCCGGGGCAACGGCCCGCTCGTGCTGACCGCCGAGCACCTGTGGTTCAGCCTGCTCGTACCGGCCGATGAGCTGACGGTCCCGCTGATCGATGTGCTCGACGTGGATATCGTCGATGCCCACCTCGGCAAATCGGTGGGCCGTCCGCTCCTGCGGGTCCGCTTCCGCGGCTCGAACGGAGACGACGCCGCCGCGTGGCTGGTCGCCGACCCCGAGCGCTGGCGGCGAGAGATCACGGCACGGATCCCGCGAGCGCATGAGCCCGGCGCCACGCCTCTCGCGCCCGGCGAATGAACGAGGCGGCGCGACGGATGGTTCCGTTTGACTCGCGTTCATTCCGGTCCCCGGAGGCCTTGTGTCGCGCTCGCATTTCTGATCATCGTGGCCAAGGAGCCCTCGATGACCCGCACCTGTCTGCTCTCCGCGCCGCCGCTCCTCGCGCTCCTCGCGGCTTGCCCACCGTGGCCCGACTTGGTGACCTGCGAGGAGGCGGGCGCGTGTGAAACCACCGGCCCCGCCACCACTGGCGACGACGGGCCGCCCACGACCAGCGACGGCGTCCAGACGGTCACGGGCGACAGCACCTCCCCCGACGCCAGCTCCGGCTCGACGGCCCCCGCGGCGGAGACCGGCGACGAGAGCAGCGGCACCACCGATCAGCCGGTCTTGCCGCCGCAGATCGTCGACGGCGTCGTAATCCCCGACTACATCGACGACAACGGCCTGCTGAGCGTCGAGGTCAGCGCCCTGCTCACCGAGGGCGTGACGATGCTGCTCGACGACGGCCAGTCGATCGAGCTGACGCCGATCCGCCCGGGCCAGTTCGCCGGCACGATCTCGGCGTTCACCGCCCTCGACAACGGCAAGCATAAAGCTGTCCTGACACCCTGGCGCGACATGCTTCTTGGCGATTCGGTGGAAGCGGACTACGTGATCGCCCTGCCGCCGCCCGGCTTTGAGACCGGCTGGAGAGTCGACGGCATCGAGGGCAACGTCGCGGCGATCGCCGTGCTCCCGGACGGTCGACCCGTCGAGTTCGGCACCTTTCAAGAAATGGGCGCGCCGCGCTGCTACCTGCGCCTGCGTGACAAGCAGGGGCAGCCCCTGGAGAAGCTCGTCCCGGTGCTGGCGTCCGCGTACTGCCGCGCGATCGACCTGAAGATCGACCGCGACACCGGCCGCCTGAATGTCCTCGTGGAGCGCCAGAGCGGCGACGACACGCTGTGGTGGGCCGGAGAGATCTCCGCGTGGGGCAAGGGCCTGAAGAACATCGGCATCGGCGCGGTGGGTGACACGGCCCTCGCGCTCGCGGCCCGGCCCGATGTCGTCGCGGTCTGCGGCACGCGGGCGGTCGACGCGCCCGACAAGCTCGACGCGCTCGCGGTGCTGCTGCGCCCGGGCGAGATGCCGGAGCCGCGGGTGTTTGACTACGTGCCCCCGGGCGCGCTTTCGCACACGTTTGCGGAAACCGCGCATGACTGCGATTTCTCGCAGGACACGCTTGTGCTTGTCGGTGCGGCCAACGGCCGGCACGACGAAGATCAGCCCAAGCTACGCGACCGCCTCATGGTGATCGAGTCCGACCTCGCCGTCGCTGACGATGCAGCATGGACCGTGGCCGGCCTCGACCAGGGCGTCCAGACCCGGGCCCTCGCGCTCGACCTCGACGAACAGGGCCGCTACCTCCTCGCCGGCTACACCTGCTTTGACACCTGCGAACCAGTCGGCGAGGTCCGGGTCTATGCGCCCGGCGGAAAACTCGCCGCTCCCACTCTTTCGCTCGGTCCACTCGGCTCGGCATGGTTCGGCCCCCATGACATCGCGTGGAGCCCGGCCGGCTACGCCGTCGTCGCCCTGGGCGGGCAGGACGAGCAGACGGTCGTGTTCAAGGTGCAGGCGGTGGCGCCTGGCGTCGCCTTGCCGCTGTGGACCTTCATCCCGAACGACAAGAAAGGGCCTCAGATCGCGCTCGCGGTGGCGGTGGGGCCCTACGGCGAGGTCTACGCCGGGGGCATCGGCGGCGCCGACCAAGCCGCGTTCGCCCGCATTGGTAGCTAAAGCCTCGGGCTTCACCCCGGCGGCGGCGTGAAGCCGGCGCACGCGGTCTCGACGAGGCTCGCAGTCTTGCTGAACGCCGGCCCGTAGTCCGCGACCAGGGCATCCTCGAGGTGATGGTACGGGAACAGCTTGACCAGCGTACCGATGCGGTCC
>Ga0209480_10001563_pt1 | contig 16632 bp, 10 predicted proteins | sample JI61114C2DNA_FD_187501 | JGI IMG/M metagenome (GOLD analysis project Ga0209480, IMG submission 187501) | Wastewater effluent complex algal communities from Wisconsin, to seasonally profile nutrient transformation and Carbon sequestration -... | ecosystem: Engineered > WWTP > Effluent > Algae...
ATGGGTGCTCGTACTCATAAAGAATATTAGAAAGATGCGTTCCATCATACCGATAAATACCTTTATTTAGAACACCAAACCACAAGCTCCCATCTCGGCTTTCTAATAGGCTGATAATACTCAGAGTGTCAGTCGCAGGAATATTGGTGAATTCACTACCATTAAACTTGCATATTCCAACACTTGTCCCAAACAAAATATCGCCTGCTCTATCCTGAATAATTGAACCTACATTATTACTGCACAAGCCATTATTCGTAGTAAAGTTGTAAAATGATTTTCCGTCATAACGATAAGCACCTTCCCCACGAATGCTAAACCATAAGTTGCCATCTGTGTCAAGCAGCTGACAAACTACATTCTCGCACTGTGTTCCAAAAGTCCGAACAATTTTTGGGTCTTGTTCATTTTTAGTCGTTGATACTTTATTGTTCGATGTCTCGCTTGTTGCGGTCTGACCGATGCAAGATGTAAAAAACAGAGATACCAATAACAGAGAAAAGATTGAACTTTTAATTTTATATTCTGATATCATATTAAAATTACTTAAGGGTACTTCCAATAACCTGTTTTATGAAGCGCGATAGTTCATTTCGTCGAAGACGATGAAAATCAGCCTGTCCCTTTGGGAAAAAGGCTATCCGAAGTAATCCACTTTGTCGAATCTAAGCTATCGTCAATTGACTCAGTTTGTCATTTCCAATGTCTCAACATCCACCTTGATCACCAACACTGAATAAAAAATCTTGCTTCACATTCATACCAGCACTCTGAGCGGGTGTCCATTTTGGCATATTCACAATGGCGTTGTATAGCACTTCATCGATGGCAGGATCACCACATGACGTGATGACCCGAACATCTTCCGTTTCACCCTTTTCATTGACAGTAAATTTGATCACCGTAGAGTGCCGCACATACGTAAACGCATCTCCTTGATCATTCAGCGAAAAAGTACTTGCAGGTATCACTTCAGTCGGAGGAAAAGTTCCGGCAACCTTTTTAATCCCACTCTGCTTTATATACTCATTCAACTTTGCATCTCCACCTTTGAATGACGCTTCCACATCCGGCACCACTGTAACGACGTAATTCATGTTTCTCAGATCTGTTTTACCCGTCGCAGCATTGCGTGTTTTATACTTGACGTCAATAGAAACAGTAGACCACAAATCTGCTGTCTTCAACAAATTTTTCTGATCACCCGTTAGCACATCATTCTTGCTGAGAGCCTTGTTCATTCTTCCTTTAGACGTAACCAAAATCTCTACAGAAACATATTCGTCCATCCAATTCTGAGGATAGCCGGGGGTAATTTCTTTGAGTAATCCTGCACGTTCCAGTTCCTTCTTTTTAACCGGTGTTTGATGATCGGGACGCAGTTCAAAATACAATTCTTGTGCATTGAATGCCAATGCCAGAAAGCAAGTAAATACGGTGATCGATATGTTTTTCATGGTTGTATAATTTATGCGATAGATTCATTTCTAAAGTGCGAACACGTGACAAGCGATAATTCAAAATTCAAGATTCTAGATTCTAGATTCAAAATTCCAGATGCTAGATGCTAGATGCTAGATGCTAGATTGAACATGTCTTTGGAAGTTAAACGCTATCACGCCTCTGTTTCGCCATGCAATGATATTCGTTAATGTTGTGGCAGGTTGTTGCTCACCAGTTATTGACCTGTTAATGCCTTGTTAGTGGGATTTGAGGCGCGTAAATACATCTACTTTTGACGAAGCTCACATGCAACATAAAAAAACAAACATATTCATTGCCCTCTCCTCGATTGCTTTGCTTTCGTTGCTGGCGATCCAGGTCAACTGGATACTTCGAACAGCAAAAATCAAATCAGATCTTTTCAATGAAAAGGCCAATATGGTGCTGGCACGCACGGCCGAAGCTTTGGCAGCAGATAAGGATATGTGTGAGAAAATCGAAGCTTGCGTAGATACATCCAATGCCAGAGGTGAGGTAAGCGAAATTGGAAAAAACGAAGTTCATAAACTGGATTCATTATTCAGATACTACATGAACTTTTATAATATTCAAATTCAATATTCATTTGTTGTCACCAAACCTACCTTTCTGAATACACAGAATAGGAACGGATTCGCAAACCTCATCTACCAAAAGCGTGTGGATGAAGGCATCAGTGCCAATGGGCTTGACCTCAAACTTATTTTTCCGGATAGAAAACAATTTATCATGGCTGAAATGGGCGGCATGTTCATCACATCTGTCATCCTTATTCTGGTCGTACTCATCTTATTCTGGCGAACAGTTCTTGCTTTGATCCGCGAAAAAAGAGTGGCATATCAAACAACGGAATTTTTGAATAACATGACGCATGAGTTCAAAACGCCGCTCACCAACATCGGTCTTGCCGGAAAAATGATCAGTCGGGAAATGACATATCCTAACGACAATAAAGTAAAACACTACGCTGAAATCATTTTGATGGAAAATGAAAAACTTAGTCATCAGGTAGAACAAGTGTTGGGCATGACGGCATTGGAACGAGGAGACATTTCACTAAAAAAATCCATCTTCAATATGCATTCACTCATTGGAGATGTATTAAAAACTATGAGTCTTCAGGTGGAAGAAAAACAAGGCCATTTTCGTTTTTCTCCAGATGCAGAACAAGCAGAAATACTTGGCGACAAATCGCATCTTTCGAATGCACTATCCAATCTGATTGATAATGCGATCAAGTATTCAAAAGTAAATCCTGAAGTCACCATCAGCACGAGCAATACAGATCAACAACTTTTAGTGACAATTGCCGATCGTGGCATTGGCATCGACAAAAAGCATCACGCACAAATCTTCGATAAATTTTTTCGGGTACCTACCGGTGATCTACATGATGTAAAAGGATTTGGACTCGGACTTGCCTATGCAAAAAAAATCATCGAGTTGCATGGAGGCAGTCTTTGCCTTCAGAGCGAAACAGGCCAGGGAACAACTTTTACGATGACATTGCCTTCTGTCCACAATGTCTAAACCGAACCATAAAATATTGTTGGCAGAAGATGATCCAAACTTAGGATTGCTTCTGGTGGACTATCTCGAAGGAGAAGGACTTGATGTCAAACTATGCACAGATGGCGAGTCCGCATTCAAAGCATTTAGAAAAAGTCAATTCGATCTCTGTCTGCTGGATGTGATGATGCCGGTGATGGATGGATTCACGCTGGCTAAAAACATTCGTCGTCATGATTTAAAAATCCCACTCATTTTCATCACGGCAAAATCACAGAAAGAAGACAAGCTGAATGGTTATACTTCGGGTGCCGATGATTACATCAACAAACCTTTTGATGAAGAGGAATTGCTTTGGAAAATCAAAGCCATGATCCGTCGTAGTCAGAATCCATTGCCAGATGCAGATGAAACACCGATCACCCTTGGTTTATACACCTTTGATTTCCGCAATCAATCGTTGACCATCCATGGCAAATTAAAACGCATCACCGAGAAGGAAAGTGAAATTCTCAAGTACTTGTCGGAACATCAGAATAATGTCATCAAACGGGAAAGAATACTCAAAGACCTGTGGGGCGAAAACGATTACTTCCTGGGAAGAAGTTTGGATGTCTTCCTGACCAAAATCCGCAAATACCTGAAAGACGATCCAAGTTTGAGCATTGAAAATGTGTTTGGCGTCGGATTTATTTTTAATGTGCCACGGAAATAGCGGCGATGACTAGTCATCGTGCTGGCATGTTTGTCGGCGTCGGCTTCAAAAAAATTAAGGCAGCTTTGGTGCACAATACTTTGCACTGCCAGTGAATTTGTTTGCCATTGGCAAAGGCCATCCGCTATGAAAAACACCATTTTAAATTACTTTTGCGATGTATAGTAAATCAATGCAACAGCGAACCGGACGCAAAACCAAACGATCCACATGAGAAATCTCGTCGTATTTATTTTTTGCATTTCATCAATACACACTTTTGCACAAGTTCATCAATGGACAAGCATCTTCAATAATTATGACACTGATGATTATGCAGTGGTAGCTGAGTTTGACAACGAAGGAAACGCAATATTAACGGGACATTTCGAAGGCAGGCTTGATGCCGATCCGGGACCGCTGGTGCAAGATATTGAATCGCCGGATGCGAGTTTGCAATTCAAAAGAGATCCATTTACCATAAAACTAGATCAAAACGGAGATCATATTTGGCACCATCATTTTGGCTCAGGACTTGACGAATGGGCGTATGCAATGACGACTGATAACTCAGGAAATGTATTCATTGCTGGTCGATATACTTACTCATTCTCTACACCAGTCTTAAACGCTGTTGACACGGTGTTCTATCCCAATGGGTATGGCTTCATTGCGAAATATAATTCCGATGGTCAATTGTTATGGATTGAAGAATTGGGGATTCGTGATGTAAGTATGCGATTGATGTCTGACGGTGCAGATGGATTCTATTTTTACTCAAGTATAACTGAAACTTTTGATATTGATCCCGGTGACGGCGTCTTGCTCGTGGGAGACGAAAATTCGAATTACACAATAGTATGTCATTACACAGCAGATGGCGATTTAGATTGGCATTTCACTATGCCGACATTGCTACCCTGCAACCATGGAAGTATCTGCTTCACGAAACCTGGTGACATTGACCGCGGGAGTGCCGGAGAAATAATTGTTTCAGGATTCTTAAGAGGAACTGCAGATTTCGATCCCGGCATCGGTGAATTTTTGCTTACTTCAGAAGACGCAAACTTAGATCCGGTTGATCGATTTGTGGCGGCATACACAGATAGCGGGCAATTTCTTTGGGCAAAATTAATTCCAGGCTCTATTTTCGACTCAACAGCGCCAATGGCCGTTGATCAAAATGGGTATGTTTACATTCACGACGGCAGAGATAAAATTTACCAACTGGACCCGATCAATCATCAACCAACCGTTCATTTAGAATTTCCAGACTTCTGGATCCATCGATTGGTAATGGATTGCTCATCCTTCGGACTGGTGATGGCCGTTGGCACTCAGTACCCTTTTGACGCAGATCCGTCATCAGGTGTGTTAATGAATATCCCGGACAATTCAAACAATAACGATCAAACACCAACGGATTTATTTATTGTTAGCTATGATGTTGCCGGCAATCTACTTTTTAACCTTCCGCTTCAAAGCGCAGGCTCTGAATATATTCGTGATATTTATATTAATGAACAGGACGAGTTATTGATCAGCGGACAGTTGAGCAGTTATATCGACTTTGATCCTTCAGATGGTGAAGCGATTTATGCCGGAAGCAATGATATTTTCGTTGCGAAGTACTCCTTGTGTGCGGCGGAATCCAATCCATTCTCCTTAAACGGACCAACCGACATTTGTTTGAACGAACCGATTCAATATAACATACAGGACAACACACCGGGCACCGACCTTCTTTGGACATTTCCCCAAGATTGGAACGTCATCAATTCGAACAATATGACTCTCAATATCACGCCTGGACTCGAATCAGGTGCAGTATCTGCCTATACGTATGACCAATGCGGATTCAGTCATTCAGGCACCGTGCCTGTAGAGATTGACACGGTCGTGTTTGTCGTCACAGATCGACCTTATGTTGAAATTTGTCCCGGCGAACCTGTCCTATATTCAATTGCAACAAACTCGGAGAACGTCAATTGGGATGGATTGATAACCGACGTGACTTTTTATCCCCAGATGAGTGAAACCTATAACATACAGGCAACAAGTCCTGCTGGCTGCGAAGTTCTTGATACAACTATAGTGCTCGATGTATATGATTTGTTAGCGACACCAGCAGTACTTGATCAATATGCATTTGTCGGCGACGACGTTGTCTTTTCAATGGAACCTGCTTTTGATGACGCATTTATTTCCTGGAAATGGAATTTCAATGGAACATTCAGTGGCTTGCCCAATGGAAACCAGAACATCCTTGGTATTCATACTACTAATCTTACTTTGCTTAATGTACCCATTACCTACGATGATGTCCAATTCTATGCGGTCATAAGTGACAATGGTTGCAGTGACACCACCGATATCGCTACCCTACACATCTCTGTAGTTGGAGTTAATGAGCAAGACAGTCTAAACTCGATCAACGTATTTCCAATGCCTGCATCGAGCTTCATGCACATCTCTAGTACGCTGCCATTTAGCGGGGCATTTTGTGCTTTGTATGATTCTTATGGTAGATTGGTTCAAAACGTAACACTCCACGGCTTTGAGAACAAAGTGGAACTTCATGGCCTTTCACAAGGCATTTATTGGATTTCAATCCCTGAAAGCGGATATCAAAAAAGCATACTAATTGAATGATGATTGTTTTGTTTTAGCATGCTACTCGCCAAGCGGGACGGGCTGTGCCAACAAAAGCAATGATCTCACTTTTTTGTTTGCAATAGCAGAGTTAAATAGAATCTTAATTTAGCTGTCACCATTGCTCCCTTTTTATTTTGGACAAAACGCTAAAGAGCGGTGCGCTTATTAACCTTCGTGAGTTAAGTTAAGGTGTCTCGAACAGGCTGATTTCACGTGTCACTATTTATGTTTTTCCAACAGCATGAATTGTTGGACCTATTGCATTTTGTACTATTGTAGTGAAAAGAAAATACACGATGCAAATAAAAGTTCTTACGCTGTTTCTTGTTTTTATGTGTGGCACCTCGCCATTTCTGTTTTCACAAACATCGCCGGCACTTCTTTATGGCACCTACCTGGGTAGTATTGGAACTCAAACAAATGTACACAGCACGTTGTTGCCTGATGGTAGTATCATTCTCTTCGCAAGTACACAAGGTGCAGAGGATTTAGCAACGGCTGGAGCTTTTATGGAACAAACTCAGGGAGGGTATGATTGCTGGCTCACAAAACTGAATGCTGACGGCACCGTTATTTGGAGTACCTATTTTGGCGGGTCGAACAACGAAGCGGCCCAAGAGGTGGAATCCGATTCGTTCGGAAATATTTATATTTCAGGTGAAAGTGGATCGAACAATTTGCCTGTAACCTCGGGTGCATTTCAGGAAACGCCGGTGGGTATATCTCATCCATTTTTGGCAAAATTCAATTCGAATGGTGAGTTGATCTGGTGTACCTTCTTTGATACCATAACAAGTGCAGATGGCATTGGTGATTTGAAATGGTCTGAGAGCGATCAGCGATTGTATTTTCTTGGATATTCATTTATGACTGGACTGGCTACTTCTGGAGCCTATTATGATTTTACCGGCAACGGCACCAGTTCTTTGCTTGCTAGTTTTACCGCGAGTGGTTCATTGATTTATGCCACGTATGTGCCATCGCAATTCGGGCCGAATAGCATTGCTGTAGACCCATTTGGACAAGTCTATTTGGGCTGTAATACGAATCAATTGGTAGATATCAATTTTGAAGGTGCCTATAAATCCGTCAATGAAGGCCACGATGGATTAGTGGTGCGCATGGATAATGCTGGCTGGCCGCAATGGGGAACCTATTTTGGTGGAGACGACTATGACGCTATCTATACCATCGATTGCGACGCTGAAGGTGCTGTTTATTTTGGTGGATCAACAAGTTCTGTGTCCGAAATAGCGACTCCTGGCGCTTACCAATCAACAATTGTCGGAATAAATGAAGGTATGGTAGGTAAGTTTAGTCCTGATGGTGAGCTTGTATGGTCAACCTATTTTGGTACAAGTAGCGACTGGGATGGGGTATCAGAGTTGTATTGGGGAGCAGATAATTATTTGTATTTGAACATGTATATTACTTTACCCGCAAGTTTGCTAGTTTCTCCCAATACATTCCAACCCGAACCAGGAGGTGGTTCCAATGATCAGATTATAGCGCGCATTACCGTAGGAGGAGTATTTCAATGGGTTAGTTTTCTTGGTGGTGAAGAATGGGATTTAACGAATGACATATCTATCATGTCGAATGGCGAAATGCTGATCACTGGAAGCACGGGCAGTCAAAATAATTTCACCACTGCAAATGCAATACAACCAGATCTTGAAGGTTTGGAGAAAGCCTTTATGATGGTCTTCGACCCCACCTATTGTGTTTATGGGTGCACCCAGCCAGATGCTTTTAATTACAATGTGCTTGCCACGTGTGACGATGGAAGCTGTCTGGTTCCGGATGGAAACGATCTCAATGGAGATGGTGTGATCGATGTTCAGGATTTACTTTTATTGATTGAAGAATTTGGTTGTCTTTCAGATTGCCTTTTTGATTTGGATGGTGATGGAATCGTTGGAGTACAGGATTTAATTATAATGATGGGGGAACTATAGCGTTCCTGAAACTTCGATCCTCCATCACACGCGCATGCCTCACCGAAGTGAAGATATTTAACGGCGCACTCCATGGTTAAAAAAAATCCATTGTAACGATTTTTTATGCACTTCCGAAACTATCGCAGCAGTATCTGTTTGCACCGTTGCAACTTTTCTTTATTTCAAACAACGCCATGATTGGATTTTTTCTTCTGCAATTTCCCTTGCTCATTATTGTTTGAGAATTTTCCCATAGGTGATAACATTCTGTTCACCTCTTAATTCAAAAAAATAGATTCCTGCTTGAAGCTCTTCAGTGTTCAGGGTTATGCTCGTGGAAAATGTCTTTTGCAGTAGTTGTTTTCCGTAAAAGTCAAAGAGTGTAATTGTGGTCACTTCTTTGTTGTCCACGTCAAAAATTAGTTTGTCCGAAATAGGATTTGGATAAACAGAAATAATGCTCTCATTGGTTATTTTATTGATGTTTGTAGTCAATGGACAATTGATGGAGGCACCGGCAAATCCCCAGCCGGCACCGCTGATCCCTGTTACTGTGAACGAGTTTACATTTGTTGCAATTAATTGAATATTTTGATGGGAATAATTACCAATAATGTTGTCGTTGGCTCCAACGAGTTTTCCTCCAGAAAAAATAACTCCGTCGGGCCCGGGTGATTGTCCGCAAGGCACTTTCGGATCATAAGATGCCGTCGAAGCATTGAGCGGATAGATAATGTTGTTCACGGCAACTGAAGCTGAGTCGTCATCATTCATACCCCACACCCTAAATGTTGGATAAGATTGAGGAGTCACAAAATTGACTGTTACAGAATTTCCATTTCCCGAAAGCCAGTAGGTTGGGTCAATTTCCGCGCAACCGTAACTTGCAAAAATGCCTCCTGAAAATGCATATGATAAGGTATCCGTGTTGCTTGAAGTAGAAGGAATATACTGACACTGCGCGTTCATGTCTTGAATGGCTATAGCAAGAAGGATCATAGAAATAACTATTTTGAATAATAAAGTATTTTTCATTTTTTAAATATTTATTTAGTTGCGTGCACTTGATATGATATAATACACGATCGGTTAGAAAGGTTTTTTCTTTTAGCAACTGCAATATAGTCAATTGGGCAAGCGTAAGCTAAGAAATACAGTCCAACTCAAAATCAACACTAGAAACCTATGTTCTGTTTTATTGTTCCACATCTTTCCTTTTTAGAAATGTTCCTCTCGGTTCATCTCCTTCATATAAGACATGGTCGGAATGAAGGAACTTCGCTGCTTCTGCTGAGTCTTTCACTTTGGGGCCACAGCGTTCTAACATTTCCACTTCAAACTTATTCAATACACTTTTTCTAACACCTGCTTCTTTCCAATTGGATAAAGGTCGACAACCCATGTAGATCTCCCGAGCAAGTGCAAGCGCATCGAGCAGCGCCTGATTTGCTCCCTGCCCTTTGAATGGACTCATGGGGTGAGCAGCATCGCCAATGAGTGTTGCACTACCCCACTTCTCCATCATGTCTGAACCAATCAATTCCCTGTCATAAACAGGATAGCCCGTAATGTGCGTTTCCATGGTCGCCAACAAAATATCTGGAATAGGTTGATGCCACATCGTTCTTCGACATGCTTCCTCTTTGAGTGCATGAGGACCACGATCACTCAACTTTTTCGCTTCCTCTTCTTTCATCGGAAAACTCAATTGCCACATGACAGAATCGGCAGTATAAGGCATCATGTAAATCCGTTCATTGCCATTGGCAGTTTGAAATACGGTTGCTGAATCAAGCAAGGAATTATCGGAAAGTTGGAGAGCACTCAACGGACAAATCCCAAGTATGACGATACAACCCAAATAACGCAAAGGATATACATCTTCACCCATCAATAGTTGCCGCATGGCACTGTGAATACCATCCGCGCCAACCACAAGATCCGCTTTGGCGCTCTTCTTCTGGCCATCCACCTGAAAGCACAATTCAACACTTGCATCCGCGCATTCTTTGTAATCTATCAATTGATGTCCCCATTGCACCGCATCATGTCCACCTAATTGTTCTAGCAGTGCTGAGCGCAACGACTGTCGGGCAATATGCATGTTTGTGCGCCTGGGAGATCTGATCGAATCAGCTTCCAGCCATTTTCTTTTTCCCCATTCACCGATGATTTTTCCATCTGTCGTATGAACAACGTGACGTGTAGATATCACACCTTCGGCCAATGCGAAAAGCCCCAATCCCTCGATGGCTTTGCTGGCTTGTTGCAACGTGAGACCATATCCCTGAGAGCGTGCATCAAAGCTTTTATCACGTTCATAAATAGTAAAAGGAATGCCGCGATGTAAGCAAGCTACTGCCAAAGCAACGCCACCAATACCGGCACCAACAATGGCAACGTGTGGATAGTTTATTTGATCTGCAATCGGTGGACTGATGGCATGAACCAATCCTGAACCGCCGCAATGCAAGCAAGAAGAAATGTGACCTTTAGGACGTACAGGTGCTTCACCTTCACCATTCGTTTTTTCAAATTGATCATACTCTTGTCGATAAAGGCGCTTAGCTTTTTTGCTAAGTCCGCGGCTTCTTTTGCCACGGCCCTGACAATCGGCGCAAATGGTCCAACTCGTGTTGTGATTATCGCCGTTTTTCACTTGATCAATATTTGCACTTGTTTTCACTTCTCTATTAAAAAGACTTTATCGCTGTCAATAATACGTAATGCACAACCAATTGAAATTTACCCATTCCGCATTGTCGAGATAAGCCGCACCGAAGAGCCGTGGATCGATTGTGCGGGCTCGTACTTAACTCTTTCGGAGCGCATTTTAAGAAAATCGCCGCATCAATTCAAACGACTTAAAGATAAGAATCACACCCTACAGTACTGGACCAAATCAGTTCCGCATTGTCTCAAAATTTGTAATTCACTTGCATCCCCTTTACATATCATCCACAGTCAATTCACGCAGCTTAACATGGCTCATAACCATGTGAGCGTCGATACCTATCCGAGGTAATCGCTTCGGCAGCGGCTGATTTAGGAATTGCCCGCAATTCAAATAGATGAGAGAATGCACGGTTGTGAGTCCACGACAAAACAATTCCGTAAGCTTCCGAGCAATTAAAAATGATTGTTCCGTAACCTTTTGGTAACGCAGAGAAGCGCTTATGGCAAATTTGGAATAGTTTCTTCGCCACCGAAATACCAATACAAAATTTCTAAAATCAAAAAAATGAAAAAAGCAAAAATTCTTCTCTTAGCGGCTACACTCTTAGTCTTCAATGCTTGTAAAAAAGACGAGGAAGAACCGATTGTAGAAGAACCAACTCCAAATCCTACTACCATTACCGTGTCTGCTAACATTTCTAGCAACACAACCTGGGAAACTGGTAAAACCTATATCTTGTCAACTCGTGTAGCGGTAACTTCTGGTGCAACACTTATTATTCAACCGGGTGTTATTGTAAAGGGAGAAGCTGGAACTGGTGCAAATGCTACTGCGCTTATCATTGCAAGAGGTGCGAAAATTATGGCTGAAGGAACAGCAACTAGCCCGATTATCTTCACTTCTATTGCTGACGAAATCACACCAGGCCAAATCGCAAGTCCGAATCTAGCTCCAGATCTGGATGGACTTTGGGGTGGATTAATCATCTTAGGCAACGCTCCTATTTCTGCTGATGCAGAAGCAATCCAAATCGAAGGTATTCCAGCGTCAGATCAAAATGGTTTGTTCGGCGGAACAAACGCGGCGGATGATTCAGGAGTAATTAAGTTTGTTTCTATTCGTCATGGTGGTGCAAACATTGGTGAAGGAAACGAAATCAATGGATTAACTCTAGGTGGTGTTGGAAGCACAACTATCATTGAAAACGTAGAAGTGATTGCCAATCAAGATGACGGCATTGAGTTCTTTGGTGGTAGTGTAAATGTAACTAACGCTATTGTTTGGAACGCTGGCGACGACGCTATTGATACAGACATGTCGTGGAGTGGTACACTTAACAATTTCATCGTTGTTAGTGCTGGTGACGAATCATTCGAATTGGATGGACCGGAAGGGACAATGGCAGCAGGACATACATTAACCAATGGAACAATTGCATGCGCTGGAACAGATGGTTTAGTTGACCTGGATGACAACTCTATTGTGAACATGAACAATATCTACTTCTTTGGCTTAACAGTCGGACAAGATTTTGACTTGAATCCAACAGGTTTGACAGCATCATCATTGCAAGCCACACTGCCTGGAACAACAGTGCTTACTGACTTCTTCCTTTATGGTAGCGATGCGTTCACTACATCGGTTGCTCTTCACACGAATACTGTAGGCGCTAACAAAACTGCATTTGCAGATTGGAGCTGGGCGGATATTTCTGGTGCTTTTGATGCCTTTAACTAATCAACTTATTAAATAGCAATACAAAAACTAGCAGGACAATTGTTCTGCTAGTTTTTACTTTTAGAAAAACCTGTAATATGAATTCATTCAAGAAGAGTTTTAGCACACTTGTCTTTGTTTTAATTGGTTTTATTCTCTCGGCGCAAAATGGATATATCCGTGGCACTGTTATCGACGATGCCTCTGGAGAATTCCAGCCTGGAGTTATTGTTCGGGTGGAGGGAACTGAAATTGGGGCTGCCACAGATCTGGATGGTAAATTTTCCATCAGCATTGGTCCTGGAAATTACACCATTTCACTTGCATTCATTTCCTATGAAACCATTACTATCCAAAACATTGTAGTAAGCGAAAACAAGGCAACGCTTCTTGATGAAATTAGAATGAAAGAGACATCAACTGAACTGAATACAGTTGTTATCGTTTCTGAATACTTAAAGAGCTCTGATAACTCGCTCATGACAATCAAAATGAAATCAGCCAATTTAATAGATGGTATATCGGCGGCTAGTTTCAAAAAAATAGGAGACTCAGATGCTGCTTCTTCCATGAAACGTGTTTCAGGCGTTTCAGTGAATGGTGGAAAATATGTTTACGTGCGTGGATTGGGCGACCGTTATACAAAAACTGTTTTAAACGGCATGGATATACCTGGTTTAGATCCAGATCGCAACACCTTGCAAATGGATATTTTCCCGACAAATACTATCGATAATATTCTTGTGCATAAATCTTTTGTTGCCGAGCTGCCTGCAGATTTTACCGGAGGTGTTATTGATATAAATACAGTAGACTTTCCAGAATCAAAAAAGGCCGCCATTACTCTGAGCGGAGGATACAACCCTGGCTTTCACTTCAACAAAAATTACCTCGATTACGAAGGCGGCAAAACAGATTATTTGGGATTTGACGATGGTACTCGAGAAATTCCGGCAACTCAAAATATCCCTTTCTTCACGGACGCGGTGTCGAATCCAAACGGCACGAAAGGACAACGATATAAAGAAATTTTAAACTCATTCAATCCGAACTTGAAAGCCATTCAGGAAACAAGTTTTATGGATTACAGCATTGGTGGCAATTATGGCAATCAAGTGCAGCGTAAAAAAGTCACGCTGGGCTACAATTTTGTAGCTTCATACAAAAACACAACAGAATATTATAAAGATGCCCAATACTCTCGTTATGGGTTATCAGGAGATGCGTCATTGAACGAAATGGAAGTGCGTGAATTACAAACAGGAAGTTTCGGTGTGAGCAATGTATTGCTCACAGGCATGGCGGGCTTTGCAATGAAGACGATGAACTCCAAGTACAGAATTAATCTGTTGCACCTTCAAAATGGAGAATCCAAAGCAGGCATTTTCGATTATTACAATGCCGATCAAGGAGCGATCTTCGAAGGCTATCAGCACAATCTTGAATACAGCCAGCGAAGCCTTACGAATTTGCTCATTGGTGGAAAACACAATATTGAAAAGGGCGGATGGGAAATTGAATGGAAATTGTCTCCTACTCTTTCAAAAATGTATGACCCGGATGTGCGTTTTACACGATATGAAAACAGAAACGGCAGTTTTGTGATAGGAACAGAGGCAGGTTTTCCCCAGCGCATCTGGCGTGAGTTGGAGGAGTTAAATGCAGTGAGTCTTGCCAACATAACCAAATCTTACAAATTCTTAGACAGGGAAGCAAAATTGAAATTTGGTGGCTCATACGCTTATAAAGAAAGAGATTTCGTTCTTCGGAGTTTTAACTTAAACGTTCGTAACATACCATTGACTGGCGACCCAAATGAATTATTCACTCCGGAAAATATTTGGCCCTACAATGACAATATCACTCAAGGTACTACCTATGAGTCTGCCTTTTTACCCGTTAATCCGAACGAATACAATGCCCGCGTGAGTAGCACTGCAGGCTATGTAAGCACCGAGATTTTTCCAACGAAACGGTTGAAGTCCATTATTGGAGTGCGCTTGGAAAATTACGTACAACGTTATACCGGTCAAGATCAGTTAGGAATAAATGTTCTTGACGATGACATCGTACTTGACAATTTGGGTGTTTTCCCAACACTCAATGTCGTACTAGCCGTAACTGAAAAACAGAATCTACGGTTTTCATATACCAAAACCATCGCTCGTCCTTCGATCAAAGAACTTTCATACGCAGAAATTTTTGACCCCATTACAGGCAGAACTTTCATCGGTGGTTTGTTCCGCGATGCGAATGATGTAGCCGGAATCGAATACTGGGATGGAAATCTTGTAAGCACAGACATTCAAAATGTCGACTTGCGTTGGGAGATATTTCAAACTGAAGGAAGAATGATTTCAGCTGGTGCTTTCTACAAATATTTCAGCCGACCAATCGAACTAGTTCAGTTTGCGACAGAGGCAGGTGCGTTTCAGCCTCGCAATGTAGGAGACGGACAATTGGTTGGAGGAGAACTCGAATTCCGCCAAAGCTTAAATCCACTGGGTAATTTCCTCAAAAATTTCAGCATCAGTTGCAATTTCACCTACACACAATCACGCATTGCACTTAGCAAGACAGAATTTGACAGCAGAAAAGCAAATGCACGAGAAGGACAAGAAATCAAAGAATACCGTGTCATGGCAGGGCAAGCTCCTTATATTATCAATGGAGGTCTTTCTTATAAAGGCAGCGGCGAAGGATTCTGGAGCGATTTTGAAGCGGGTGTTTTTTACAACGTGCAAGGAAAGACATTGCAATATGTCGGTATTGTTGACAGACCAGATATTTACGCTGTGCCTTTTCACAGTTTAAACTTTAATGCCAATAAAAGCATAGGAAAAAATAAAAAGTTTTCTGTTGGATTAAAAGTCGATAATATTTTGAATGACAAAACAGAATCGATATACGAGTCTTACAAAGCAGCAGATCAATTATTCACTCGCTTAAGTCCAGGCACAAGCATTCAGGTTCGATTGAACTACAAGTTTTTTTAAAACAAAAACGACACACATGTATCTGGCGTGAAAAAACATTCCTCTGCGCAGACGATGAAAATGATAGATTAAGTTGATTCGGGTGATCATACCCCATTTCACAGACACATTTTTCCATTTCACAGACACTTTCAAAAGTGCGTTCATGCATCTATCTAGGTTTGAAGAAAAATTCAAACAATGAATCTATGTGTGACAACAAACGCCCTATCTCATGGCTACACCAAAAGAGATCTCGTTGTGAAAGGAATAAACCTGGAGGTACCTCGCGGGTCCATTTACGGTTTTCTCGGTCCGAATGGTGCCGGCAAAACAACAACGCTTAAAATACTTCTTGGTCTCATAAAGCCATTGTCCGGTGAGGTTGAAATCTTCGGCACAGCATTAAAGAAAAACAGGGTTGAAATTCTTTCTCGCACTGGTTCTCTTATTGAAAGTCCTTCATTGTATGCGCATCTATCTGCAACAGAAAATCTGCAAGTGTGGAAACCTCTTTTCGGAGCATCCAATGAACGCATAATGGAAGTTTTAAAACTGGTTGGCCTCGCCGACACTGGCAAAAAAAAGGCAGGACTTTTTTCATTGGGCATGAAACAGCGACTGGCAATAGCAGCGGCATTGCTTCATAGTCCCGAACTTCTCATTCTTGATGAACCAACAAATGGTCTTGATCCGCAAGGTATCATTGAAATGCGCGAGCTACTTCGAAAACTCAATGAAGAATCCGGCGTCACTATAATAGTCTCCAGTCACTTGTTAGCTGAAGTTGAAAAGCTGGTTACTCACGTAGGCATCATTCACCATGGTGACATGAAATTTCAGGGAACATGGAAAGAGTTGCAAGAATTGCAAAGGTCGCAGCAAGCGATCGTTTGGAGATGCTCTCAACTTGAAAAAGCAAAAACCATGATTCCACATGCACAATTGAAAGATGCATTATTAACAAGCCCCTTTATGCACGAT
>Ga0209480_10001565_pt1 | contig 16623 bp, 10 predicted proteins | sample JI61114C2DNA_FD_187501 | JGI IMG/M metagenome (GOLD analysis project Ga0209480, IMG submission 187501) | Wastewater effluent complex algal communities from Wisconsin, to seasonally profile nutrient transformation and Carbon sequestration -... | ecosystem: Engineered > WWTP > Effluent > Algae...
GCTGTATGGATTCTTCTTACAGTGTATTGGCAGATGCTGCCGGTTGTTTCCGGCTGGTTTTGCCTCCCGGCAGTCATATCCGGATTTCCGCAACAGGATATGAAACGAAACAGGTGAAGCCGGTTGGACAGGAGTTGTTACAAATCGGATTATATCCCCTGGAAAAAGAAATGGAAGGCGTGGTCATCTCAGGTACACTGAAAGCCGTGCGAAGGACAGAAAGCCCGGTGGCCGTAGAAGTCTATACCCCGCAGTTTCTGAAGAAAAATCCGGCGCCGGGTTTGTTTGAGTCCCTGCAAAATATAAACGGAGTAAGGCCGCAGCTGAATTGCAGTGTCTGTAATACCGGGGATATACATATCAACGGGTTGGAAGGGCCTTATACAATGATCGCTATTGACGGTATGCCGGTCATCAGCAGCCTGGCTTCTGTATATGGACTATATGGTATTCCTGCACAGCTGATCGAACGGGTGGAAATTGTAAAAGGCCCTGCTTCCGGATTATATGGAGCTGAAGCCATTGGAGGGCTGATCAATATCATTACCAAATCACCGGAGAAAGCGCCTGCCTTTACGGCTAACCTGATGTCGACCAGCTGGCAGGAACATGCTATTGATGCCGGTATAAAGTTCAGGGCCGGCCGGAAAATCAGTTCATTGCTCGGTATACATTATTACAATGACCGGCAACGGGAAGATAAAAACAGGGATCAGTTTACCGATGTGGCCTTACAGCATCGTATATCTGTTTTTAATAAACTCCGGTTTACCCGGAAGCAAAACCGGGAAGCCAGTCTCGCCGCCCGGTATTTCTATGAAGACCGCTGGGGAGGAGATCTTCGCTGGACTAAGCAATTCAGAGGTACTGACAGCATCTACGGAGAAAGTATATATACATCTCGATGGGAACTGTTCGGCGTTTACCAACTGCCTGTACAGGAAAAATTTAATCTGTCTTACTCCGCTACCGGTCATATGCAGGATTCCTATTATGGAGATATTCCTTTTTTCGCCCGTCAACTCAACGGTTTTTTTCAACTTACCTGGGATAAAAAAGCCGGACCTGCCCATAGTCTGCTGGCAGGTATCTCCACCCGGCTGAACAGGTATGATGATAATTCCACCGCCACCCGGGACACACTTACCGGTAATAACCGTCCGGAGCGTTCAATACTGCCTGGTCTTTTTCTTCAGGATGAATGGCAGCTGCATAAAAGCCACTTGTTGCTCTTGGGTATCCGGGCCGATCATCATCCGGTACATAAAGGTATTTTCACACCCCGGCTGGCCTGGAAGTGGAAACTGCGGGAAACACAATACTTCCGGTTAAACGCGGGAAGTGGTTTCCGGGTGGTTAATCTTTTTACAGAAGAACATGCGGCGTTAACCGGTGCCCGTGCTGTGGAAATACAGGAGACACTACGTCCGGAAAAAAGTTATAATGTCAACCTGAATTATACCTGGCAGCTTCACCGGAAAAGGCTGACCCTGCTGGCCGATATATCCACATGGTATTCGTATTTCAGTAACCAGATACTGCCCGATTATGATGCCGACCCCAACAAGATTATTTATAAAAACCTTGATGGTTCAGCCGCATCTAAAGGAATTACGATAAATCTTGATCTACGCTACAGGCAGCGCCTGTCAGTTATCGCGGGTATTACATTGCAACAGGTACAAAAAACACAGATCAATGATAACGGGCAAAAGATACGGATATCGCCGGTACTGACAGAAAAGTGGAGTGGTACCTGGGCCATTTCTTATTCCGTTCCTGCATCGGGATGGACGTTTGATTATACTGGGAATGTTTATGGCCCGATGCGGTTGCCATTGGTTTCAGTATTTGATCCAAGACCCGGCCGCTCGCCTGTCTGGAGCCTGCAGAATATCCAGTGTACCAAAAAACTGAATACAAAGGTGGAGTGCTTTGCGGGTATAAAAAACCTGCTCAACTGGACTCCTGCGAAAAATATTCCTTTTCTGATTGCCCGGTCAGGCGACCCGTTTGATAAACAGATACAGTATGAACAGAACGGGCAAATCCGGGTTACCCCGGATAATCCTTACGGACTGAGTTTTGATCCTTCGTATATCTATGCCCCCAATCAGGGGCGCCGGGTTTTCGCGGGTCTCCGGTTTATCATCCGCTGATTTGTCCCCGATTTCGGGATAACGGGATAGATTTTGTATCTTTACCCGGTGAAACGCATTTCAGGTATTTTTTTAATCTCTGTGTATATGTTCTCCTTTGCGGAGTTTCATAACCTGATAAAATTGCCTGTACTCTTCGAACATTTTAAAGAGCACAAGAACCTGGATGCGAAAATCAGTTTCTGGTCTTTTATCAGACTGCACTATTTTGATCCCATACAGGTGGATGAAGATTACCAACGGGATCGCCAGCTGCCCTTTCGTGATATGGATTGCAGTCTGGTTGTATCTGCGAGCATCTGTGATTTTTCCCCGGTAATTTTTGATCTTATTCTCCCGACTGAAGAACCCCGGGAATTTCCCTGCTATAAGGAAATCAATAAACCCCAGTTTCCTTCTTTTGATATTTTCCAGCCCCCCCGGCCGTTGTGCTGATTTTCCCGCACAAACTTTTTTTTTCACTGATTACTGAATAAGTAAAACTTTATGCTGAATCATATTATCCGCTTTTCCGTACGGAATAAGCTGATCATCGGGCTATTGATGCTCGGACTGATCGGGTGGGGTGTTATTTCCTTTTCCAGGCTACCCATTGATGCTGTTCCGGATATTACAAATAACCAGGTACAGGTAATTACTGTATCACCTTCTCTCGCCGCCCCGGAAGTGGAGCGGCTGATTACTTTTCCAATTGAACAGGCCACGGCCAGTGTGCCGGGTATTGAAGAGATCCGGTCTTTTTCACGCTTCGGATTATCATTGGTCACGATCGTATTTAATGATAAAACCGATGTGTACTGGGCCCGCCAGCAGGTATCTGAACGTCTCCAGCAGGTACGTGCCGAAATTCCTGCCGACGCGGGTAATCCGTTTATGGGGCCGGTTACCACCGGGCTGGGCGAAATATTCCAATATGCCGTAAAACCCAAAAAGGGGTTCGAATCCCGGTACTCAGCGGCGGAACTCCGCACCATACAGGACTGGATTGTCCGCCGCCAGTTATTGGGTACACCCGGTGTGGCGGATGTCAGCAGCTTTGGCGGAAACCTCAGGCAATATGAAGTATCCATCAACACCGACAGGCTCAAGAGCATGAACGTAACGGTGGATGATGTATTTACCGCCCTGCAGCGGAACAATCAGAATACCGGCGGTGCCTATATCGAAAAAGGGCCAACGGTATTGTATATACGCAGTGAGGGGCTGGCCAAAACCATTGAGGATGTGGGGAAGATATTTGTCCGGCATACCACTTCCGGCATTCCGGTATATATAAGGGATGTGGCCGATGTCAGAATTGGTTCGGCTGTTCGATACGGGGCGATGTGCTTTAATGACGAGGGAGAAGTGGCCGGCGCCGTGGTGATGATGTTGAAAGGCAGCAATTCATCCGAAGTGATTAAAGATGTAAAGGAGAAAATAAAACAGATTGAAAAGACACTGCCGGAAGGAGTGGAGATCGAGCCTTTTCTCGATCGTACCAAAATGGTGAATCATGCAATTGGTACCGTGGAGAAGAACCTGATTGAAGGTGCCCTGATCGTGATTTTTATACTGGTGCTTTTCCTGGGTAACCTGCGGGCCGGATTGATTGTGGCATCGGTGATCCCGTTGTCCATGATGTTTGCCGTGATATTGATGAATGCCTTTGGCGTATCCGGCAACCTGATGAGCCTGGGGGCCCTTGACTTTGGATTGATTGTGGACGGGGCGGTGATTATTGTGGAAGCCGTGATGCACCGGCTTTATCACAGCCGGCATTTTGAAACGAGCAACAGTATCACCCAGTCGACCATGAATGATGAAGTGGAAGGCTCGGCCGGAAAAATGATGAACTCGGCTGTATTCGGTCAGATCATCATCCTGATCGTTTATCTCCCGATCCTGGCACTGGTAGGTATTGAAGGGAAGATGTTTAAGCCCATGGCTCAGACGGTCTCCTTTGCGCTTATAGGGGCCTTTATTCTGTCCCTGACCTATGTTCCCATGATTACGTCCCTTTTTCTCAGTAAGAAAATGCATCACCGGGAGAATTTCTCCGACAAAATGATGAAGTGGATACAAAGGATGTATGAACCGGCGTTGCATAAAGCATTGGCTTTTCCCCGCCTGATAACCATTTCCGTCATACTGTTCTTCGCTTTTTCCGTATTCATCCTGGCCCGTATGGGCGGGGAATTTATACCCAAACTGGAGGAAGGGGATTTTGCGGTGGATACCCGGTTACTGACCGGAAGTTCGCTGACGCAAACTATTGAAGCTACCCAAAAGTCAGCCGGCGTTTTGCTGAAACGTTTTCCGGAAGTGGAGAAAGTGGTTACGAAAATAGGCTCCGGTGAAATTCCGACCGACCCGATGCCCGTTGAAGCCTCGGACATGATGGTGATTCTGAAAGATAAAAGTGAATGGACATCGGCCAAAACATTTGATGAACTCGCAGATAAAATGAGTAAGGCCCTGGAAGATGTACCGGGTATTACCGCCGGTTTTCAATATCCCGTGCAGATGCGGTTTAATGAACTGATGACCGGTGCCCGGCAGGATGTGGTTTGTAAAATATTCGGAGAGGATCTGGATACACTGGCGGCTTATTCCAAAAAACTCGGGGAAGTGGTGAGTACCGTAGATGGGGCCGCGGATCTGTATGTGGAAACCGTTACCGGTTTACCCCAGATCGTCATCAGTTATAACCGGGACCAGATGTCGCATTATCAGCTGAATGTCGCCGATGTAAACAGGGTAATCCGGACCGCATTTGCCGGTGAAAGTGCGGGTATGATTTATGAGAATGAACGACGGTTTGACCTGGTTGTCCGGCTGAATCAGCAATCCCGCCAGGATCTGTCAGATGTTCAGAACCTGCTTATTGCCACTCCTGTTGGTACACAGATTCCATTGTACCAGGTGGCCAATGTGGAAATAAAGGAAGGCCCGAACCAGATACAACGGGAAGATGCTAAACGGCGGATTGTGGTGGGTTTTAATGTAAGAGGAAGGGACGTGCAGAGTGTGGTGGACGAGCTGAATAAAAAAGTGAATGCACAGGTAAAGCTGCCTTCCGGGTATTATGTAACCTACGGCGGGCAGTTTGAAAACCTGGTGGAAGCGAAGAAAAGGCTCAGTATCGCCCTGCCGATTGCACTCTTACTTATTTTCATCATGCTCTATTTTGCCTTTGGTAAACTCAAATACGGAGTGCTCATCTTTTCAGCCATTCCTCTCTCGGCGATCGGGGGCATCCTGGCATTGTGGATGAGAGGGATGCCATTCAGTATTTCCGCCGGTGTGGGCTTTATTGCCTTATTCGGGGTGGCTGTATTAAACGGCATCGTTTTGATTACAGAATTTAACCGCCTGAAAGAACAGGGCATGCATGATCTTAAATTTATTATTATGGAAGGAACAAAAGTCCGGCTGCGCCCGGTATTGATGACGGCTTCTGTTGCCTCTCTTGGTTTTTTACCAATGGCACTGAGTGCAGGGGCCGGTGCGGAAGTACAACGCCCGTTAGCTACCGTGGTGATAGGCGGCCTGGTGACCGCGACCTTTCTGACCCTTGTTTTATTGCCCATCCTGTACATGTGGCTTGAAAGAGAGAAACCCAGGAAAAGAAAACCGCGTCCTGTTGCCGTACTTTTCTTCTTGTTGTCTTTAGGTACATTGGCACAGGCCCAGCAGCCCGCCGGTAAACCGATTAAACTGGAAGAGTTATTACTACTGGCCGATCAGCAGAATATTTCAGTACAGGCATTGCAGAAAGAAGCCGCTTACTGGAAACAATTGCAGGCTGCTGTAGCCGACCAGGGCAGAACTGTATTGAATGCAGAGTATGGTAAGATCAATAGTATCAATAATGATACAAGATTTTCCCTGAATCAGTCTTTTACACTACCCGTGATCTATAAGCGGCAACGGGCCTTTTATAGTGCCGGGGAACAATCCCAGCAGGCGCTTGTACAGTGGAAGCAACAGGAACTGCACCGGGAAATAAAAATGCTGTACTGGTCCATGACGGATCGGTTAGGCCGCCAACAATTACTTGAACAGCTGGATTCTGTTTACAGCCGGGTTTTAAAGGCCGCAACACTGCGACTGAAAGCCGGGGAATCCAACCAATTGGAGAAAACCAGTGCCGAGGCCCAGGTGGCGCAGTTGAAAATGCAGCTGACGCAGTTGCAATCCGATTTACTGATTGATCAGCAGCAATTGCAGTGGTTGCTAAACAGCAGTGAGTTCTACCTGCCGGAGCCGGTGAGCATCAGCAACCTTGAAATGCCATGGCCGGATACCAGCAGTATTTCTTCTCATCCACTGGTAAAATACCGGGAGGGCCAGGTGAAGATGGCTGCAGCTCAGACCGATTTGGAAAAGAATAAACTGGTGCCGGATTTGTCTGCAGGATATAACAATATGTCCATAGTTGGATATCAGTCTCCGGATGGGATTACCCAGAAATACTATGGTCCGGGTCAGCGTTTTGGCACGGTAAATATTACCATGGCTGTTCCGCTTTTCACCAAAGCCGCCCGCAATAAAGTAAAAGCGGCTCAACTAAGTGAAGAAGCCGCGCAGCTGAATGTGAAAGCCGCGGATCAGCAATTAAAAACTCAGTTATTGCAGTACCAGGAAGCCTATAAAAAACAAAATCAACTGGTACAATACTATAACAAGGAGGGACTGGCCCAGTCTGCGCTGATTATCAGCCATGCGGGTCAGAATTTTGATAAAGGTCAGATCAGCTATCTGGAATGGACAATGCTGATGAATAACGCAACAGGTATACAACTGGCCAGGCTGGATGCCCTCGCACAATTAAACAGGATCCGTACAGAAATTGAATACGTAACAGGTAAATAATAAAATCATGACAAGCAGAAATATAGTAATACTGGCCCTGCTGTTTTCAGCAGCCTGCTCTTCAAAAAAACAGGCGGCCACGGACGAAAAGGAAAAGGTTGTGGCGGACCAGGTGCAACTGACCGATGCGCAACTGAAAAATGCAGGTATTGAAACCGGTAAAGCAATCCGGCAGCCATTAAACACCGTATTGAAAGTGAATGGCCATGTGGATGTGCCCCCACAAAATATTGTGTCGGTCAGTTTCCCGATGGGCGGATATCTCCGTTCAACCAAGTTGCTGCCCGGTATGCATATCAGCCGGGGTGAAAGAATTGCGGTGATCGAAGACCAGTCCCTCATACAATTACAACAGGAGTACCTGGTTACACGGGCACGGCTTCAGTTTTTGCAACAGGAATACGAACGGCAGAAGATGTTGAATGAAAACAAGGTAAATGCCGAGAAAACATTTCAGCAGGCCGAATCAGATTACCTGGCTCAGAAAGTGTTGTTGAAAGGGTACAGTGAGAAACTGTTGCTGATCGGCATAAACCCGGCAGGTCTTACAGAGAGCAATATATCAAGGAGTGTATCTGTTCATTCACCGATCAACGGGTTTGTTTCAAAAGTGAATGTGAATATTGGTAAGTATGTTACGGCTACTGACGTGTTATTCGAACTGATCAATCCGGATGATATGCATGCCGCACTTACCGTTTTTGAAAAAGATTTAAATAAAGTGAGCCCCGGGCAGAAAGTGAAAGTTTCATTTGTGGATGATCCGGCCACTACATACGATTGCGAAGTGATTTTGGTTACGCGCAATGTGGATGAGAACCGCGGCGCCCTGGTACATTGTCATTTTGAAACTCAGCCAAAGAACCTGCTGCCAGGCATGTTTCTGAATGCGACAATCAACATCAGCAACGCGGCTGTACTTACATTGCCGGAAGAAGCTGTTGTCCGGTTTGAAAATAAAATGTATGTATTTGTTCATACCGGGAAGAATGATTTCCGGATGACAGAAGTGGAGACCGGTGTGAAAGAAAACGGCCGGATAGAAGTCAGCAGTAAGGCAGACGGTTTTGAGCAGCAGACCATGGTGTTGAAAAATGCCTATGCCCTGTTGTCGAAAATGAAAAACACGGCGGAAGAATAAGCTGATACCCGTTCACCTGTTAAACTGGGCCAGTCTGATCTGGCTGGGAAAGGGTCTGATCTGACCGTTTTTCAGCCGGATTTTACTGGCTTTTTTTCTCCTGAAAATGTGGATAAAAAACAAATTTTTTTTTGCTTCGTAGTCCGTTAGATTTGCTCCCCCAACAAGAAAACCTATGGAGCTGAAATATTCGCAACAGATAGCCGGTACCCTGAACCTGACCCTGAAACAGATCAGCAGTATTTACGAACTGCATACAGAAGGATCCACTATTCCCTTTATTGCCCGGTACCGGAAAGAAGCTACCGGCAATCTGGATGAAGTAGTGATCGGTAATGTGATCGACCAGATCAAATATTTCAATGAACTGGAGAAAAGAAAGGAAACGGTACTAAAGACCATTGAAGAAGCGGGTAAACTGACACCTGAACTGAAAAAGCGGATAGAGGATTGCATCAACGCCACTGAACTGGAAGATATATACCTGCCGTATAAACCCAAGCGTAAAACCAAAGCTTCTGTTGCCATTGAAAAAGGGTTGGAGCCGCTCGCCACTTTATTGTTTCAGCAGGGTTCGGAAAGTCCGGAGGAGGAAGCGGCAAAATATATCACAGAACAGGTGAAAGATACCGCGGAAGCCCTGCAGGGTGCCCGGGATATTATGGCAGAATGGATAGCGGAAAATGAACAGGCCCGTAATCTGGTGCGTAAATTATTTACGGAAGAAGCTACTGTATCCTCCCGTGTACTTACAACAAAGAAGGAGGAAGCTGATGCCCAGAAATACCGGGATTATTTTGAGTTTAAGGAATCACTCTCGCAAAGTCCATCTCACCGGATACTGGCGATCCGTCGTGGAGAGAAAGAGGGATTTCTGATCATGACGATTAATATTGAAAAGGAAAATGCCCACGCAGAACTGAAAAGAGTCTTTCTGAAAGCCTCCGGTGGAGCAGCTAAACAGGTGGAGATGGCTCTGGAGGATTCTTATAACCGGTTGTTGCAACCTTCTATTGAAACAGAATTCCGCATGGCCAGTAAAACCAAAGCGGATGAAGAAGCCATCCGGGTATTTGCTGAAAACCTGCGGCAATTATTACTGGCTTCTCCGTTGGGGCAAAAACGTATCATGGCCATTGACCCGGGCTTTCGTACCGGCTGTAAAGTGGTCTGCCTAGATGAACATGGTACGTTCCTGAAATATATTACCATCTTTCCCCATGCTCCGCAGAACGACTGGAACGGTGCCGTACAAACCATAAAGGAACTGGTGGCCCGGTATGATATCGAAGCCATCGGTTACGGGAATGGTACGGCCAGTAAGGAAACAGAACAACTGGCCAGGGGCATTGATTTTGGCAAACCTGTTTCTGTGTTTATGGTGAATGAAAGCGGCGCTTCTATTTATTCCGCCAGTGAAGTGGCCCGTGAAGAGTTTCCGGATGAAGATGTTACGGTCCGTGGTGCCATCAGTATCGGCCGTCGTTTACTGGATCCGCTGAGTGAACTGGTTAAAATTGATGCCAAGAGTATCGGGGTCGGACAGTACCAGCACGATGTTAACCAGAATCGCTTAAAGGAGGCGCTCGATCAGGTAGTGGAGAGCTGTGTAAACTATGTGGGGGTGGATGTGAATACGGCAAGTAAACACCTGCTGACTTATGTATCGGGTTTAAGTGCCACCGTGGCGAAGAATGTAGTAGAATACCGCACAAAAAACGGGGGCTTTAAAAGCAGGGAAGAGCTGCGTAAGGTATCCATGCTCGGGCCCAAGGCCTTTGAACAATGTGCGGGCTTTTTACGGATCCCCAATGCCGCCAATCCGCTGGATAATTCAGCCGTTCACCCGGAGAGTTATCATGTGGTGGAAGCCATGGCTGCCAAAGCAAACAGTACGGTGCCCGAACTGATTATAAACCCCGAAGTACGCAAACAAATCAAAGCCCGCGAATTTGTATCGGAGAAAATAGGGCAGTTTACCATTGAAGATATTCTGAAAGAACTGGAAAAGCCGGGTCGTGATCCGCGTTCACCCATTGAAGAGTTCCGTTTTGCTGAAGGAGTCAGTACCATGGCCGACCTGAAGCCAGGTATGAAAGTGCCGGGTATTGTTACCAATATCACCAATTTCGGTGCCTTTGTGGATGTGGGGGTGAAGCAGGATGGACTCGTGCATATCTCTCATTTATCTAACCGGTTTATCAACGATCCGAATGAGGCCGTTAAACTGGGACAGAAAGTAATGGCGACTGTGCTGGAAGTGGATACATCGCGTAAACGGATTGCATTGTCTTTGAAAGATGGTCAAGGGGGAAGTCAGGAAGTCGGAAAGTCCGAAAGACCGAAAGAAAGTAAACCCGGAAAACCCGGTGCTGCCAAACCGCAACCGTTGAATCCTTTCCAGGCGAAGTTGATGGAGCTGAAGAAAAACTTCAAAGATTAGTAGGTCACCCTTCGATACGTCCCGCATGAGTTTTATCATTTGCTATGTAAATTAACTTTTGCGGGACTACTCAGGATGACACGTTCAATTCGTTTATTAAGGAGAAATGGAGGGAGAACCAACCCTGAAAGGGTGACATTTTTATAGTAAATTTTGCATGGTCGTTTTCCTTTAAACCCCGAAGGGGTGAAATTATTATAGCGATCCGCATTCCACAGGCAGCTCATGCCGGGTCAACCCATGATTGACAGATACAACACAATGTGAAAATATGATGTATTTGTGTTTACGACAAACCATATCACAGCAAAGTGATTCGTCCGTCAGTCAATTTCACTACTTATAAATCAGACGATATATTTCTTCTAATACCGGGGCTCCTTTTAAACCGTAATCTTCAATCTTTAGTTGCCGGTCTTTCCAGGTAAAAGTAATAGTTGATGTTGGCTGATCGCTGGTATTGTTTTTATAAACCAGTTTAAGTTTGGTAAAATCTGCCTGGTTGATCATCTTGTGTAAAGAATCTCTTTCAGCTTTTGAAAGGGAGTAAGTACTGGCTTTTAATGCCGGGTTGTAAAAACTGCGTTGAAAAAAACTGCTGTCAGCCTCGAAATCAACAATACCGCGAATTGAGGGAATGTGATCTGATTCCACTCCGTAAGCACTCAGGTGCACCTCTATTTTCAACAGGACCGGCTTGCTTTTTTCCTGCGAAACGCTGGAACACGAGGCACTTAGTAGCAGGAATAAATAAAGTAAAGACTTGAATTTCATTCGTGTTGGTTTAGAGTTTGTGCAAAATCGATAACCCTTCTTCCCACGGTCCGAACCCGGCATCGGCATTAATATGACCGGCATCGCCGATATTTATGAATTCGCTGCCCCAGTTGTCGGCAAAATAGCGGGCTCTTTCGGCGGATACCCAGACATCATTATTGCTGGCCACTACAATTGTTTTGAAGGGGATCTTTTCCAATGGGATAGGAGTGAAACCGGTGGCGGGAAAAGTATAGACAGGAGCTTCAATATCACTGGGGGCCACCAGCAGGGCTCCTTTAATAATTTTGCCGGAATGCTTTGCCCAATGGGCAATCGTTGAACAGCCGAGGCTATGGCCAATCAGTACAACGGTAGTAGGATCAAGAGCAGCCACCGCATGATCGATGGCCGTTAGCCAATCGGCTAAGGCCGGTGCATCCCATTCCTTTTGTTCGATTCTTTTGCAGTTGGGAATTGTCTTTTCAAACCAGGTTTGCCAATGGGCCGGACCTGAATTACCGAGTCCCGGTATGATCAGGTAGCGGGTCATCGGTAATCTTCTCTTACAGGGTTGAATACATCGATCACTTTACAATCGGTAACCGCCACCGCCCCATGCCATACGTTGGAGGGGATGACATAATACATCCCGGCAGTAAGCTGACATAATTCACCGCCAATGGTCATGTCCAGTTGTCCTTCGAGAATATACGTGATCTGTTCGTGCGGATGCTGGTGCTGCGGCAGGTCACTGCCTTTTTTGATCTCCACCAGTCCGAGTGTCATCCGTTCCCCATGTGCATAATAACCGGTCAGTCCGGGAGCGAGATCTTTCGGTTGGCAATCTTTGAGCTGTTGCATGTATGATTTTTTAAATGAAATCGTATCAGGGTTTTTCAAACAGGCAGAAGGAACCACCGACCCATTCTTTGTCTTTGTTATAGCGAACGCCGACCATTTTTCCTTTACTCAGCCTCGCCAGGTTATTGGTGGGCACAGGCCGGGTGGTACCATCTTTCCAGAAATAGAAGATCCGTATTTCCGCTTTTGCAGGTATGTCAGGAGTGATGATCACATCCGCATACTTTACCTTTTTCTGAAGGATCCAGTTCTCCGGATCTTTCACCTTATCGATATCCGCCTGTGTCAGATCTATGATCACCCCTTGTCCGGCAAAGGAGAACAGGGGTTTCAGTACATAATTTTCCAGATCAGCCGGTAATTGCTTTATTTCATTCAGGAAGAAAGTAGGCGGTACATAAGGGTGGCGGATCAGGGGCAACGTGTATTTGCTGATGCGATAAAACCAGTTGGGATGCGGACACCATTCTACATCGAGTTCCTCGAGCATCAACTGTCCTTTTTCCTGTACTTCCGGACTTTGTTGCTGCAGATCATCAAAAATGATCCGGTTATAGATCCGTTTTACTTCGGTTTTCTTCCCCTCATTGAAGTAATACAGTTTTTTCCCTTCTTTGATCAGTTCGGTCAGGCAGACCATTTTTATACCCGTGTATTCTTCTGTACAGTAAAAATCGATCCGGGTTTTCTGTTTACGCGGGAAGATCTCCAGCAACACTACATTTTCCGGGGCATGGTTTCCGACAATAATATCTTTCAACAACTGCAGATAGCTTTCACGGGTATATCCGCCAAGATAACTGCTGTATCCATCCGGAATGGGGAAATGCCGGCTGTACACATCATCCAGCAATACTTCATAGCCGAAGAGGGTGGGGAAGCCCTGCATTTCGATCAGCTGCGGCTCATATTCGCCGGTCTCATTGATACAGATCCCAAAGTCAAAGGCGATGAAATGTGAATGATCATTTTCTCCGGGTACCTTTACCTGTTCAGGTATGGCATTCCGGGTCAGTTCCTTAAATTTCGGATCGATGATGATGTCCACAATATTTTCGCAGGCATCTATGACTTTTCGGGTGAAGTCTCCGGGGATGAAGATGGGCGTTTCTGCCACCCGGAAGTCGATCTGACCAGGCCAGGCACTATGCAGGTCTTTAAGGAAGGCTTTGTATTTCTCAGGAGTAAATGCAGCATTATACGCCTCCCGGATTGATGGCACCATAGTATGTTTTTTACTTATGGAAGTTAAGGATTGCCCGCGGGGCAGCAAAATAATGAACGGGCTTTCTAAGCAGGTACTTCAAGCAGTTGTCCGACCGCATGGTTAAGGAAGTTGGGCAGTATATGCGAATAGGTCCAAACGATCTTGTCCGGATCGTTCAGGTGTTCCAGCATGTTCTGCCATTTTTCTTCACCATGATTCTCAATGACGGTGGTTTTTTTATCTTCCCGTTGCAGGTACATGCTCATACCGGAGGCATCTGCTTCCGGGTGAAACTGGGTACCGATCATATAGTCGTTGAAGCGGATACCCATGATCGCCCGCTCGTAAGGCACATGCGGACGGCTTTTCTCGATACAAAGTATAGCGGCCCCCATTTCATTCAACAGGCTGTGATGGGGCTGTATGACCTGGTAATCGCGGCTGTCAACGGCATAGAAGGGATCCTTTAATCCGTCGAATACGCGTTCCTCTTTTCCGGAATGCAGCATGTGTATCGGGAAAACGCCAAACGAAGTGGACTTTCGCTTGCAAACCACACCGGCATTGAAAAAACGACTGGCCAATTGAAAGGAATGGCAAATAAAAAAGATATGTTTCTTGATGGCGTTGTCCGGGTTCTCATTCCAGCGGTGCATTTTATCCAGCCAGCGGCACCAGGCAATGTCCCAGTCATCATAACGGCTGGTCAGCGGGTCACCGGGACCCCCACTTGAAATGTAAATATCGTAGGAAGTGTCAGGGAGTTCATTTTTCAGGCGCACATCATATTCCTTCGCATAGAGCAGGAGGTCATTCTTCTCAGCCCATTCGATGAGGATGTTACGGATACAACGCATGCCCTGGTTGGCGGCGCCTTCATAGAGATCAAGGACGGCTACTTTCACCACCCGTTTTTCGGTCCAACTCATGGTGACAAAAGTACGCATTTTTGCCTATCGGGGAAGAGGTGGCTGATAAGCTGATAAGGTGATATGTTGATAAGTTGATAACTTGGTAAGTTAAAAGGTTTACAAGTGAGTGCATACCCTTATCAACCTGAAAACTTTTTAACCTTTCACCTACTTACTAAACACCTGTTCTCCTCCCAGGTATGTCTTGATCACTTTCACTCCTAACAACCTTTCAGGCGCCACCTTCATCAGGTCTTCATCCAGAATTACAAAATCGGCGAATTTACCTTTCTCCAGACTGCCTTTTTCCTGTTCTTCAAAATTGGCTTTCGCGGCCCATATAGTCATTCCTTTTAATGCTTCCTCACGGGTAAGTGCATTGCTGATCTGAAATCCGTCAGCAGGCCAGCTTTTGGCGTCTTTACGGACCACGGCTGCATAAAAAGTTTTGAAAGTGGAAATGTCTTCCACCGGAAAGTCAGTACCGAGGGGCAGCCAGCCGTTTTGCTTTAATAATTGTTGATAGGCATAAGCGTTTTTCACCCGTTCTGCTCCCAACCTGTCACCTGCCCAGTACATGTCGCTGGTAGCATGGGTTGGTTGTACAGATGGAATGATGGAGTACTGGCCAAACAGCGAAAAATCCTGTTCATTCACAACCTGTGCATGTTCTATCCGCCAGCGCAGATCATTCGGGCCTTTCAGGTATTTCGCGTAAATATTTAAAATGGTCCGGTTACCGCTGTCTCCAATGGCATGAGTGCACATCTGCCATCGTTGTTCACTCAGCCAGCTGGCCACTGAATCAAAATGGGCCGGCTGACTCAGCAGGAATCCGTAATGACCGGCTTTATCGTGATAGGGTTTCAGCAGGCATGCTCCTCTGGAACCAAGGGCTCCATCGCCGTATACTTTAAAACTGCGGACATGGAGCCGGTCTGTTTTAATCTGACCGTTCTTCTTTGCATAATCGTAATTGGCTTTTTCATCACTCAGCATCACATAGAGCCGCATTTTAAGGTCGCCGGCATCCTGCAGTGCTTTTATCTGTTCAACTGATGTATGTGACAGTCCGCAGTCATCAATCGTGGTCAGTCCCATGGCAAAACAGTTTTGCTGGGCGGCCTGCATGGCTTTTTTAAATTGATCCGGACTGGCAGGGGGAATTTTTTTACTGACAAGGTCAACGGCATTGTCGATTAGTAAACCGGTCAGACTGCCTTCCATTTCTTCCACTTCTCCACCGGTTAATGTGTCGCCGGCTTCAATGCCGGCCAGTTCAAGTGCTTTCTGATTAGCCACAGCGGCATGTCCGTCAATTCTTGTCAGCAATACCGGCCGGTCCGGGAATAAAGTATCCAGCATTTCATTGTTGGGAAATTCTTTCATCTCCCAGTCATTCTGGTCCCAGCCTCTGCCCGTGATCCAACCTTCTTTATTGTTGGCGGCAAAGGATTTTACACGCTGCATGCATTCTTCCCAGCTGCTGGTGCCACTGAGGTCCACGGTTTGAAGACTTAATCCATAGCCGACAAAATGGGCATGGGCATCAATGAAACCAGGATAAATGAACCGGCCACCTGCATCCAGTTTTTCTGTGGAGTTAAATTTGTTTTCCAGTGCTGCGGCTGTACCGGTTGCCAGTATTCTGCCGTCTTTAATCACCATGGCTTCGGCTGTACTGAAGGCGGTATCAACTGTATAGATGGTGGCATTGTATACCAGCAGATCGGCCTGTTCTTTCTGATTGCAGGATAACAGAAAAACAAACAGCAGGAGGGAAGTGGTCAGTTGTTTCATGGAATGAAAGTTAGTGATTCATTGATACCGGCAACCGGGTTCTTTTACACATGTTTTTTTTCACGGAGAAATTGTTCAAACGCAGGAAGGGTAAAACTGCTCAGATTCTGTGTCTTGGTCAGTCCGCCTTTTTGCGCCGCCAGTACTCCATACTTCACATCGTCATATCCTTCCAGGGCATGGGCGTCGGGATTGATGGATAACAATACGCCTTTGTCAAGCGCATAGCTGATCCATTTCCAGTCAATATCCAGCCGGCGGGGGTGAGCATTCAGTTCGATCACGACATTATTGGCTGCGCAGGCTTCAATGATGAGCCTGTGATCCACCGGGTAGCCATTACGGCTCAGCAGGAGGCGTCCGGTCATGTGACCGAGGATTCGTGTGTATGGATTTTCTATCGCCTTAATCAGCCGCGCATTGGCCTTCTCTGCACTCATGCCCAGGTTGCTGTGAACGGAAGCAATTACAAGGTCAAATGTCTT
>Ga0209480_10001570_pt1 | contig 16574 bp, 12 predicted proteins | sample JI61114C2DNA_FD_187501 | JGI IMG/M metagenome (GOLD analysis project Ga0209480, IMG submission 187501) | Wastewater effluent complex algal communities from Wisconsin, to seasonally profile nutrient transformation and Carbon sequestration -... | ecosystem: Engineered > WWTP > Effluent > Algae...
TTGCGCTTGATGTATTTAGGCAAAGGCGTTTCACCCATGATCTCGAGCATCTGCCTGAATTCTTCATCGGTACCATCCCATAAAAAACGGATCGTACGCCCACGGCTGGTAGTATTGTCGATCACTTCGGCAACCAGTTCATCACTTTCTCCAAAGTAAAGTTTATTACCTACACGGATCTTACGGGCCGGATCTACGATCACATCCCAGAGTTTATTCGTTTTGTTGAGTTCTCTTAACAGGAACACCTCGATCTTTGCGCCGGTCTTTTCTTTGCGGCCATACATCCTAGCAGGAAAAACCTTGGTATTGTTGACCACAAATACGTCTTTGTCATCAAAATACTCCATGATATCACGAAAATGCCTGTTTTCGATGTCACCGGTTTTACGGTTGATCACCATCATACGGCTCTCTTCTCTTTTCTTGGTTGGGTGCTGGGCGATTAAATTGAGTGGGAGGTCAAAACGGAATTGAGATAATTTCATCAGGAATTTTTAGTGTTTTATTTGTCCGGTGATTCTTCCTAAAAAGCAGGCCTGGTAAGCTTTTTATGGTCGATTCATGTAATAATTAAATGCTTTTATTCATGTATCTATGCCATCATGCTTTACGCTGCTACAGGTGGCTTTCGCCCGGTTCTACTCCCTGATCTACGATCATGTTACGGCATGATTCAAAAGTGGGCAAAGTTAATTGAAAATAATCAGAAACCAACCGTCAATTTTTAAACTCTTCTACCAGATTTGATAAAATTTTCAAAAAAAATAAAGCAAGGCTTATTAATTGATGCGTTCTCTGCATCTTTAACATATAACCGGCAGCCCATATAACGTATGAATGCAATAAAAAAATGCTTTCTCTTATTTTGTTTTTTTCTATCCCTTGTCCTGGTAGTGGCTGCCCAGGAAGGTAACAGAAATAAATATCCAAGCCTGTTATGGGAGATCACCGGCAATGGTTTAACAAAGCCATCATACCTGTTTGGCACCATGCATGTAAGCAATAAGATGGTCTTCCACCTGGGAGATGCTTTTTATGATGCGATCAAAAGTACCGATGCGGTAGCCCTGGAACTTAATCCCGATCTATGGCAAAGCCAGATGGTTGAACTCGATAAGCTTAAAGAAAACTATGCTGCTTTTAATAGCACGGCAGGCAATGATTTCTTAACAGAAAATTCTTTCAGGCTCAATCCTTATCTCGATGAATTAAAAGTGGCGCTTCAGTCAGAACCCGCCATGGTAAACAATCTGCTCTACCGGTCATACAAAACCAAAGAAGATTTTGAAGAAGATACATTCCTGGACCTCTATATTTTTCAAACAGGAAAAAAACTTGGCAAATCATCAGCGGGGGTAGAAAATTATTATGAAGCAGAGAAGCTGGTGCTGGAAGCTTATGCTGATATGGCCAGGGAAAAAAAGAAAAAGAAATTCGATCTCGATGGCGAATCCCTTTCCGAGATGCTCGAAAAATTACAGCAGGCTTATCGTCGGGGAGACCTGGATCTCATGGATTCATTAGATAATGTCCTGGAACAATCAGAAGCCTTTCGTGAAAAGTTTCTATACAAAAGAAATGAGATTCAGGCGAATTCGATCGACAGCATCATTCAAACTAAATCTTTATTTGCGGGGGTAGGTGCTGCTCATTTGCCTGGTAACCGGGGTGTGATAGAAATACTGCGAAAAAAAGGATATACACTCAAGCCCGTGAAAATGGCCGATCGAAATGCAAATCAAAAAACCAGGATCGATAATTTAAGGGTGCCGGTACATTTCCAACATCAAACTTCCGACGATGGACTGTTTAGTTTGGAAGCACCTGGCAAATTATACAAGACCAGCCAGGATTACCAGCAACTGGATCGGCGGCAGTATTCCGATATGAGCAATGGTTCGTATTATATGATCACCAGGGTAAAAACACATGCAGCTTTCTTGGGACAGTCAGCAGACATGGTGTTGAAAAAGACCGACAGCATCCTTTATGAAAATGTGCCCGGTAAAATTTTATCTAAAAAGTCATTGACCGATAAGCAGCATAAAGGAATTGATATCCTGAGTCGTACCCGCCGTGGTGACCTGCAGCGATACCAGGTCTTTATCACCCCAAACGAGATCATCATTTTTAAAATGAGTGGTAAGGAAAATTATGTTGAAGGGCCCGAAGCGGATCAATTCTTCTCATCCATTCGATTTGAATCTATTCCAAATCTGCCACTTGATTTCGAACCTGCCACGGGTGGATTTCGGGCAAAATTACCGCAAATGCCACTTCAATATCTCGATGATGGAAGTGGGGACGCACGTTGGCAATATGAAGCAGTGGACTCAGCTACCGGTGATGCGTACCTGATCATGAAGAAATCGGTTTACAATTTTAGTTTTACAGATGAAGATAGTTTCGACCTGGGGCTTATGGAAATATCATTCAGCAATCCGGAACTTTTCGATAAGCAGATCAGCCGCCGCCAATTTTCATGGAACGGTTTGCCGGCGCTGGATGTAAAAGAAAAGCTGAAAAATGGTGCTTTAGTGTATGCCAGGTACCTTATTCAGGGCCCTCATCATTACCTGTTGGCCCATAGAACGAACCAGGAAAGCACAGATTCAACATCTTTTTTTGACAATTTTTCGCTCACTGGTTACCGTTATCAAAATCCCCGTGCATATTCTGATACTTTTTTGCGTGCAACCGTTCAATCTGCTGTTGTTCCCCAAATAGACAAAGATCTAAGAAGGCTCATGGAGCAATTGGGTGACGATGCCAGCAATGGGAACAATGCTTCCGGCTTCATCAGTTACTGGCCAAAACCCAAAACCGGCATTTTCAGGAATGATTCAACAGGTGAAATGATACAGGTTAAAACACAGGAGTTTCCCCGGTACTATTACATACGTGATTCTGCAAAATACTGGCAAAATGAAGTGAATGGTTTTTTAAGCAAAAATGATATGTATGTGAGTGGTGAAATTAAAAATATCAGTGGAAAAGATTTTACCGGTGTTCGTTTTGTCATCCGGGATACCGGATCGAGCCGGACAATCACCCATCAGCTCATGGTCAAAAATGGTTTTCAATACACACTCTCAACCATTGGAGATACCATGTCGCTACCGGGAACGTTTATCCGAACTTTCTATGATAGCTTTCATCCGGATTTGCCATCAGATGACCGGGATGTATACCAGAACAGGGTGCCATTATTTTTCAATGACCTACTGGGAGCCGATAGTGCCACCCGCCACAGGGCATTCCAGGCAATGCCGAATGTTTATTATGGAACAGCCGGCATCCCTTATATTCTGGATGCATTGAACAAGCTCAATAGCCACGACAAAAACTATTTTGATACCAAAACAAAGCTGATCGCTGAATTGGGTTTTATAAAGGATTCTGGCAGGAGCATCATACCTGAACAATTGAGAAAGATTTACGGGCACGTGGCAGATACCAGTTTATTTCAGAATGAGGTGGTTAAATCGCTGGCAAGGCTAAAGACCAGGGCATCATACAAGGTTTTAAAAGAGATTTTTTTACAGGACCCACCTGTATTTGAGAACAATTACGAATACAAGAACATGTTTGATAACCTGGAAGATTCCCTGTCGCTTACCAGGGAGTTATTTCCTGAACTACTCAGGCTTTCTACACTGGATGATTACAAAGACAGGGTGTTGGATTTGCTGGTGATGTTGGTTGATAGTGGTTTTGTAAATCAAAAAACCTATGAAAGTTATTTTCCGGGAATTTATATCGACGCCCGTGTTTTACTGAAAAAGCAGAAAAGCAGGGATGAAAAGCAGCTTCGTTCCGAAAGAAAAAAAGACGAGGACGATAATGACCCGATCAGGTTGTATGATGTCGGAAATAAAACGACCAATCTGCAGAACTATGCCATCCTGCTGATACCCTACTTTCATAATGACAAGAATGTGCAGCATTTCTTTGAAGGGTTACTTGATTCAAGAGATGACATGGTGAAATTGAATACGGCCATCCTGATGATCCGCAATCAAATACCAGTCGCAGACAGCCTGTTACTTTCACTGGCATCCAACGATAAATACCGCAGTGTGCTATACCGGAAACTGGATAAGCTGAACAAACTCAGTCTTTTCCCGGTTCAGTACATGTCGCAGAATGCAATGGCAAAAAGTATTTTGCAAAAACAATCAGATTACAATAAACTGGATTCGGTAAGTTTTTTATCCAGGGAGAAAGCGAGCATAAAAGGTAAGACAGGCTTTATATATTTTTATAAATACCGGTTGAAAAAAACTGACCAGTGGAAGATCGGTATCAGCGGACTTCAGCCTTTACAAGAGCAGGAAGTGAGCACTGATGACCAGGTGAGTGCTATGACTGATGTACGATTGAAGGAAAATGAACCACTTGATGAACAACTACATAAGCAGCTTCGCAAAATACTCTTTGGTTTTCACAAAAGCGGGAAAAAATACTTTAGTGACGATAACGGGTATTCGAAGTTTAAATCAATCAGCGATTTTGAAGATTGAGTTTTTTTATTGCACTCCCTGCATTTTTTTACCGGCTATCGCTGCAATCAATTCACGGGTATATCCTTCTTTTGGATGATGATACACTTCATCAGCGGTGCCCGATTCAATGATCTTTCCCTGCTTCATCACAAGGATCCTGTCGCACAGGTAATGTACTACCGATAAGTCATGCGAAATAAAAATGGCTGTAAAATGACCAGATTGCCTGAGATCTTTGATGAGATTTATCACATGAGCCTGTACACTCACATCCAGTGCAGATACGCTTTCATCGAATATTAGAAAGCGTGGGTCGGAAGCCAGGGCACGGGCAATACAGATGCGTTGCCGTTGCCCGCCGCTGAACTGGTGTGGGTACCTGTTAAAAACATCGGAAGGCAACTGTACCTGTTGCAGCAGCGATATCGCTTTTTCTTTTCTTTCTTTTTGACCGGTATATAAACGGTGAACTTCCAGGGGTTCCATAATGGCCTCACCTATGCTTAACCGTGGGTTCAGGGAGCCGAATGGATCCTGGAAAACGATCTGGATATTTTTCCGGATCTTTCTTAATTCGCCGGGGGAGAGTTTATTCAGGTCTGTTCCATTGAGGATGATCTTTCCGGCACTTGGTTTTACCAGTTGCAGGATGGCCCTTCCGAGGGTTGTTTTACCGGAGCCGCTTTCACCAACAATGCCAACTATTTCGTGTTGCTTTACATCAAAACTCACCTTGTCAACAGCCATCGTAATTGCAGGCTGGGTACCGAAAAATTGTTTTCTGTGTTTAAAATGAACCGACAGATCCTGCACAGATAATACCGTTTCACTTCCGGCTACTGGTACCTGTTGTATGGGCAAAGGTATTGGAGTGGTTGCATCGCCTGCTATAAAATCTTCCAGCACAGGCAATTTATTTCCTTTGCTGTTAACAGCTGGTCTGCATGCCAACAAAGCTTTCGTATATGGATGTACAGGTTTGTTGAGTACAGTAGATGCGGGTCCTTGCTCCACAATATTGCCCTGGTACATTACCAGCAGTTCGTCCGCTATATCCGCAACCAGGCCAAGATCGTGGGAAATGAACAATACCGACATTCCGTTTTTCTGCTGAAGTTTTTTGATAAGATCAACGATGCTTTTTTGTGTTCGTACATCAAGCGCTGTTGTTGGTTCATCAGCTATCAATAATGCAGGTTGGCAGCACATCGCCATTGCGATCATGACCCTTTGTTTTTGCCCGCCACTCAATTGATGCGGATACCGGTTCACTATACCCGCAGGTTGCGGAAGCTCCACTTCTGTAAACAATTCGATCGTTTTTGAAAGGGCTTCTTTTTTGCTGATGTCCAGGTGTCTTCGCAATGTTTCAATGATCTGTTCACCACAGGTAAGCACGGGATTCAATGAGGTCATGGGTTCCTGGAAGATCATGGCGATCTCTTTTCCCCGGGTATTTATCAAATCCTTTGCAGGCATGCTAAGGATATTTACCGGTTCGGTTCCATTCCTGGTATACATGATTTCTCCGCCTAATATCGCATTGGCAGGCAGCAGGTTCAGCAATGACAAGGCGGTAATAGATTTGCCCGATCCGCTTTCGCCCACTATGGCGGTGATCTTTCCGCTATGTAAAGAAAAAGAAATATTGCGTACAGCCGTAGTCGTGATGCCCTCCCTGTTAAAATCTACCTTCAGGTTCCTGATATCGAGGAGGGGAGTCATATGAGATTCTAAAATTTCAGGTGTCTTACAGTTAGTCCGTCATTGATCAGTTGTTTCAATGAATCGATGCCGATCTTCAGGTGTCTTTCAACAAACTGGGCTGTAACATTGAGGTCACTTGCTTCTGTTTTTACACCTTCGGGCACCATGGGAGAATCGCTCACCAGCAATAAGGCACCAGTAGGTATTTTATTGTAGAAACCAACCGTAAAGATGGTAGCCGTTTCCATGTCGATGGCGTAGGCTCTTACTTTCTGGAGATATTCTTTAAATACATCATCATGTTCCCAGACACGCCGGTTGGTGGTGTAACAAACACCTGTCCAGTAATCACATTCCGAATCACGGATGGTGGTGGAGATCGCTTTCTGCAACGCAAACGCAGGAAGGGCAGGTACTTCAGGTGGGAAATAGTCATTACTTGTACCCTCACCCCGAATGGCGGCAATGGGTAAGATCAGGTCGCCGATCTTATTTCTCTTTTTCAAACCGCCACATTTGCCAAGGAACAATACAGCTTTTGGTTTGATGGCCGTAAGCAGATCCATCACAGTGGCAGCACCCGGGCTGCCCATACCAAAATTAATGATGGTGATGTTATTGGCTGTTGCGCATTGCATGGAACGATCGGAACCTACTACAGAAACATTGTTCCATTCTGCAAACATTTTTACATAATTGGAGAAATTGGTGAGCAATATATATTCACCAAAGTTGGATAATTTTTCCCCTGTATAACGGGGTAACCAGTTTTCTACGATGTCTGCTTTTGTTTTCATGCCGCTTTTAATTCAGATAAAAGTACAAAAATAAGCTGTGATGGCCAATTGATCACCCGGGGGAAAAATACCTGTGATCAAATGTTGTTTTCCATGTAATAAATTTTACATTGGTGTACAAAACTAATTAACATGAAGAAAATTTGCCTGATGGCCATTGTTTGTACACTGGTTATTCTTTCCTGTAAGAAAACTTCGTTAAGCACGGTGGATACAAAAGACATGGAACTCATGTCAACCGAATCGATTGATGCCTTTATTAAAGAGCACATGCAAAATAACAAACCATTTGAATGGAGTACGGCTCCCGATGCAATGATCTGGAGTGCGCTGCAGCATGGTGATCATATTTTGTCTGTTGGATATAAACCAGCGGGGGTAACCGGGGTAGATGACATGCTTCATACCATTAATATCCAGTCTGGTCCTTGGAAATCCGCGAAGGAAGAGATCATTAACCTCATACTGAGTTCAGAGCAGGAACTGGATAAATCGATCGGATTAGACCAGATCATTCCCTGGGAAGAATCTGTTTTACCGGTTGTAGATATGGTTGTAAAAAATCCGGCTACGATAAAAAGACTTAGAGCGAGTAATCTTGTCCGTTATGCCGAACCAATGGGTTATGAACCTCAGGATGCGGTGAAAAGTGTAAACAATGATCAGCAAACCAATACGGCTGTTCTCAGTAGCAGCGGTTGCGGTAATAATGTTGCCGAAGGTGGCCTGGTTGCCAATGTAGATTATACAACCATTAGTCCTGCCTCAAAGCAATCATGGAATCACTCTTATCATAAAGTTTCCAGTGCCTGGACAAAATCTACCGGCGCAGGTATAAAAGTATTTATCATCGATACCGGTTGTGAGTTTGACCAGGAGAATCTTGGCAGTGCATTTAACCAGGGTAGTTCTGCCGGCAGAACTGTAGAAAAGATCGTAACCCTGCCACGTTCTACCTTCCTGGGAATTCCTACCGGTCCCGTAGAAACGCCGGATGATGGTTGTGGCCACGGTACTTCTATGGCAGGCGCATGTGCCGCTCCACGAGGCACTGATGGAGCCGCCTGCGGGGTAGCATATAATTGCAACCTCGTTACCTGCCGTGCTTCGGAAGATGTTTTCATGGATGCAAGCCGTGAAGTAAAAGGTGCGTCTGATGCTTTTACCAATGCCGGCAACAGGGCCGATGTAAAGATCATCAGCATGAGCATGGGCAGGATCACCAGCAGTTCACAAATGAAAGATGCCATCGTATATGCTTATGGAAAAGGCAAATTGATCTTCTGTGCTGCCGGGACTTCATTTGGCTGGACGTCGGGTTGGTTTGGTGTGATCTTCCCCGCAAACCTTACACAGGTTAATGCAGTTACTGGCGTTCGAGATAATAGCTTCAATACAACCTGCACGGATTGCCATGACGGAAGTGAGACAGATTTTACCATCGTAATGGAAAAAGCCTCCAACAGCAGGCATGCTTTAACGTTAGCCATGACCGGTGATGCGCCTTCTACCGTTGGGGGATCTTCAGTATCAACAGCAACTGCAGCGGGCATTGCAGCACTGGTTTGGAGCCGTTTCCCGGCTTATAGCAGGGCCCAGGTATTGGATAAGCTGATCAAAACCAGCGCCAACTACCCTACGAAGAACAGTTCTTTGGGATGGGGAAACCTGAATGCTGATGCTGCAACCAATTAATTAGTCTGAAAGAATGATTAAAGCCAGGACAATAATGCCTGGCTTTTTTTATTTTAATGCGACATTTGCCCTTAAGATTAATTGAAATTCAAATGATCAAGATCGAATACCCGGTAACAAAGCCATCCATAAAGATTGAGACAGGTAAGGAACTTGTTTTTTGTATGATCCGGAAAAAATGGGTGATACTTACACCGGAAGAATGGGTGCGGCAGAACTTCCTGCTATATCTCACCGAAAAGCAATGCTATCCGGCTTCATTGATCGCTGTTGAAAAGCAGGTACTGTTCGGGGATGTAAAAAAAAGGTTTGATATTGTAGTTTTCGACCGCCAGGCAAAACCTTTCATGATCGTAGAATGCAAGGAAATGAATGTACCCTTAACGGAAAGTGTTTTGAACCAGGTGCTGCGTTATAATACAAATTTGCAGGCATCGTACCTGTTCATTACCAATGGGGGACATTGTGCCGGGTTTCAAACAAAGCAAGGACAGTTCTCCGCCATTGATACCATGCCTGCATTTGAAAACTGAACCATGAGTTTCAACTCAAATAAAAGAAAATCCCCGGTTTATAAGACCGGGGATTTTTGTATAAATAAAATGATCGATTATGGGAAGATACCCAATTCGCCATAGCTGGTAGCTACTTTGTTGATCGCATTCACGTAAGCGGCTGTACGCATATCGGGAATGTTCGGGTTTTTCTTCCAGATGTCCATGATCTCGCGGGTTGCAGTGATCATGGTTTCTTCCAATCCACTGTGTACCAGGTCAACTTCTTCCGGACCGTGCATGATGAATTTACGTTCAGCATCACTTACCGTTTTTCCTGTGAGTCCTTCAATTTGTCCCAGGATATGTGTATTCAGGTTTTCGGTAAAACGTTTTTCCATACGGCCATAACGTACATGGCTAAGGTTTTTTAACCATTCGAAATAACTAACGGTCACACCACCTGCATTCAGGTACATATCAGGAACACATAAGATGCCTTTTTGAATGAATACTTCATCCGCTTCCGGTGTACATGGTCCGTTAGCTGCTTCGCCAATGATCTTAGCTTTCACCCTTGGTGCATTATCGCCATTGATCACGTTTTCCAACGCTGCGGGAATCAGTATATCGCATTCCAGTTCCAGTGCATCGGTTGTTTTTGCCAGTGTTGTGGCACCTGGGAAATTGGTGATAGAACCTGTTTTGGCCCTGAACTGGATCAGTTCTTCTTCATGTAATCCATTCGGATTAAACACTGCGCCATCATGTTCAGAGATACAGATCACTTTGGCTCCGTTTTCCCTGAAGAATTTGGCTGAATGATATCCCACATTGCCGATACCCTGAACCACTACTGTTTTTCCTTCAATACCCATTGGCAGGCCCAGTTTTTTCATAACATCTTCCATGTTACACACTTCACGGATACCATAGAATACGCCAAGGCCGGTAGCTTCCTTACGTCCGCGTACACCGCCTTGTGTTACTGGTTTTCCGGTAACACAACCGGCCGCATCAATTTCACCTGGTTTTAAAGATGCGTATGTATCAACGATCCAGGCCATTTCTCTTTCGCCGGTACCGTAATCAGGAGCCGGAACGTCGATGCCCGGGCCAATGAAATTTTTCTTAACCAATTCACTTGTATAACGACGGGTAATTTTTTCCAGTTCGTATACACTGTAGTTACGTGGATTTATTTTGATACCACCTTTACCACCACCAAAGGGCACATTCACGATGGCACATTTGTAGGTCATCAGCGAAGCGAGGGCCATTACTTCATCCTGGTTTACTTCATCACTGAAACGGATACCTCCTTTACAAGGAGTTTTATGCTGGCTGTGCTGTACACGGTAAGCTTCAATAACTTCAATACTGCCATCATCCCTTTTTACAGGGAAACGCATTTGATATACACTGTTACATGCTTTGATCTGCTCCAGGATTCCCGGATCAAACGAGGTGAACTTTGCTGCTTTGTCAAAACTTTTTTCAACACTCTGAAAAAAGCTATACGGCTTTTGTGAAGACATAATAAATGGTTTTTATTTTTTTCAAATATTCAAGCAATCTATAAATAGAATCGTTATTAATTTTTTATATCAGTAGCTCAGTTATCTTTTTCGATCTTCGACATTTTCCTGTCTACCAACATCACGTATAAAAACAAACCGATGAGTATGGTAAGGCAAACGGCTACTACCACATAGATCTTACCATTGCTGCGCATCAGGTCGGCCATTTCTGGCTTATCCTGGGCAAATCCAACTGTTGAAGTTATCATAGCCAGGGCAAGTAACCATAAACGGGTGAATAATTTAGTTGTCATGTATCAATTTTTTATCCCTGAATAATTCGAGCCTTATTTTTAAGGTTGCGATCCATACTCCCAATAACGTCCAGCCAATCACCGCCGGGTAAAATACCATGCGCATGGATGAATCCATGTCATTTCTATCCAATGCCGGGTTCCCGCTATCACTACCGGGAGCGCCTGGGTGCAAACTTCCCACCAGCCTTGGAATGATCCAGATACTTGGGAATAGCATGGCAAATGCGAAAATATTATAAACAGCACTTATCCTTGCCCGTTTGTCGATATCGGTAAAGGAGCCACGCAATACAAAGTAAGCTCCATAGATCAATAATGCAATGGCGGCGCCAATCAGTTTTGGTTCTTTCAAAACACTTCCGAGCGATTGACCCTGGTCGGTTACCCAGGTTACTGATACCCAGATCATACCCGTTGTATAACCAAGAATGCCGAATAAAGAACCCACTGAAGCAAAATTGCGGGCAAAAATGTCATTTCGGTAATCAAAACCGCGAAGGTATTTAATGCTGTAGTAGAAGCTGGTTCCAAAGAGGATCATCATCCCAAACCACATGCAAACATGGAAGTACAGGTTGCGGATGGTTTCATTTAAAATAAACAAGTGGGGAACATCAAGCAGGAAGCCGGCAATGATAGTATATACCAATAAAATGAATGATAATATTTTCCACCAGCTTTTATGCACAAATGCAGGTATTTAATTTAGTGGCGCAAAGTTATGGGAATTGCCAACATGGCAAACAAAAAAATGTCCTGTTCAGGCAGTATTGTGGAGGAGATACTGTTAATCTTTCCAGAGATATGGAAAGAGGATCACGGCCAGTACAATCACGAGCAGGTCCATCAGGCCAGTCAGTCCGGCCAGTTGAAATACGGCTCCATCCCGAAACACCTCGGAAAAGGCGCTTTTGCTGAGTCGCATGAGCAGTAATAGTTGTGGCAGGATCACGGGGAATCCAAGAATAGCGATCAGCGCTGCATTTTGCTGGGCTTTTGCTGCAATGGCACTCATGAGGGTGAAAACGAGGCTGATGCTTGTTCCGCCAAGTAATACGATGCCAACAAAACGAAGGCTGTCTGAAACCGGGTTATCCAGGAAGATAAAAAATAATACCAGGCTCACCAGGCTCATCATCAACATCAGGATCACATTAAAGATCAGTTTAGCTATGATAAACTCTACGGGTGATGCGATGGAGTAAAAATAGAGCATCCTTCCTTTGTTTTCCTGCAGGAAGCTTTTGGCCACGGTATTTACACATACAAAAAGCTGTATCACCCAAAAAAGGCTGTTCCACGTATTGCTCTCCGGGCTGTCGGGCATCGAAAGATATAAAACAAATATGGTTGAGGCAATATATAATAGTATACCGTAAAAAGTATGCTGCTGTCTCAATTCAAGCAGGATGTCTTTTCTTAATAAGGCAAAAATGCGGTGATACATGGCCGCAAATTACAGATAAAGTTGCAGCAGGGAATGATTAAAGATGACAAAAACCGGAGTATGATGCCCGCTTTGAGTAAAAGCCAACAGCAGCATCTCTATCTTGGATGCAAAAGGAATGCTGGTATTATATAAAGAGATTCATCAAAACAGCACAGTTAATCAATGCATCGAAACTGGCGAAAGGAGTTAACATGATTAAGATGAACAATGGCGGAAAAGTAACAACAAAGGAATTTTTAAAACAATAAGCTTTCCAATGTAAAAGAAAACGTCCTGCAATCTGCGGGACGTTTTCTTTTATAAATATTTTTTTTTAGTTGTTAATCTTTCAACTGGGCACAATGCCTGCACCTGGGTTCATATATATCTTTTTCACCGAGTAACACTTGCCCGCCCGTGGCAATTTTACGGTAACTTATATTCGCAATGTTGCCGCATTTCATGCAGATGGCATGTAGCTTGGTAATATAATCGGCTATGGATAAAAGGTTGGGCATTTGTCCGAATGGTTTTCCCATATAATCCATATCCAGTCCGGCAACGATCACCCGAATACCTCTTAAAGCAAGTTGTTCACACACATCGGCGATCTCTGAATCAAAAAACTGTGCTTCGTCTATGCCCACTACATCTACATCCTGGGCCAATAGCAGGATTGATTGGGAGCTTTCAACCGGTGTAGAAATGATGGCATTTGTATCATGGCTAACGATCTTTGTTTCATCATAACGTGTATCAATAGCCGGTTTAAAGATTTCTACTTTGAGGTTTGCAATCTTCACCCTTTTAAGTCGCCTGATCAGTTCTTCTGTTTTTCCGCTGAACATGCTTCCGCAAATCACTTCGATCCAGCCACGTCGTTCGCCTTTTAAATTGGGTTCTATAAACATTAAATAATTTTTTTAAAAATGTGTTTGTAACTTTAAGCCCGGAACGTGCAAAGATTATGGATTCTGATCACCGGGCAAAACAAAATTTATTGTCACCGACCAATATTTATCAGCAAAAAATGACTTATGGAACGGGTGGAAACACTCTGTAATCGGCTACAGGAGCAACTTTCGAAAAAGGCATCGGCGGATGAGCTTTTGTTGACCGTACAAATGCTGCAGTCTGAATTGATGCACCTGAAATCACAGGAGCAACCCGGATCGGTTTCTTCCTCTGTGGCTATACAAATGCCCGCAGCTTTTGAACAGGCTGTGCAGGAAGCTCCATTGATTGAAGAACCGGAAGAACGTACCGTTGTTGTTTTACAGATTGATGAAGCAGAAGTAGAAGCAGAACTTGAGGAGATCAAGAAGAATGCTGAAGCCAGGAATAAGATAGGCGCATCCAACAAGCCACCCATGTTGTTTGATCCCGTAGAAGATACCCCCACACTCATTCACCAGCAGCCGGCAAGCATCAAACCGCAAAAGGAAGTGCACGAATCTATTGCTTCGGATGATGGAGGATCACTGAATGATAAACTCAAACAAACGAAAACAGAATTGAGTGATGCCCTGCAGGAGTTGCCTGTGAAAGACCTTAAAAAGGCTATCGGCATCAATGACCGCTTTTTATATATTAATGAATTATTCCGTGGCGATGAAGTGATGTATGAACGAAGCATCAAAACGATCAATGGGTTTTCTATTTATCCCGAAGCGGAATACTGGATCAAAAGAGAACTTAAACTTAAGTTGGGCTGGGATGACCGTGCACCGATCGTTCAACAATTTGATCAGTTGGTAAGAAGGCGGTTTTCGGTTACATAATCCATGATCTGGCGGGTTGCACCGCGTTTATTTTGTACATATTCCCCTGCTGCTTTTCCTGCCGCAATCAATTTATCCTTCTCGCCAAAAAGTTCATCCAGTTTCTTTTCAAGTTCCAGCGCATTGTTAATGCTAAAAGCGCCGCCTGTTTCAACCAACTCCCTGGCTTCTGCAAATTTTTCATACACAGGTCCGAATATTACCGGTTTGCCATACACCGCTGCTTCCAGTACATTGTGAATGCCATCACTGCCAAATCCGCCACCAACATAGGTTATATCTGCATATTGGTACAACCGTGATAACATTCCAATATTATCAATGATGAGTACATTCGCCTGGGCCGGGATATCCTGTCGGTTAGATAACTCTGAATAAAAAACAGCGTTGCTGAATTCTTTCTTTACATCCGCCAGGTTCTGTGCATCTATTTCATGGGGTGCAATGATGAATTTTGTCTCGGGATGCAAACGAACATAATGGATCAGTTCCACTTCATCATCTTCCCATGTACTTCCTGCTACCAGCGTAGGTTGTTGCCCTATGAACTCCCGGATAAATGGCACAGCTTCTCCTTTTTGAGCAATATCGATCACCCGGTCAAACCTCGTATCACCTGAAACACTTACATTATTTTGAATGCCAACCTGGCCCACCATTTTTTTAGAATATTCATTCTGTACAAAAATATGCCGGAACGATTCGAGCATATACACCCAGATGGCTCCATACCACTTGAAAAATGGCTGTGAAGGCCTGAATATGCCGGAAACCAGCAATACCGGGATCTCTCTTTTCTTCAATTCGGTGAGATAATAATACCAGTATTCATATTTTACCCAGATAACCAGGGCTGGGTTGATGGCGGTGATCAGTTTTTTAGCATGACGTGAACTATCCATCGGCAGGTAGATCACCTGGTCGGCACCTGCATAATTTTTTCGGATTTCATACCCGCTGGGAGAAAAAAAACTCAATATGATAGGGGTAGAAGGGTATTGTTTCCGAAGTGCTTCCAATACCGGGCGGCCTTGTTCAAATTCGCCGAGGCTTGAACAATGCATCCAGATCGTTTTTTCCTGAAAAGAAAAGGAGGGGAAATTTTTTCTGCCATTCACCCATTTTTTTGCCTTTTGATTCCAGTTGGCTGCCAACCGGATCCCAAGCTTATAGAATAATAGAAAAAGATTGTACAATAAGAGGCTCAATCATTATAATTTATGGCCAAAAATACAAGGTATTGATCGTTTAATCAATTCATGACCCGGATATGCGGATTCGAAGTCCAAAATTGTATCTTTGCGCCGCTTAAAAGACGGACATATGAGGCCTTTACAAATGGTAGATACCAAAACACAGTATCACAAAATAAAAAATGAGGTGGATGCTGCCGTGCTGGCTGTGATGGAAAGCTCGCAGTTCATCGGCGGAAAAGTGGTAAATGATTTTGCTACCAACCTGGGAAAATACCATGGCAGCAAGCACGTTATTCCTTGTGCCAATGGCACCGATGCATTGCAGATTGCCATGATGGCGCTGGGTTTGCAACCAGGCGATGAGGTGATCACGCCATCCTTCACTTACATTGCAACCGTTGAAGTAGCCGCCCTTTTACACATCAAACCGATATTTGTAGAGGTAGATAAAAGAACCTTCTGCATCGATCCCGAGGTGTTGGAAAATGCGATAACCCCCAAAACAAAGGCCATCGTACCGGTACACCTGTATGGCCATGCAGCCAATATGGAAGCCATTATGGCCATCGCAAAAAAGCATAACTTATTTGTAATAGAAGACAATGCCCAGGCCATCGGGAATGATTATCGTTTCAGCGATGGAACGGTTAAAAAAACAGGAACCATTGGCGATATTGGCTGCACATCCTTTTATCCATCGAAGAACCTGGGAGCATTCGGGGATGGCGGCGCCATTTTTACTGACAATGATGAGCTTGCCCAACAGTTACGCATGATCGCTTCGCACGGACAAAGCAAAAGATATTATCACGATGTGGTAGGTTGTAATTCCAGGCTCGATGCCATGCAGGCAGCGATCCTCGATATCAAACTCCGTCACCTGGATGAGTACATTGCCGCCAGGCAAAAAGCAGCTGATTTTTATGACCGTGCATTTGCCGGCCAATCAAAGATCGAAACGCCTTACCGCGATCTAAACAACAACCATGTATTTCATCAGTATACTCTTTTGTTGCATGATGCTGACAGGGATGGATTGCATCAATTCCTTGCCGATAAGGGCATTCCTTCCATGATCTATTACCCGGTACCTGCGCACCGTCAAAAAATGTTTGATGCGTTTGGAGGTA
>Ga0209480_10001572_pt1 | contig 16555 bp, 18 predicted proteins | sample JI61114C2DNA_FD_187501 | JGI IMG/M metagenome (GOLD analysis project Ga0209480, IMG submission 187501) | Wastewater effluent complex algal communities from Wisconsin, to seasonally profile nutrient transformation and Carbon sequestration -... | ecosystem: Engineered > WWTP > Effluent > Algae...
CAGGCAACGTGCTCTTCGAGCACGCCGTCGATCAGGGCGACATCTGGCGTGCCTGCCAGACGAAAGACGCTCCCGTGCAGGATTGGGTCAAACTCGCCGTCAACCGCGCCCGCGCCTCGCAGACCCCCGCCGTCTTCTGGCTCGACAAAGCCCGCGCCCACGACGCCCAGATCATCGCCAAGGTCGAAAAATACCTCAAAGACCACGACACCAGCGGCCTCGACATCCGCATCCTCACGCCAGCCGAGGCCTGCACCTTCAGCTTGGAGCGCATCGCCAAAGGCCTCGACACCATCTCCGTCACCGGCAACGTCCTCCGCGACTACAACACCGACCTCTTCCCCATCCTCGAAGTCGGCACGAGCGCCAAGATGCTCTCCATCGTCCCGCTCATGAACGGCGGCGGCCTCTTTGAAACCGGTGCCGGCGGCTCCGCGCCGAAGCACGTGCAGCAGTTCTGCGAAGAGAACTACCTCCGCTGGGACAGCCTCGGCGAGTTCTTCGCCCTCGCCGCGTCCTTCGAGCACCTCGCCGACACCTTCAAGAATCCGAAGGCCAAAGTGCTCGCCGACACGCTCGACGCCGCCAACGGCAAGTTCCTCGAAAACGACCGCAGCCCCGGCCGCAAACTCGGCACCATCGACAACCGCGGCAGCCACTTCTACCTCTGCCTCTACTGGGCCCAGGAACTCGCCGCCCAAACCGCCGACGCCGACCTCGCGAAGACCTTCCAACCCATCGCCGAGGCCCTCACCGCCAACGAAAGCAAGATCGTTGCCGAACTCCTCGCCGTCCAAGGCCAAAAAGCCGACGTCGGCGGCTACTACAAACCGGATAACGCCAAAGCCGATGCCGCCCTGCGCCCGAGCGCCACGCTGAATGGGATCTTGGCGGGGGTGTGAACCGCGCTCCCCATGTACATCGTTGAAGCACACTTTTTCAGAATCCCTGATGGAATGGGGATTGAGGAGGCAGTCGCCGGTCTTCAATCTGCGCTGGGATGTTTGGAGTGGAGCCACAGCCTGAAAGTGCTGCATGATCCTAGATCACCATGGTTGGTGGTGAAGGATCGCATTGAGTTATCTGGTAGTGGCGACCATGTCTTTAATGATGTCCTGGTTTCCGCTGGTCTTGCTCAGTCGATCTATATCACCTGGGATGACCAATGGTTCTGGACGACCTATCGACACCAACACTCCCTGAAGACCCAACGGCATTTTCTATTGCACCCAGAACCCGATGAAGGCCAGTCACCCTGGATCATCAATCTCGGAGAGAAAGAGCCCTGGGAGACTTATTTGGAGAGACCTGGTGATGACGACCTTCAAAAGATGGCTGCCTATCATCAGCTCCCAGGTATCACACACACAGGCAGGCTTAACTTCCCAGACGAATGGCAATTCGAGAAAGAGCTGGTAGTGACTGGCACAAAACCGATTGAGCCGCCGCTGCCCCACGACCCTGGCAGTCTTCCCGGACTCATGAATCGTGCGGTGAATGGCGAAACACTATCCATCCATCAGGCGCTTCGATTGATGCAGAGCTTCTATGCGCCGTTGAGCATGAAGCATGTTTCTGCCGCGATGCTGACCCACCGCGTTTATGTTCGTAAAAAGCGCTGGTTTCGTCGGCGTGATGCATTGCGGGGCATCAAGGGTGAAAGGCTGGTGATTGTGCTTAGCTCATTGGATGATTATCCCGGATTCACACCCGATGAACTCAGTCGCTACTGCGAGCCTATTTTTGTGCTCGATCTCCTCGACCAACTCAAAAGCAATGAGGGTCTGTATTTTGATCCATACCAAAAAGAAGCCTCGCTCCAAGTTTACCCGAAAGACAAGCCCAGCTTCCGAAAGATCATTTCTTCGGCCTCAATCTGGGATTGATGACAAACAAGAGTAGCCTCGAAGCCGAAGAGCCTGCCCTTGCGGCCATCATTCTCGAAAGCGCCTGGACGGACCGCTGAACCTCACTCCTCCACCGCTCCCTCAAACCTCTCCGCCAGCCGAGAGCTCCGTCCCATCTTTGACGCGTTGGCGACCTCCAAAAGTCTTCCGACGACCATTTGGCACATTGGTCGCGGCCCTGACGTGGAGAGAGGCAGAGGTAGATAGGGAGTTCGAGATTGCCAGCCTCCGTGCGACCGGTTATTTCTTCCGCATGTCATTTGAGGCTCTCACCCGCGAAGTCGCCGCATGGCCTGACGATCAAGTCAGGAGGTTTCAGGCTTTTCTCGTGACGCTGCGTCATCAGCGTGAGCAAGGCACCCTCGAAAAGCTCGCAGCCAAGCTCGACGACCCCGATCCCGCTCGCTGGATCAGCTTGGAGGATGCGGAGAAGCGACTGGGCCTCGCCGATGCATGACTTACCGGCTGCTCATCGACTACGAGGCGCTCGACGTGCTCGCTAGCCTCGAAAAAAGCCAATTCAACGGCTGGTTCATCAGCCGTCTCCGCCAAATACAGGAGTTTCCGTCCCAGTGGGCAGACTACCAAGAACGTGACCCCATTGGCCGTGCGCTGCACGTCAGCATCATTGGCGATTACGCCATCACTTACTGGGAAGACTTCGCCGACCGCCATGTGAAGGTGCTCGAAATTGCCAAAGCGGACCGCTGAACCTCAATCCGTCACCGCTCCATCAAATCTCTCCGCCAGTCGATAACTTCGTCCCTTCTTCGACGCATTGGCGACGGCCAAAAAGCCCTCCGACGCCCATTTGGCGCACTGATCGCGGCCCTGACGTGGCGAGATGCCGAGGTAGGCGGCGAGTTCGTTCGAGGTGACGATGCGATGCTTCGCGAAGAGTCTGAGCGCCTGACGTTGCAACGGACGCAGCTCGCGGAGCAGCGTGGCTTTGTCCTGCGGCGCGGACAGGCTGGAGGCTTCGGCGCGGGCGGCCACTTTGGCGAAGGCATCGGCCATACCTTCGCAGAAGTATTGCACGAAGTCGCTCACATCCGCCTCGGCACGGCCGAGGTGGTAGTTGTGGCTGGGACCGATCGAGAGCGCGTCGTAGTAGCCGCGCAGATGCCGGGCGTAGTATTCCTCCAGCGAGTAGATGCCCTTCAGCCCATAGCCGCAGCGGTGCAGGATCAGCGTGGTGAGCAGCCGCGCGGTGCGCCCATTCCCATCGTAGTAAGGGTGGATCGTGGCGAACTGGTAGTGCGCCAGCGCGGCGATGACCGGCACGGGCAGGTCGCGAGACTCGATCTCGTCATTGATCCACGTCACCAGCTCGTCCATCAGCCCCGCGACCTCTTTCGCCTCCGGTGGCAGGTAGGTGATGGCACCGCTGGCGCTGTTGCGGATCACGTTTTGACCGTCGCGATAAGGCGTGGGCCGCTTTTTGCCCTCGAAGGCCAGTCCGTGAATCGTTTGGATGTCCTTCTCGGTGAGCTTCCGCTTCAAAGCAGCGAGCGACTCGATCTCATCCGCTGCCTTGTAGTAGTTCTGCACCTCCCGCTCGTCCCGCTCGCGACCCGGAAAGCCGCCACCGCCCGCGATCACCTCCTCCACCTGCGGCAGCGTCAGGCGGTTCCCCTCGATCTGCGTCGAGTAGTGCGTTGTCAGCAGCCGCGCAGACTCCCGCAGCGAAGCGATCATCTGCGGTGTCACCGGCAGCCGATCCACCGCCACCCGCGAAGCCTCGATGGCCATCAGCGCCTTCGCCGAACTGGGCATGATGCGGTAAACGGGTTGAAAGGGCATGGCTGGCCCAAGATAGGCCTCCGTCATTAAAACGTCAATAAACCGTCATTAAACGGCAGTAAGGCGTCATAAGCCGACTCGCAATTAAAGCGGGATCGTCAGCCGCTTCTTGATCCCTTGAAAGGCAGGAATGAGAACGTGATTGGCGAGGGGATCGACCAACGCACCAACGATCACACCGATCACACCGGCGATGCCGGCACCGACGAGCCAGGCGAGGAAGGATTTCATAGCGGGGATCATGCCTGCCACGAACTCGGCGGCGTGATGCACGGCTTCTTCGGGCGTGTGGACGCCGAGTTCATGCAGGCCGTGGATGAGGATGCCGCCACCGACCCAGAGCATGGCCACCATGCCGACGAGGCTGAGCACCTTCAAAAACACAGGCATACCAATCACGATGCCGCGCCCGAGGGCACGCACCGGACCTTGGGAATTGCGCGCCAGGGCCACGCCCACGTCATCCGCCTTCACGATGATGGCGACGGCACCATAAACCAGTAGCGTCATGCCTGCGCCGACGACACCCAGCACCGCAGCTTGCAGCCAAACTGCCGATGTGGCGACGGAGGCGAGCGTGATGGCCATGATCTCCGCCGAGAGGATGAAATCCGTGCGGATGGCGCTGCTCACACGTTCGTTTTCCAAATCCTCAGCAGTATGTGCGGCTGTGGCCGTCTCGGCGTGAGCGCCATGTCCGGGGCGCACGAGGTCCACGACCTTGTGGTAGCCTTCCAAACATAAAAACGCTCCACCTGCCATGAGCAGCGGTGTGATGGCCCAGGGTGCGAAGAAACTCAGCAGCAGGGCTCCAGGCAGCAGCACGAGAAGTTTATTTTTCAGCGAGCCGACCGCGATTTTGGCGATGATCGGCAGCTCCCGCTCCGCCGCGAGACCAACGACGTATCGCGGCGTGACCGCCGCATCATCGATGACGATCCCGGCCGCCTTGCTACCCGCCTTTGCCGCCTGCCCAGCGGCGTCATCCAGCGAAGAGGCGGCCACCTTCGTGAGGGTGGCAAGATCATCCAGCAGTGCGATCCAGCCTGAGGTCATCGGCAGGCTCCTTTCGAGAGGCGGTGAGTTAAGTTGAGCATGAGTGGCATGATGATGCCGCTCTTTCTAAGGCGGCTGGCGCGAAGCTCAAGTGTCAGGCGCGGGACAATCTGCTGGTCACCAGGGCCGTTCGAGAGAAGATTTGAGACCATTCATCTCAACGTAACTCCCAGCGCAACTCATGTGGCTGCAACACCTCAAAGCATTTCTCATCACCATCTTCCTTTTGGGAGTCGGCATCGGGCTTCTGAGCTTTGGCTGGACGCAGGTGCAGACGGATCAAAGGCTGGAAAAAAGCACGGCCACGGTGGAAGGCCGTGTCATCAGCAGTTCCACGAAAAGGGGTTCTAGAGGGGGACAGTATTCAGCCTTAGTTGTAGAGTACAAACCCGTCGATTCCCCAGCGATCCGGAAAGAGTTTGATGTCGGCAGCTCCGACTACCACGCGGCCAAAGAAACCGGCAAAGCCAGAGTGACGTATCTGCCTGAAGACCCGCAAGTCAGCCGGGTGACCCACTTCGCGGTGATGCCCTTCTGGGTACTCAGCGTGCTGGGAGGTGTCATGATCCTTGCGGGACTGTTTTGCCTCGTGCATGCGCTGATGACCCGAGTGAAGGCATAGCAGCCCGCCAATCTTCCTCATGCAAGGAATCGAGCGCTCGGTAGTTTATCAACACTCGCCCACCAACCTACCCATTACGCTCATGTCCACACGCCGCCATTTTCTTCACACCGCCCTGGGGTTTGCAGCCCTGCCACACCTTGCTCGGGCGGCTGTTCCCGGCGGAGTCAGCCTCGGCTTCAGCTTGTATGGTATGAAGACGCTTTCACTGAGCGATGCTCTGAAGACCTGCGCTGAAATCGGCTATGCGAATGTCGAGTTCGCGCTGAACGCCGGGTATCCTACGGAGCCGAAGGTCTTCACCGCAGAGGCGCGCAAGGAGGCAGCTCAGCAGCTTAGCACACTGAAGCTGGATCTTCCCTGCTTGATGGTGAACATCAGCCTCACTGCGGATGACAAGGCACATGCCCAGGCTCTGAAGACGATCCGTGATGCGGCACAAATGGCGCTCGATTTGAGTGCGGCAAAACCTGCGATCCTGGAAACAGTGTGCGGCGGCAAACCGGCGACTTGGGAGCAGCAGAAAGCTGGCATGGTGGAGCGCCTGCAATCCTGGGCGGAGACGGCGGAGAAGGCGAAGACGACGATCACGATCAAAGCCCATGTCGGCAGTGCGGTGAACTCACCGGAGCGACTGCTGTGGCTGCTGGAGCAGGTGAAGTCACCGGCCATCCAGGCGGCCTACGACTACAGCCACTTTGAGCTGCAAGGCATCGACATGGAGGAAAGCATGAAGCTGCTGCTGCCGCGCACGAAGTTCATTCACGTCAAAGACTCGGTGGGCGAACCTGGCAAGTTCCAGTTCCTGCTGCCAGGCGAAGGGCGCACGGATTATGTGAAGTACTTCACCGCGCTGAAACAGCACGGCTACCACGGCCCCGTCGTGGTGGAGGTCAGCGGGCAGATCTTCAACAAGCCCGGCTACGAGCCCGTCGCTGCCGCGCAAAAGAGCTATGCAGCACTGGCTAGCGCTCTGGCTAAGGTGGGCTGATCGCGGCTCACTTCTTCGCCTGCCGCACGTTCGCGACCTTGCGCTTGGTGGCTTCCTTCGGAGCGAGGCCGGTGAGGGAGGCGAAGCCGCCATCTTTAGTGGAGTAGGCGTGGATGTCGCCCGACTCGATCAGATAAATCCAGGCGTGCAGGTTGAGTTCACCGCGCTGGAGCTTCACGGCGACGGAGGGATGGGTTTGCAAGTTCTCGATCTGCACGAGCACATGCTCGCGGATGGCCACATCGAACAGTTCTTTGCCGGAGATGTGCGAGTAATTTTCCTCCATGATGCGGCGTGTGGCCTCAGCATGGTTCAGCCAGCTTTTCACGAGCGGCAGTTTGGTCATCATCTCCGGGTTGAGCATGGCCTGCAGGGCACCGCAGCCGCTGTGTCCGCAGATGACGATGTCCTTCACGCCAAGCGCCGTCACCGCGTATTCGATCGTCGCCGGTTCGCCGCCGTTGGAGGCACCGTGGCAGGGCACGATGTTCCCTGCATTGCGCAGCACAAACAACTCGCCGAGGTCTGACTGCGTGATGATGGAGGGATCGACACGCGAGTCAGAGCAGCCGATGAACAGCGTGCTGGGACTCTGCCCCGCCACGAGCTGAGAGTAGAAGTCCTTTTCACGTTTGAAGACCTGGGCGTGAAACTGGTGAATGCCGGAAAGCAGGCTGTTCATGAGTGTGAAGTGCGAGGAGTGGAGAGCAATAACTGCGCCGATGATGCCCAGCCGTGCGTGTTTGGCAAAGCGATGAAATCAGGGTACCGCCGAATCTTGACACTCCGGTGCTCCTCCCGGAAAGGCAGGGCCGTTCATGATCACCTACAATCCCAAAGACTGGTGGAAGCTCATCTTCGCATTTCACCGCAGTGATTCGTTCCGCGTGCTGCTGCCCGGCATGATCGCCGTGGCCATCTACACCGCCGGGGTGGCCTACATCGAGAACGACCTCCTTCATGCCTCGTTCAAGAATACCACGCTGGTGCACTCGCTGGTGGGTTTTGTGCTCTCGATGATGCTTATCTTCCGCACAAACACAGCCTACGACCGCTGGTGGGAGGGACGGAAGCTGTGGGGCAGCTTCGTGAACAATTCGCGCAATCTGGCGCTGAAGCTGCATGCCTTCCTGCCACCAGAGGCTGCGGCGGAAAAGCCCCTGTTCCGCGACTTGATCTGCAACTTCATCTTCGCCGCGAAAGAACATCTCCGTGACGGAGTGAAGACGCAAAAGCTGGTGCCACTCGGGCCTTACGAGGCCGCCTATTATGCGCGGGGAAGTCATGTGCCGAACCAGATCCTCAAAGCACTCTTCACCGAGATCAACCGCCTCTACACCAGCCAGATAATCACGGGTGATCACCTCATCGTGCTGAATGCCGAGCTGCAATCCTTTGCCGACAACCTGGGGGCCTGCGAGCGCATCAAGCGCACGCCCATCCCGTATGCCTACAGCCTGTTTCTGAAGAAGATCATCTTCATCTATGTCTTCACCATGCCCATCGGCTTCGTGCTGGATTACAAATACTGGGCTGTGCCTGTGGTGACCTTTGTCTTCTATGCCTTCGCCAGCATCGAGGTCATCGCCGAGGAGATCGAAGACCCCTTTGGCCGCGAGGCGAATGACCTGCCGCTCGACTCCATCAGCGACACGATCCGAGTGAATCTGCACGACATCCTGTAGCGCTGAAGAACATCAGCGACGCCCCTGCATCGAACGATCCACGAGGTTCTCGTAGATCTTGCGCCTTTCATCCAAACCAAGTCCTTTGTTACGCAGGCCGAACATTTGTCGGTTGATGTCCTCGCGCTGTGAGACACTGAGTCGAGAAAGTTTTGCCACCATTTCCGGCGGCGGCTGGCGTGGATAGCCGTCCGCGTTAAAACCTTCCTTGTAGTTTACGGCGGCATTCTTTGCCTCAGCCATTTGTGAGGTGCTCAGCGGTGGAAGGTTTTCGTTAGGGCTGCTGCTGGAGCCTTTGCCGCCCCCTGATGTTGATGGGCTGCGTTTGGTTGGCGGCTTTTGATAGCGGACGGAGATGATCTGCCCGCCGCCGACTTGAATCTTGGCTGCCCAGGTTCGGGAGTCGGAGGGATTTCCGCTGACGCCGACCAACTGCCATCCCTGAATGTTGGCCGTCTTGGAAACCACCTGAGACTGCATGGTTTCAGTGTCGAGCAGGGTGGCGAACACATCACCCTGGATGTGAGCGACACCCGTGAGAATGATCGAATCTGAAACGCCCATGGAGCGCGTGAAGGGAGAACTCGAAAAGAGCGCGTCAAAGTCTGCTTCGTTCACCGACTGAGGGATCGCACCATCATCGCTCGAAGGCGGAGACTGCTGAGTCGTGTCGGCTCCGCGCACGGTTACGATGCCGAACAAAGCCATGAAGAAAACGCTTTTCGCGACATTCATGACCTTCCTCCCAACGACTTACGGCAGAGTCTCATGGAGCCAAGTACGGCAAGAGTTCGGCAAAACCATCACCGCTTCTTGGTAGAAAACGCATTGACCCGTTTTCGTATTCTTGTCAGCATCTTTGACGTCTCTACCTCATCGCCATGAAACGAAGCGCCTTTCTCAAGTCCACCCTCGCTGCCAGCGGTATCGTTGCTGCCAGCCGTATCATTCCAAACGCTGAGGCTGCGGATTCGCCCGGTGGTGCAGTGCGGGAGTATGTGGAGATCCGCAAATACTCGCTCAAAAGTCCGGAGAAGCAGGCGGTCCTCGAAGCTTACCTCAAGGATGCAGCGATCCCAGCGCTGAATCGTCTCGGCGTGAGCCATGTGGGCGTCTTCCTGCCGGAGAAGCCCGAGCCAAAGCCCGCCGTCTATGTCGTGCTGCGATATGCCTCACTTGATCAATTTACGAAGAGCACGGAGCTGCTCGCAGATGCTGCGGTGCAGCAGGCAGGCGCTGATTACCTCGGTGCTCCAGCCACGGATGCGGTGTATGAGCGCGTCGAAAGCTGGCTGACAAAAGGCATCGAAGGCATGCCCGCAGTGGCAGTGCCGGCGAAGGGCAATCAAGTTTACCAACTGCGCATCTATGAGAGCCACAACGAGAAGGCTGGGAAGAAAAAGATCGAGATGTTCAACATCGGCGAGCTGGACATCTTCAAGCGCTGCGGCATGGCTCCGGTCTTCTTTGGCGAGACCGTGATCGGCCCGCTGATGCCCAATCTCACCCACATGCTGGTCTTCAGCGACATGGCTGCCAAGGACCAGGGCTGGAACAAATTCCGAGTCGATCCAGACTGGGTCAAGCTCAAGACCACACCCGGCTTCGGTGACAAGGAGATCGTGTCTAGCATCACCAACATCATGCTCGTGCCTGCGCCATACTCACAGATCTGAGGCAGCAATATCAGCGGATCAAAGCGCGCAGAACTCAAATGTGACCATAGCGCCGATGAACCCAGACCCGCAGACACCGTGTGAGTCCTGTGACCATTCCATACACTGGACCGCACAGCTTCCGTGGCTGCTGGCATTGCTGATGATCATCCTTTATGGCCTTTTGAAGATGGATGTAGCGGGCTCCGCCCAATCAAACACGGCTGAAGAGAAAGTTTACGAGAAGGAGGTCGCCAAGACCGACCTCAACACCGCCTCACAAGAAGAACTCGAAGCGCTGCCCCATATTGGTCCGGTGCTGGCGCGACGAATCATCGCCGCGCGACCTTTTGGGACTGTGCAGGACTTGGCCCGAGTCCAAGGGCTTGGCCCGGCGCTGGTCAACCGATTGACGCCATGGGTTACGGTGGCGCGATAGCCGATTGGCCGTGAGCAAAATGAAGCCCGAAGGAAATAGAGGCTTGCTTTCGCGTGCGGAAATTCTCCATAATGTTTTTTGTGCCGTGAACACAACTTTAGATTAATCAACCAAAGACATCCTTATGAAGATTAAACTCGTTCTCCTCCTTGCGGCGCTATGCGCCGTCACGTCATCCATCACGGCATTTGCCGCTGAACCGAAAAAGAAAGCAGAGGCGGAGGCTCCCAAGTCAGCCGCCAAAAAAGACGAACCCAAAGCCAAACAGGACACCTATCCCCTATATGGCAAAGTGGTGGCCATCACCTCTCGCACGCTCACCATCGTCCGCAGCGATGCGGCGGAGGCCGAGCAGAGTAAGTACACCATCAACGCCAGCACCGAGTATGTGGACGGCGACAAGCCTGCCACCATCGAAGCGGTGAAAGTCGGTTCCTGGGTCGGTGGCTCGCTCAAAAAAGCGGAAGGCGATGGCAATGACGTCGTCCTGAAGATCAACGTCGGCGTGAAGCAGAGGTCCGCCAAGAAAGCCAGCAAGGCACCCAAGAAGAAAACAGACGCCAAGGCAGACACGAAAAAGAAGGCAGAGTAGTCGCCAGGTAACAGGCTTTGAATCAGCGGCGTGGAGAAATCCACGCCGCTTTTTTGCCAATCAAGAGGCGCGAAAACCACGGAGCTCTTCTCAGATCCATGCCATGTGGAAGCACCGGTTCCGGGGGAGATCGCGAGCAGATCGAATTCCTTGTCAGGGGAGAAGATGCCGCGATCGAGGAGACCCTGTCCACGGGGTGCGTACGACGCCTTCCGGCCCGGCGATCTGATGAGGTAAAACACACCACGGCACAAACCCGCCGCATATTCATGACCCCAGTTTGATCCATGCTTTCTGCGGAAGAGTCATCATTATAGCCAAAACGCGCCCAGCCTTTCGACCGGACGCGCTTTGGGGTTTTGGGGGTGGTGATTTTTGAGGCGAGCGGACAAGAGTGTCCGCTTCACGATTAATAACGGTAGTGATCCGTCTTGTAGGGGCCTTCGACGGGCACGCCGATGTAGTCGGCCTGATCTTTGGAGAGTACAGTGAGCTTCACGCCGATCTTGGCGAGGTGCAGACGGGCGACTTCTTCGTCGAGCTTCTTCGGCAGGACGGTGACGCCAATCGGGCGGCTGTCCTTGGTTTCCCAAAGTTCGATCTGAGCGAGCGTCTGGTTGGTGAAGCTGTTGCTCATCACGAAGCTCGGGTGGCCGGTGGCGCAGCCGAGGTTCACGAGGCGGCCTTCCGCCAGCATGAAGATGCTGTTGCCAGCCGGGAAGGTGTACTTGTCCACCTGCGGCTTGATGTTGAGGCGCTTGACGTCGGAGCGGGCGTTGAGCTTATCAACCTGGATCTCGTTGTCGAAATGGCCGATGTTGCACACGATGGCCTGGTCCTTCATCTTCTCCATGTGCTCCAGGGTGATGATGTCCTTGTTGCCGGTGGTGGTGACGTAGATGTCGCCGTAGCCGAGGGTATCCTCGATCGGCATGACGCGATGACCTTCCATGGCGGCCTGGAGGGCGCACACAGGGTCGATTTCGGTGACGATGACCTGGGCGCCCATGCCGCGGAGGGCGGCGGCGCAGCCTTTGCCCACGTCGCCATAACCGCAGACGACGCCGACTTTGCCGGCGATCATGACGTCGGTGGCACGCTTGATGCCGTCGAGGAGGGATTCGCGGCAGCCGTAGAGGTTGTCGAACTTGGACTTCGTGACGCTGTCGTTCACGTTGATGGCTGGGAACAGCAGCTTGCCGGCCTTGGCCATTTCATAGAGGCGGTGCACGCCGGTGGTGGTCTCTTCGGAGACGCCCTTCAGATCTTTGACGATCGTGTGGAAGATGCCGGGCTGGTTCTTGGCGATGTCCTTGAGGAGGTCCTTGATGACCTTCACTTCGTGGTTGTCGGACGGGGTGTTCACCCAATCGTCGCCGTTCTCCATTTCGTAGCCCTTGTGGATGAGGAGGGTCACGTCGCCGCCGTCATCGACGATGAGCTGCGGGCCTTTGTTGCCGGGGAACATGATGGCCTGCCAGGTGCACCACCAGTATTCTTCGAGCGTCTCGCCCTTCCAGGCAAAGACGGGTGTGCCGGTGGCGGCGATGCCAGCCGCAGCGTGGTCTTGGGTGGAGAAAATATTGCAGGAGGCCCAGCGGACATCGGCACCGAGTTCCTTCAGCGTCTCGATGAGCACGCCGGTCTGGATGGTCATGTGCAGGGAGCCGGTGATGCGGACGCCAGCGAGGGGCTTTTTCGGGCCGTACTTCTCGCGGGTGGCCATGAGGCCGGGCATTTCGCTCTCGGCGATGTCGAGTTCTTTGCGACCGAAGTCGGCGAGGGCGATGTCTTTTACTTTATAGTCGGACATGAGGTGTCGTGTGGGTTTTGTTTTGGGTTAAAAGAAACAGATCATCGTATCAGGATGTGATGATATGTGCGGGATACGTCTGCGGAAGTCAAACGGCGATTTGGGATAGGGAGGCAGGTCCAGCGGCTGTGCCTTCAGGAGGTGGGCCAGATGGGCTAAAATGTCGTGTTGCTCTTCTTGACGCCCCCTTGACGGCGGAGCCACTTGACTCGCTCCCGTAACTTCTTTGTCACCCTCCGCTCAGTTTCCCTCAACAAGGAGGAACCTTGCTGCGCACCCATGAGGTCGATTGCCTTTAAGCCAGCAGGTGCCATGATCCCCCGCCGATGAGTTTACCCCTCGATCTCCTGGCCTTTATAGGCCGCATTGCTCTGCATTTTCTGACCTATCTGGGTCAGTTGGCGGATTTGGCGAAGGAGCTGTTCATCGCCATGCGCTCAGGCGTGTGGCGTTTGCGGCTGGTGGCACAGCAGATCGTGGCCATCGGCTACGGTTCCCAGGGGGTGGTCATCGTGACTGGAGCTTTTACTGGAGCGGTTTTCACCTTTCAAAGTTATGCCAAGTTCAAGGAGTTTGGCATGGAGACCACGGTAGGCGCGGTGGTGTCCGTGGCGCTCTGCCGTGAACTGGGGCCGGTGCTGGCTGGATTGATGGTGGCCGGCCGTGTGGGCGCGGCGATGGCGGCGGACATTGGCACGATGAAGGTCACGGAGCAGGTGGATGCCCTGCGCGTCATGGATGTGCATCCAGTGGACTATCTGGTGCTGCCACGCTTCCTGGCCATGATGTTCTCCATGCCCTTCCTGGTGGCGGAAAGCATCTCCTTCGGCCTCTTCGCCTCCTACTTGGTGACCAGCGTCGGCTACGACATGCCCTCCGCGTGGTATCTGACTCACATGATCGATCACACAAACATGGAGGACCTTTCCATCGGCATGATCAAAGGGTTCGTCTTTGGCATGCTGATCACCCTTATCTCCTGCCATCAGGGCCTGGCGGCGGAAAATGGTGCCGTGGGCGTGGGTGCAGGCACAACACGTGCGGTGGTCATCTCTTCACTGGCGCTGCTCATCGTCAATTTTTTCCTCTCCATCGCCCTGAATTACGTCTTTCCCATTGGCTCTGTCTGATCCGGTCATGAATCCCACCTTCACCAGCATGATTCCCCGGAGCACTCTCGGTCCGGACGATGTCTTCATCGAGCTGCGCGGTGTTAAAAAGCGCTTCGGCAGCCAGCAGGTGCTGGATGGCATCGACATCAAGCTCAAGCATGGTGAGACGCTCTGCCTCATCGGCCCCAGTGGTGAGGGCAAGACAGTGATGATGAAGCACGTCATCGGACTCCTGCAGCCAGACGAAGGAGATGTGTATGTGGCAGGCCTGCATGTGAACACCCTCAAGGAGCGCCAGATGAATGTCGTCCGGCAAAAAGTCAGCATGCTCTTCCAAGGTGCGGCGCTTTTTGACAACCTCACTGTGGAAGAAAACGTGGCCTTCCCGCTCCTGGAGCGCGGTTTGAAGGACAAGGCGGAGGTCAAACGCCGCGTGATGGCTGCGCTGGAAGCCGTGGACCTCGACGAACATGCCCACAAGTATCCGACCAATCTATCCGGCGGCATGAAGAAGCGCACAGGCATCGCCCGCGCCATCATCGACCGCAGCGAGTGCATTCTCTATGATGAGCCAAACTCCGGCCTTGATCCCATCGGCTCTGACATCATCGACCAGATGATTCAGCGCATGCAGAAGCGCTATGGCGTCACCTCCATCATTGTTACGCATGACATGCGCAGCGTCTTCAAGATCGCCACACGTGTGGCCATGCTCTACCGTGGCAGGATTCATTTCCTCGGCACGCCCGACGAGTTGCGCGACTCTCCCGACAAGCTCGTGCAGGACTTCGTGAATGGTCGTTCCGATGTGACCTGCTGACCTCTTTCCCCATCATCTCCAACCCTTCTCATCATGATCGACAGCAATAAAAAAACCGAACTTCTCGTCGGGCTCTTTGTGTTCGTCGGCCTCCTGCTGCTGGGCGGCCTCATCCTCCAGTTCGGTCGTATTCGCGAGGTGTTCAAGGACACCTACAGCTTGCAGGTGGCCTTCTCGAACGCCTCGGGCATCAAGGAAGGCTCCCCTGTCTTTCTCGGCGGCTCACGCGTGGGCAAGGTAAAAAACAAGCCGCGTCTTAACAGCACCTTCTCGGGTGTTATTGTTGACCTGGAGATGTTCAAAGATGTGATGATCCCTGCCGATGCCAGCTTTGCCATCGGCTCGGCCGGCCTCATGGGGGATGCGCTCGTGGAGATCAAACCCAGCGGCAAAGAAACCAAAGACTTCGTTTCCCACGATCAAGACAAGATCATCGCAGGCTCCGCCTCAGGTGGCTTGTCCGATCTTCAAGGCCAGGCAGAGCTTGTGGCCAAGAAAGTCGATCTCGTGCTCGATGACGTCCGCACCGCCCTCGTCGATGTGAAGAGCATGATGCAGAAGGTGAACAAGGATGCGCTCTCCGACGGCAGCATCCAGGACTTCAAAGAGAGCATGACGCACCTGAACAAAACCATGGCACGCGTGGATGAAAAAGTGCTCGGGGACGAAAATGCGGCCATGCTCAAGGCCGCACTCGCTGACATCAAAGACGCTGCCGCCAGCTTCAAAAACAGCGCAAAAAATGTCGAGGAATCCAGCAAGCGCCTCGGGCCCATGTTTGACAAGCTCGACCCCGCGATTGCCAAGGCGGACAAGGTCATGACCACGGCCGACGAATCTCTCCTTTCGATCAAAAAAGCCGCCGACAGCTTCGCCGCCGCTGCACGAAACATCACCACCAGCAAGGGCCTGCTGGGCGCGCTGATGAATGACAGCGAACTCAAAGACGAGTTCTCTGACCTCATCTCCAACCTGAAGCGCAATGGCGTGATCTTTTACAAAAACAGCGCCGACAAAGAACGCGCTGAATCTGAGACCAAGACATCTCCCGCAGAGCCTTCCAAACGGAAGCCTCTCTTCGGGCGCTGAGGCCTCAGGAGTATTTCACGTTCTTCTGGGGTTCCATCTCAAAAGCCGTTGCCTCCTGCTCGGCGATGTTTGGCTTCACCACCTCCTCGCGGAACTTGATGTAATAGGGGTCGTCCTGGCAGATCACCAGCTTGTCCATGCTCTCGACTTCGAGATAAACGAACCATGGGAAGGGATCGTTTGGATTCACCCGTTTGCCCGTTTTCACCGTCAGCACTTCCGGCACACGCAGGAGCTGCACCCGCGTCTGGGACATCATGTGCTCCAGCTTCTCCTCGGTGACTTCAGGCTTGAGCTTGTACAGGCTCAGGTAGGCGATCATGCGGAGTAGTGGTGGAGGCGCATCCGCAGGGCGAATGGGTCAGTTTTTCCAGTTCAGCACTCCTTTGCGCCAAGCATAGGCAAAGGCCACACCGAGGATGGTCACGAAGCTCAGCGCGGAGAAAAAGATGCCTGCACCATGGGCGGCAAGGTAGTCTTTATAAATGACGGCCCAGGGGTAAAGGAAGACGACCTCAATGTCGAAGAGCACGAAAAGCATCGCCACGATGTAAAACTTCACGCTGAATCGCGGCTGGCTGTCCTGAAGCGGCAGCATCCCGCACTCATAGACGCTGTCCTTCACCGCGTTGCGTTTCGCAGACCTGCCCACGAGGACGGAAATCAAAAGCGTGACTCCGGCAAAGCCGCTGGCGATGACGATCTGGAGCAGGACGGGCAGGTAAGTTTCAAGCATGGCTCGTTCGGGGGGAAAGCAGGGAAGAAATAGCCGAGGCAGGACAGAGCGTCAAATCCCGAAACGTTTCGCCCAAAATGCAGCGAGCCGTTTCCAGATAGGAAACGGCCCGTGCTTTAAAGTGAAGACTAGGTGCTCGCGAATTAGCGGGCTGCCACAGCCGCCGTGCGGGCGGCGATGGTGGCTTGATGGGACTCGCGCAGACCAGGAAGACCACGGTAGGTCTTGCTGGCTT
>Ga0209480_10001573_pt1 | contig 16555 bp, 12 predicted proteins | sample JI61114C2DNA_FD_187501 | JGI IMG/M metagenome (GOLD analysis project Ga0209480, IMG submission 187501) | Wastewater effluent complex algal communities from Wisconsin, to seasonally profile nutrient transformation and Carbon sequestration -... | ecosystem: Engineered > WWTP > Effluent > Algae...
CTGCTGCAGCGGCAGGGTTCCGGCACCTTCGTCGCCGAGCGCATCGTCAAGTCGTCCTCGCAACTGACCAGTTTCAGCGACGACCTGCGCGCGCGCGGGCTCGATCCGAAGTCGGTGATGCTGGAACGCGGCATCGGCGCGGCGACGCCCGAGGAAGCGATGGCGCTGAACCTCTCGCCGGGCGTGCAGGTGGCGCGCTTCCATCGCCTGCGCACCGCCGCCGGCCAGCCGCTGGCGCTGGAACGCAGCAGCGTACCGCTGGCGGTGCTGCCGGACCCGACCCTGTTGCGCGATTCGCTGTACGAAGCGCTCGCCCAGCGCGGGATCCGCCCGACCCGCGCGCTGCAACGGCTGCGCGCGATCGCCTTCGATGCCGAGCAGGCGCGCCTGCTTGGCTTGCCGGAAGGCAGCCCCTGCCTCTTCATCGAACGCCGCGCCTTCCTCGACGACGGCCGCGTGGTCGAGTTCACCCGTTCCTTCTACCGCGGCGATGCCTACGACTTCGTCGCCGAGTTGCATGCCCCATGAGCTTCGACACCGACCACGCGACACCACGCGATCACTCACCTTTCGGAACCACGCCCATGCACGCCGCCGCCGACACCTGGATGCACAGCGAAGCGGCAGAGGCGGCGACCGCCGTCGCCCGCCAGTTCGCCGCCAACGCCGCGACCATCGACACCCTGGTCGAGCGCCTGCGCGCGAATCCACCGCGCTTCATCGTGACCTGCGCGCGCGGCAGCTCCGACCACGCCGCGACCTACGGCAAATACCTGTTCGAGACCACGCTGGGGTTGGTGACCGCCTCGGCATCGCCGTCGGTGGGCTCGGTGTACGCGGTGCAGCCACGGCTGGACGACGCGCTGTTCGTGGTGATCTCGCAGTCCGGCAAGAGCCCGGACCTGCTGCGCAATGCGGAGATCGCCAAGGCCGGCGGCGCGCACGTGGTGGCGCTGGTCAACGTCGCGGATTCGCCGCTGGCCAAACTCGCCGACACCGTGCTGCCGCTGCATGCCGGTCCCGAGACCAGCGTGGCCGCGACCAAGAGCTACCTGTGTTCGCTGGCGGCGCTGCTGCAACTCACCGCACGCTGGAGTGGCGACCCCCAACTGCTCGCCGCAGTCGATGCGCTGCCCGCGGCGATGCGTGCAGCGTGGGCGCAGGACTGGTCGCCGCTGGTGTCCGGCTTGCGGTTGGCCGACCACCTGTTCGTGCTCGGTCGCGGCCTGGGCCTGGCCGGCGCGCAGGAAGCCGCGCTGAAGTTCAAGGAAACCTGTGGCCTGCATGCGGAGGCGTTTTCCTCCGCCGAGGTGAAGCACGGGCCGATGGCGATCGTCGGTCCGGATTTCCCGGTGCTGGTGTTCGCCCAGGACGACGACATCGGCGCCGGCACCGCTGCAGTTGCGGCGGAGTTCGTTGCGCGCGGCGCGCCGGTCTGGCTCGCGCGACCGGGTGCCAGCGGACCCGGCGTGCTGCCGCTGCCGGCCTCGCCACATCCGGCCTGCACGCCGATCCTCACCGTGCAGGCGTTCTACGGCGCGGCGAATGCGCTCTCGATCGCGCGCGGGCATGATCCCGACGTGCCGCCGCACCTCAAGAAAGTGACAGAGACGGTGTGATGGTTTTTCCTCCCCTTTCGCCGCAGGCGAAGGAGGAGGCCGGGAGGTGCTCCTCACCGGCAAGCAACCCCTCCCCCAACCCTCCCCTTCGCTGCGCGAAAGGGAGGGAGAAGAAAACGAAACCATGACCACGCACATCTTCCACAACGGACACGTCCTCACCGAACGCGGCTTCGAGCGCGACGCGTGCGTCGTCGTGGAAGAAGGCTTCATCGTCGCCGTGCTGCATGGCGAACCACCAACCGGCGATCTCATCGACCTCGATGGCGGCTATCTCGTGCCCGGCTTCATCGATGCCCAGGTCAACGGCGGCGGCGGCGTGCTGTTCAACAACGACACCTCGGTGGAGGCGATCGCCGCGATCGGCCGCGCGCATCGGCGGTTCGGCACCGCCGGCTTCCTGCCCACATTGATCAGCGACGATGCCGCGGTCATGCAGCGCGCGATCAAGGCGACACATGACGCGATCGGACAAGGCGTGCCCGGCGTGCTCGGCATCCACCTGGAAGGCCCGTACCTGGCACCCGCGCGCAAGGGCACCCACGACGACACCAAGTTCCGCGTGCCCGACGCCGACGAGATCGCGATGGCGACATCGCTCGACAACGGCGTGAGCCTGATCACGCTGGCACCGGAGCAAGTGCCGCCCGCGAGCATCCGCGCGATCGTCGAACGCGGCGGCATCGTCGCCGCCGGCCACACCGCAGGCAGTTACGACGAAATCCGCGCGGGCATCGATGCCGGCATCACCGGCTTCACCCATCTGTACAACGCGATGACCCCGCTGCAGGGCCGCGAGCCCGGCGCGGTCGGTGCCGCGCTGGAAGACGACGACTGCTGGTGCGGCGTGATCGTCGATGGCGTGCACGTCCATCCGGCCAGCCTGCGCGTCGCGCTGAAGGCGAAGCCGCGCGGCAAGGTGTTCCTGGTCACCGATGCGATGCCGATGGTCGGCGCCGATGACCCCTCGTTCGATCTCTACGGCGAAACCATCATCGCGGTCGATGGCGTGGTCCGCAATGCCGCCGGAGCGCTGGCCGGTTCCGCGCTGGACATGGCCAGCGCCGTGCGCAACAGCGTGCACTTGCTCGGCCTGCCGCTGGACGAAGCCTGCCGGATGGCCGCGCAATATCCGGCGGAGTTCCTCGGCATTGGCGGCGAACGTGGCCGCATCGCGGCGGGCTATCGCGCGGATCTGGTATTGCTGGATGGCGAGGTGCGCGTGCAGCGCAGCTGGATTGGTGGCTGGGAATAAACGCACCACCCGTTGCCCAAGCCTTTGTAGCCCGGATAAGCGCAGCGCATCCGGGACTCTTTCGAACGCAATCCCGGATGCGGCCTTTGGCCTTATCCGGTCTACGGGGCTTGATCCGGCTTCTTTTTCGCAGGCGGGTGGCCGGTCAGGATCAAGCTGCGCTCGTGTTCGTCGCTGGGAAGCCAATCGGGGGGAGGTGGCCAGCGGCCAGTGGCCTCCAACACTGCCTGCAGCGCATTCACCTCTTCCAGCGAATAGTCCTCAGGTTGCATCAACTTCCACACTTCGGGCTCTTTACTCTTCGCCATCAACCACCGGAATTGGCGGTAGCGCTCGCGCCAACGTGCGGCCTCGCGCGTCTCAACATTCAGCTGCACGAGGACATCCAACGCCACAGCGCGCTGTAACAAGTCGCCCTCGTCCGCCAATCGCTCCGAAATCCTCAGGCAGTTAGCCCTACTTCCCACCACTTCGGTTTTGCCCAAGCCGGGAAGACAGGCTAGGCGAAAATGGTTAGAGGCCGACCCGGACAAGCCCAAAGTCGCCAGCATCAGTGCGTGGTCCGCCACGTCCAAATCCTGATCTAGCCCCGTCATGGCTCGCATCGCGGCGCGCGCTGGCGCGGTGGTGCATTCGACGGGCAATGGCACGTCGCCGTAAGCATCCAGCATCAATTCGTGTGCGGCACCAACATGGGTGTCGAGACGTCGCGCCATCGCCGCGGCTTCGATGGCACGGGCGACCGCATCGGGATCCTTGCGCATCCGCGCCCATTCCATCTCCCGCATCCAGACTGCCATGTTGTCGGGTTCCGCGACGAGCAGCGACGCTTGCACCGCCCTGCACTCTTCTGCGGTGCCGCACTGGGTGGCCGCTAACCAGAGAACATCGGGATCCTTCGGGGCCAGCTGGGCGGCACGCAGCAATGCACGCCGCGCCTCCGCTTGTCGCTGCTCCCACCTACGCGTGTACTCAGCCCGGTCGTCGCGATCCACCTCAAAACTCTCGGGAAACGGCACGGCAAGGGCGTATGCCATTTGAGAAGCGGCATCGGGCCGCAAGGCGAGTTCGCGTGCGCGCGCATTGAAGCTGGCCATCATTGCGGCGCTGCAGGCTTTACCTGCCGCGTTCCGTGCGAGTGCCGATGGAGGCGATGCAGGCCGTGAAGACCCGGAAGCACGGCTTTGCTCGTGTGCAGCAGATCGCACGGGCGCCTGCGCATCCGACACGATGGGCCGCAGACGCCACCACCACACCCCGCCACCGACCAACGTCAACAGCGCCAAGGCAAACAAAGCAATCCGTTGCGGGGGCATTTTCATCGGCGCGATCTTAGCCGCCATCCGCCGGCGCATGGGGTGGGCCATGGCCCACTGCTAAAATGCCGAGTCTTTGCTCCAACACCGCGCCAGCGCGTCGCAGCCCCGGGATGTCCATGACCAGCACCGCCGAACTCTCCTCGCCGTCCTCGGCGAACACCGCCCTCACCAATTCGGTGGTCGATGCCGACTACACGCTGGAGGACAAGTACCGCCGCACCCAGGGGCGCATCTACCTGAGCGGGGTGCAGGCGCTGGTGCGGCTGCCGCTGATGCAGAAGCTGCGCGACGAACGCGCCGGGCTGAACACCGCCGGCTTCATCAGCGGCTATCGCGGCTCGCCGCTGGGCGGCTTCGACCTGGAGCTGTGGCGGGCCAAGAAGCACCTCGAATCCTCGAAGGTGAAGTTCCAGCCGGGCCTCAACGAGGACCTGGGCGCGACCATGGTCTGGGGCACCCAGCAACCCGGCCTGTTCCCCGGCGCGACCGTCGATGGCGTGTTCGGCATGTGGTACGGCAAGGGTCCCGGCGTGGACCGCTGCGGCGACGTGTTCAAGCACGCGAATGCTGCAGGCACCTCGCGCAATGGCGGCGTGCTGGCATTGGCCGCCGACGACCACAACTGCCGCAGCTCGACCTTGCCGCACGGCAGCGAGCACGAATTCGTCAGCGCGATGATGCCGGTGCTCAATCCGGCCGGCGTGCAGGACATCCTCGACATGGGCCTGCTCGGGTTCGCGATGTCGCGCTTCACCGGCCGCTGGGTCGGCTTCAAGACCATCGCGGAAACGGTGGAATCCTCGGCCTCGGTGGATGTCGATCCGTTCGCCATGCAGATCGTGCTGCCGGGCGATGCCGAATTCGAGATGCCCGCAGGCGGCCTCAACATCCGCTGGCCGGATCCGCCGCTGGACCAGGAGATGCGCCTGCATCGTTACGCGGTCAAGGCCGCGCAGGCGTTCGCGCGGGCGAACGGCATCGACCGCGTCGTGATCGACTCGGCGAACGCGCGGCTCGGCATCGTCACCACCGGCAAGAGCTACCTCGACGTGCTGCAGGCGCTCGAATACCTCGGGCTCGACGAGGACGCGTGCCGCGGCCTCGGCATCCGCGTGTACAAGGTCGGCATGACCTGGCCGCTGGAACCGGTCGGCATCCGCGCGTTCGCGCGCGGGTTGCAGGACATCCTGGTGGTCGAGGAAAAGCACTCCTTCATCGAGTCGCAGATCAAGGAACTGTTCTACAACTTCGACGGGCAGCGCCCGAGCATCGTCGGCAAGTACGACGAAGCCGGCGAATGGATCCTGCCAAGCACCGGCGAGCTCACCCCGGCGCGCATCGCCGGCGTCATCGCCACGCGCATCCAGCGCTTCCACGACAGCGAGCACATCCGCGAGGTACTGCGCTGGATGGAAAGCAAGGAAGGCGAGCTCGCACTGCCGCGCGCCAACTTCCCGCGCGTGCCGCATTACTGCTCCGGCTGCCCGCACAACACCAGCACCAAGGTGCCGGAAGGCTCGCGCGCGCAGGGCGGCATCGGTTGCCATTACATGGTGACGTGGATGGACCGCAGCACCGACACCTTCACCCACATGGGCGGCGAAGGCGTGACCTGGGCCGGCCAGGCGGCGTTCACCGAGACCCCGCACATCTTCCAGAACCTCGGCGACGGCACCTACTTCCATAGCGGCTCGCTGGCGATCCGCCAGTCGATCGCCGCCGGCGTCAACATCACCTACAAGATCCTCTACAACGATGCGGTGGCGATGACCGGCGGCCAGCCGGTGGACGGCACCCTCACCGTGCCGCAGATCGCCCAGCAGATGCGCGCCGAAGGCGTACAAACTATCGCGCTGGTCAGCGACGACATCGAGAAGTGGACCGATCCGTCGATCTTCCCGAACGGCGTCACCTTCCACGACCGTCGCGAGCTCGACGCCGTGCAGAAGACGCTGCGCGAGGTGAAGGGCACCAGCGTCCTGATCTACGACCAGACCTGCGCCACCGAGAAGCGTCGTCGCCGCAAGCGCGGCAAGATCGTCGATCCGCAGAAGCGGGTGGTGGTGAATTCGCTGGTCTGCGAAGGCTGCGGCGATTGCGGGCAGAAGAGCTTCTGCGTGAGCGTGCTGCCGAAGGACACCGAATTCGGCCGCAAGCGCGAGATCGACCAGAGCAACTGCAACAAGGACTACAGCTGCGTCGAGGGCTTCTGCCCCAGCTTCGTCACCGTGCACGGCGGCAAGCCGCGCAAGGGGAGCATTCCCAACAACAGCCGGGTGAACGCCGCGGACAAGCTGGCGTCGATCCCGGCGCCTGCGTTCCGCAGCGACCTCTCGCAGCCGTGGAACATCCTGATCACCGGCGTCGGCGGCACCGGCGTGGTGACGATCGGCGCGTTGCTCGGCATGGCGGGACACCTGGAAGGCAAGGGCTCGAGCGTGCTCGACCAGACCGGCCTGGCCCAGAAGGGCGGCGCGGTCACCACCCACATCCGCATCGCCAGGTCGCCTGCCGACATCCACGCGGTGCGCATCGCCGCCGGCGAGGCCGACCTGGTGCTGGGTTGCGACATGGTGGTGGTCAACGACTACTGGGTGCTGTCGAAGATCCGTCCCGAGCGCAGCACCGTGGTGATGAACACCTACGAGGCGATGCCGGGCACGTTCACCACCCGGCCGGACATGCAGTTCCCGGCCGCCGACATCGTCAAGGCGGTGAGCACCGCGCTCAATGGCGAAGCACCGCTGCAGATCGACGCGACGCAGATCGCCACCGCGCTGATGGGCGATGCGATCGCCGCCAACCTGTTCATGCTCGGCTATGCGTGGCAGCAGGGCCTGGTGCCGATCTCGTTCGAGGCGCTGATGCGCGCGATCGAGCTCAACGGCGCCGCGGTGGAGATGAACAAGACCGCGTTCGCCTGGGGCCGGCTGGCCGTGGTCGACCTCGGCGCGGTGATCGAGGCCGCCGCCATCGTCCGCAATGCGCCGACCGCCGCGGAGCGCACCCCGCTGCCGCTGCCGATGCTGGGCGCGACCAACAACGACGCCGGCGAGTCCGGGCTGACCCCGTTCGCGGCAGACCTGCGCAGCGAGGACGAATTGCGCCACGTGCCCGCCAACGCGGGCAGCGACGTCGCGTTCCTGCCGCTGGACGATGCGCGCCTGTCGCGTTCGCTGGACGAGGTCATCGCGCGGCGCATCGCCTTCCTCACCGAGTACCAGAACGCGAAGTACGCCAGGCGCTATTCCGATTTCGTGGCCAAGGTGCGCGCAGTGGAAGCGACCAAGGCGCCGGGCAGCACCGACCTGTCGGAAGCGGTCGCCCGCTACTTCTTCAAGCTGATGGCCTACAAGGACGAATACGAAGTGGCGCGGCTGTACACCAGTGGCGATTTCAAGCGCCGCCTGCAGCAGCAGTTCGAGGGCGACTACAAGATCCACTTCCACCTCGCGCCGCCGCTGCTGGCGAAGAAGAACGCGCAGGGCCAGCTGGTGAAGAAGGAATACGGCAGCTGGGTGTTCACCGCGTTCAAGCTGATGGCGACGCTGCGCGGCCTGCGCGGCACCCCGCTGGACGTGTTCGGCTACACCGCCGAACGCCGTGGCGAGCGTGCGCTGATCGGCGAGTACGAGAAGACCGTCAGCGGACTCTTCGACAAGCTGGATGCCGGCAACGTCGATCTGGCCGCCGACATCGCCAGCATCCCGGAACACATCCGCGGCTACGGCCACGTCAAGGAAGCGCACCTGCACAAGGCCAAGGCCCGCGAGGCGGAGTTGCTGAGGGAATGGGACAACCCGCTGCGGGTGGTGCAGGCGGCTTGAATCTATTCATAAATCTATTCACTCAGGTCACCCGGAGTCAACCGCCATCACCCGAATTGACTGTTTTTTACTGACATTCACGCGAATTTTCGTGAGTTTCTCGTCTTGACTATCTATTCAAATATCTATTCAATCGGCATATGGCCGATGCGCGAACTGCCTCACTTGAAGACCTGCTCCGCCGCAACGGACCACTGACCGCTGCGGCACTGGGGCAGGCGCTGGGCATCAGCCAGCCCAGCGTTTCGCGCCTGCTGGCATCAGCGGGCGGGCGCATCGTCCGCATCGGCCGCGCGCGGGCGAGCCGCTATGCGCTCGCACACGAGATCGCCCGTGCCGGTAGCCGCTGGCCGCTGTACCGCATCGACGTGCAGGGCCGCGGCGCACCGCTGGGCGAATTGCGCGCGCTGCATGGCGGCGACTTCCATTTCGAACCGGCCCATCCAATGCCCGCGTTCCTGCATGGGGCATTCGCCGACGGACTGTTTCCCGGCCTGCCGTGGTTCCTCGACGACCAGCGTCCGCAGGGCTTCCTGGGGCGTGCCTTCGTGCGTCGCGTCGCCGCCGATATCGGCGCACCCGACGACCTCGTTCGCTGGCAGGCCGACGACGTGGTGCTGGCCTTGCTGCGCCATGGCGAAGACGAACCCGGCGACCTGGTGCTGGGTGAAGATGCGCTGCAACGTGCGTTGCAGGCAATGCTCGTACCGGCCACGTTGGCGATGTCCGAGCGCGCGATCAGATATCCCGAGCTCGCGAATGCAGCGCTCGCCGGCGAAGACATCGGCTCATCCGCAGGTGGCGAACAGCCGAAGTTCGCCGTGTTGTTGCAGGACGACGACGGCGCGCGCGCGGTGATCGTCAAGTTCAGCGAACGCAGCAGCACGCCGGCCGGCCAGCGCTGGGCCGATCTCCTGCAGTGCGAATACCTTGCAAGCGACACGCTGCGCGCACATGGCATCGCAACCGCAGAGAACGAGGTGTTGCACGCCGATGGCCGCGTCTTCCTGCAATCGACGCGCTTCGACCGCACGTCGACGCTGGGTCGGCGCGGGCTGGTGTCGCTGGCCGCGCTGGATACCGCACATTACGGCCACGGCCGCATCGACTGGTGGAAGTTCGCGCCGCAACTGCTGCGCGACGGCTGGCTGGCTCCGGACGATGCGCGGACACTCGCCTTGCGCGGTTGGTTCGGTGCATTGATCGGCAACAGCGACATGCACCTGGGCAATGCCAGCCTGTTCCTCGGCGACAGCCGCCCGCTGGCACTGGCACCCAGCTACGACATGCTGCCGATGATGCTGCGGCCAGCGTCCACCGGTGAAGTGGTGCCACGCACGCTCGAACTTGTTCCGCCGTTGCCCGAACAACACGCGCTCTGGAGCGAGGCCGCACGGATGGCGCAGGACTTCTGGTGGCGCGTGGAAGTCCACGCAGGGATTTCCGCCGACATGTCCCGGATCGCGGGCGAACAGGCGCGCAAGCTCCAGACCGCAATCTCGCGGTTCGGTTGAATCAGGGCGCCGCCACCGCACCGACGGCAGCACCGGCGCCCAGCGTGCCAGCGCGCGCGGCAGCGAGGATCTGCCCGGCACTGCGGCCATCGCAGGCAAAGCTGCGGCCACGTTGCAGGAACGCCGCATCATTGGCATAGGCGAACAGCAGCTGGCGCTGCTTCAGCGTGTCGATGACGACCTTGGCCACCTGCTCGCGGAGCGCCGGGCAACCTTGGCTGCGGCCAAGACGACCCTGGGTGCGGATCAGGTCGGGGTTCACGTACCAGGCGCCGTGCATGACGATCGCACGCGAGCGGGCGTGGTCGTTGAAGCCGGGATCCAGTCCGTCCATGCGCAGCGAATAGCCGTTGCCGCCCTGGTAGGTTTCGGCGGTGCGGAACAGGCCCAGGCTGGTGGCGTGGCTGCCGTCATCGTTGGAGAAGCGCGTCGCGATGTTTTCGCCGGTACCGGAGCCGTGGGCCACGTGTTCGTTGAACAGCAGCGCAGCGCGGGCCACGTCGAAGACCCACAGGCGCTTCTCGGTGGACGGGCGCGAGTAGTCGATCACCGCGAGCTTCGCATCGTCATCGACCTCGCCGTTGCGCAGGGCGCAGGCGCGCGCTTCCAGGGCGAGGGCGAGCACGCCGGGATCGAGCGCGGGCGCGAGGCGGCGGATGCGATCCAGCATCGTGGGCGGCATCGGCATGGCGACGGGCGCTTCGGCAACGGTGGGCGTCGCCGCCGGCACCACCGGACGCGCCACCACCGCGTCGGGGCGTGTTGCCGGGCCCGCGCAGCCGGCCAGCAGGGCGGCCGCGCACGCGGAGGCGGTCAGTCGGAACTTGCGCATGCCGCGACCTTACCTTTCATCACCGCTTGATGTCGCTGAATGCGGCGCAAGAACCTGAACACTAACAATAACTTAACGCGACTTTGTGACGAATTGCGGGGAATGCGGCGGCGCGGCTATCACCGCCACTCGCCGCGCCGGGTTGGCGCGGCGTGCCGCCCAGCGGTTGCCCGGCGGGGGTGGGGGCGCGACTCAACGCCGCGCGGTCAGCATTGGCGTGAGGGTGTCCGGCTTGCCTTCGATGCGCTCCAGGTGCGGATAGCGCAGGCCGCCGCGGTAGTCGAGCTTGATCGTGCGGTAGACGTCGAAGTCACGCAGCATGAGTTCGATCGGTGCGCCGGTCTTCGCCGCGGTGACCGCTTCGTCCAACACATCCTTGTCGTAGGCCAGGCCGTTGACCGCGACCACAGTACTGCCGCTGCCGATGCCGGCCTTGAACGCCGGGCTGTCCCAGCGCACGTCGCCGATCACGCCGTCCTTGTTCAACGACAGGCCCAGCGAGTAGGTGTAGTCGGCGCCGCCGCGCGAACTGGCCTTGGCATAGGCGTTCGGCTCGTCCTTGTAGACCAGCCTCCAGCCGCTGGCTTCGATGCCGCCGGTGAGGGCGACCTTGCCGTCCAGGCGATCGCGCAGGAAGGTCCTCCAGTCGTAGGGCTGCACGCCGTCGAGGGTCTTCACCACGTCCTCGAAGGTGTAGGTGTTCTGCACCTTCCATTCGCCGTCGTTGACGCCGAAGAACGCGCGGGCGAAGTCGTCCAGCGACTTGCGGCCGCCGCTCTTGCTGCGGATCAGCGCATCGGCTTCCCACCAGATCATCTGCCCGCCGCGATAGTAGTCCTCGCTCATCTGGTAGTTCAGGTACGCACGCGACGCGCGGCCGACCACGATCGGATCGTTGGTGGTGTCCTGGATACCGCGCCACTGCAGGCCGGCGCGATTGTCCGCATACGTCGCCGCGACCAGCGCCAGCGCATCACGCGAGGCTGCGAGCGGACGCATGCCGCTGCGCGCGGCAAGGACGTTGCCCCAGAACTGGGTCTGCCCCTCGTACACCCACAGCAGGCTGTCCTGCATCGGGACGTTGTAGTTCGGCGTCCACAGGTCGGCGCCGCGGCGGTACTTGCCGTTCCAGGAGTGGGTGTATTCGTGCGCCAGCAGGTCGGTGAAGCCGGCCTTCTCGTTCCAGCCGGTGAAGTAGTCGGTGCCGACGCCATTCTCGCTGGAGCGCTGGTGCTCCAGGCCGTTGCCGCCCATCTGCCCGGACAGCGAGAACAGGAACTGGTAGTGGTCGTAGTGCTGCGCGCCGAACAGCTTCACCGCCTGCGCCACCATCGCCTTGTGGATGGCGATCTGTTCCGGCTTGGCCTCGAGGAATTTCGCGGCATCGGCGACCACGCCCAGGCGCACCGGCACCTTGCTGCCGGCCGGGGTCAGGTCGATGTTCTTCGCATGGCGGCCGGCATACACCGGCGAGTCCACCAGGATGTCGAGCGGCACGTCCTCGTAATCGACCGTGTCGCCGCTGCGACCCTGCTCGTGCAGCGCGGTGAAGGCGGTCCAGCCGCTGGGATAGGTCACCCGCGGATCGAACATGATCCTGCCGGCGTAATGCCCCGCGGGGTACAGCACGGTGGTGAGGAACTGCAGGTTGAGCATGCGCGGGGTCATCACCACCCGACCCTGGCCGCTGCCGGTCGCGCTGAGGAAATCGAACTCCGCGGTGATCTGGGATACGCCCTGCGGCACGTCGAGGTGGAAGGCGTAGACATTCAGCGGGTCGCGCTTCCATTCCAGCTTGCGGTCGCCGGCCTTGAACACCAGCCCGGCGATCTTGTCGATCGAATTGCGCGGCGAGTGCCCACCCGGTACCCACGCCGGATACAACAGCGTCAATGCGCCGGCCTGCACCGGGATGGTCTGCCTGACCTTGAAGATGCGCTGGTTGAGGTTGGTGGCGTCGACTTCCAGCCGGATCGTGCCGGGCGCGTAGGCCACGTCGCGCGGCGGCGGGACCGATGATGCGTCCTGCGCGTGGACGCCGCCGGCAAGCAACAGGGACAGGGCGACGGGCAACAGGCGACGATTCATCGGCAACTCCAGGCGGGGAACGTGACCCACCATCGTAGGCAACACGCCTGTCGTCGCGCCTGCCAGAAGCCATGCACGCGGGCTTAATCCGCGCCCCACCATGCTCACTCCATCACAGTCCCGGGAATCCGCCCATGTCGCTGCGCCCCTTGTCCATGCTTCCCGCGGCATTCGCGCTCGCGGCCTGCGCCTCGCAACCCGCCGCCGACGCCACGACCGCCAGCCCCGGCCTCTGCAATGCCGACGCCGCGCAGTCCCATGTCGGCAAGCCCGCCACCGACGCCAACATCGAGGCTGCGTTCAAGGCCTCGGGGGCGAAGACGATGCGCTCGATCAAGCCCGGCCAGGCGGTGACGATGGATTACCGCGAGGATCGGCTGAACGTGCATCAGGACGCCAGCGGCAACATCGAACGGATCAGCTGCGGCTGATCCGCGCGCATCGTCCTCAGGCCGCGGGTTCGCCTGCGGCCCTGGCCTGCAGGTGCGCGGCATCGGTGAAGCGCCAGGCCACGAAGGCGGCGGTCGCCAGCAGCAGCGACGCGATCAGGAAGGCGATGCCGGGCAGGCGCACCGGAGCTAGCGGGCCGATGAAGAACCCGAACGAACCAGCGAACACCGCCGGCGCGAAGATCCCGGCCAGCGACACCAGGCTGCTCATCGAGCCCTGGATGCGGCCCTGCGCATCGGCCGGCACCTGCCGGGTGATCAACGCCTGCGTTGCGGGTGCGGCGATCGCCCACAACGCGCTGATCGGCAGGCCGAGCATGAACATCCAGCCGGTGCCCGCGAGCCCGTAGACCAGGAACCCCAGGGTGCCGCAGGCCAGGCCGAACATCACCGCGCGACGCTCACCCAGCGCCTTCACCAGCCGGCCAACCAGCAGCACGTTGACGATCACGCTGAGCACGCCGACCACCGACAGCACGTAGCCGGCCTGCTTTTCCTTCCAGCCGTAGCTGGCGTCGGCGAACAGCACGAAGGTGCTCGGATAGACGTAGTGGGCGAAGTTGGCGATGAACACCACCGCGACCAGGCCCCAGATCTGCGGGTACTCGCGCAGCATCTTCACGCCACCCATCGGCTTGGCATGGATCCAGTCGAAACGCGGCGTGCGCTTCTCCTTCGGCAGCGATTCCGGCAGCACGAACAGGCCGTAGCAGAAGTTGAGGATCGCCAGTCCCGCGGCGAACCAGAACGGCAGGCGATGGTCGATGTCGCCGAGCACGCCGCCGACCAGCGGGCCGACGATGAAGCCCAGGCCGAACGCCGCGCCGATCATGCCGAAGCTCTTCGCGCGTTCTTCCGGCGCAGTGACGTCGGCGATGTAGGCATTCGCAGTCGTGAAGCTGGCCGAGGTCGCCGCCGAGATGATCCGGCCGACGAACAGCCACGCCAGGTTGGGCGCCAGCGCCATGAACACGAAGTCCAGGCCGAGCCCCAGGCAGGAGACCAGGATCACCGGGCGCCGGCCATAGCGATCGGAGAGAGCGCCCTGGATCGGCGCACTGAAGAACTGCACCAGCGAGAACGCGAACGCGAACGCACCGGTCCAGTACGCCGCGGTGGAGGTGTCGCCACCGACGAACTCCTGCACCAGGTGCGGCAGCACCGGGATGATCACCCCGAATGCCAGCACGTCGATCAGCACGGTGATGAAGATGAAGATCAGCGCGGCCTTGCGTGCGCCGGTGGCGAGGGGTGCGTTCAAGGGGTGTCCCGATGTGCCGTGCGGTTTGTCTGCATCGCCGACCGTTGCCGGGATGACCAATGGTGAGGCGCGCGATTGTCAGCCGGCGAAGGCGTCCGTGGCCAGCCACAGTGCATGGTCGCGGACATCGTCGGCCCAGCGCGCGACCTGCTCCTCGAAGCGGGTCACGTCGCCGGCGAACAGCGCGCGCGATGCGTCCTCGAAACCGGGTGCATCGCCCGCCATCGCCTGCATGAAGCGGTACGTCGCTTCCTGCGCGGCGCGGCGGCGGTCCTCGCCGGCGGAGACCTTGCGCGCGTCTTCCACCAGCCGGCGCAGGGCGACCGAGGCCCCGCCCGGCTGCGCGGCCAGCCAGTCCCAGTGCCGCGGCAGCAAGGTGATCTCGCGGGCGACCACGCCCAGCTTGGGCCGGCCGGGTTTGCGCGGGGCCGGCGCTGCCTCGGTGCCGGCCGAAAGCTGCGGTTGCGCGAGCAGGCGCAGCAGGTCGGCGGCGGGCAGCTCCAGCGGGACTTCGATGGTGCGGGCGTCGGCATCGTCGAACACCAGCACCGGCCGGTCCGGATGCAGGTCGAAGGCCTGCTTGGCCTTCATCGCGACATGGCGGAGTTCGCCGCTGGCGATCCGTTGCGGGCCGGAAAAGGCCGTGCAACGCAGGGATGGACTGGACATGGGGCCTCCGGACTGAGGCTGTATTTTACCCGGACAAAATCAGGCGTCAACCTGCCGTTCGCGCCAGTTGGGCGGCAACCGCCGGTGCAGCGCGGAGGCGGCGATCGCCGCATGGCCCATTGCCACGCTGATCTGGTTGAGCGCGCTGACCACGTCGCCGACGGCGTAGATCCCGTCCACGCTGGTCTGCATGCGCGCATCCACGATGAGTTCGCCGTTGTCGTCCACCGCCGCGCCCAGCTCGGTCGCCAGGCGCGACTGCGCATCGCTCCCGAGCACCGGGTACAGGGTGTCGAAACGGCGCGTGCCGGCCTCGGTCTCCACGACGCAGGCATCCGCTTCGCAACGCATCGACACCGCAGCCGGCAACAGCTCGATGCCCGCCTCCGCCGCCACCCGGGCGCAGTCCGGCGACGGCTCGCCGGCTTCGCTCGGCACCACCGCGACGGTGCGCGAGAAGCTGCGCAGGAAGGCGGCGTGGTGGATGCCCACATCGACCGGCGCCAGCACCGCGATGTCGGCATCACTGGCCTCGTAGCCATCGCAGATCGCGCACAGGCGCACCGCATGCGCGGCGATGCCGGCCTCCAGGCCATCCATCGCCGGCATCACGTCGACCACGCCGGTGGCCAGCAACACGAAGCGCGCGCGCCAGGCGCGGCCATCCGCGGCGGTGGCGATGAAGCCGCCATCGTCGCGCTGCAGGCGTTCGATGCGGCCATCCTCGATGGACACTCCAAAACCTTCGGCCTGCGCGCGCAACTTGTCGAGCAGCGCATCGCCGCCGATCCCGTGCGGGAAGCCCGGGCAGTTGTGGCTGGTCGGGATCCAGCGCGCGCGGCTCTTGCCGGCATCGACCAACGCGAAGCGGCGGTGGAAGCGCGCAAGGTAGGTCGCGGCGGTCAGCCCGGCAGGACCGGCGCCGACCACCAGCACGTCGAGCCGGTCGTCAGCGCTTGCCGCCGACATCGATGAAGCGCAGGAATTCGCTGCGGGTGCGCGCGTCGTCGCGGAAGCCGCCGAGCATCTTGGAGGTCACCATCGACACGCCGCGCTTGTGGATGCCGCGCGTGGTCATGCACTCGTGCGCGCCCTCCACCACCACGCCCACGCCGCGCGGCTGCAACGCGCGCTGGATGCAGTTGGCGATCTGCGAGGTCATCTTCTCCTGCACCTGGAAACGCCGCGCGTAAGCCTCGACCACCCGCGCCAGCTTGCTGATGCCGACGACCTTGCCTGCCGGCAGGTAGCCGACGTGGACCTTGCCGATGATCGGCGCCATGTGGTGCTCGCAATGGCTTTCGTATTCGATGTCGCGCAGCACGATCATCTCGTCGTAGCCGGCGACTTCCTCGAAGGTGCGCGCCATGTACGCATCCGGGTCCAGCGCGTAACCGCTGAACCAGTCCTCGTAGGCCTTGGCCACGCGCTTGGGGGTGTCCAGCAGGCCCTCGCGATCGGGATCGTCGCCCGACCAGCGGAGCAGGGTGCGCACCGCGTCCTCGGCCTGCGCGCGGCTGACCGCGTTGCGGACGTCATCGGTGCGGTGGTCGTTGTCGGCCATGGCGGTTCCGGCTTGCGTGGGGATAGGCATGTTAGCGAACCGCAGGCGATGCGGCGTCGAAGCGGTGGCTCAGTCCGCCTCGGCCAGGCCGACACGGCGCGGCAGTTGCCGTGGCCAGCCGCCCGCCAGCGCCTGGTGCAGGGCGATCGCGCGTTCGA
>Ga0209480_10001577_pt1 | contig 16550 bp, 11 predicted proteins | sample JI61114C2DNA_FD_187501 | JGI IMG/M metagenome (GOLD analysis project Ga0209480, IMG submission 187501) | Wastewater effluent complex algal communities from Wisconsin, to seasonally profile nutrient transformation and Carbon sequestration -... | ecosystem: Engineered > WWTP > Effluent > Algae...
ACGCCCCCGGTCCCGCCCGAGCCGCTGTGGACGAACCTCGAGCTCACGCTCGCAGCCCCCGAGCACGCCGCGAGGCCTCTCCAAACGGTTCGCAACCCCAGCGGCAACCTTCGCGTCCTCGCCGGCACTCGCATCGACATCGAGCTCACGCCGCGCCGCCCCTTCACCAGCGTGCACGCGATCGTGGGCCTCGATGCCCCCGATGCCGGCGGCACGCAACCGCCCGAGCGCAGCGACCTGAGCCCCGACCCGGGCGGCACCTGGCGCGGCAGCTTCATCGTCCGCGGCTCGGGCGACTGGCGTCTGGTCGCCGACGAAGACACCGCCCCCCCCTTCGGTCTCGACCTCGAGCCCGACGATTCACCCGAGGTCGAACTCGCCCCCCTGCCCCGTTCACAGGGCGATCCGAGCGAGCGTGACGCCATCGAGCTGCGCTTCAAAGCCCGCGACGACTTCGGGTTGGCGCAGGCCACGCTCGTGTTCGAGGGCCCCGACCAGCAGGAGATCCGTCTCGACGCCGGGCCGCCGCCGCCCGGTGCACGCAGCTGGCAGCACCGCTACACCTGGGACCTCTCGAGCGTCCCATTTGGAGATCGCCACGAGCTCAGCTACTGGATCGAGGTCCGCGACAATGACCCCGGCCTGGGCCTCGTGCCGCTCGTCGACCCGCCCGGCAAGCCCGCCCGCTCGGCCCGCATGCGCCTCACGATCCGCGACGAGGAGCGCGAGCACGCCGAGAACCTCAGCAGCCTGGCCGCGCTGCGCGACGGGGCGGTCGACCTCTTGGCCCGCCGCATGATCCGCGAGGACCCTGGTCTCGGCGCCCCTGGCTCAGATGTCCCTGAGGACATGCCCGAACGGACAGCGGCCGCGCCACCGGCGGACAGCGACCTGGAGGCACTCTTCGACCAGCCGCTGCCGCACAGCGCCCCCATGCCATCGGAGCGGGCCCTCCCCGCGGTGCGCCCTCCCGCCGAACAAGGCGCCCTGCGATCGGCCCGCGCGCTGCTGACCGCGTCGGAACAGCTCCTGACCGCGCTGCGGGGGGTGATCGACGCGCTCTCGGTCGACACCCTGACGCCCGCGCGCGACGTCGCCACGCTCACGGCTATCCACCGGCGACTGATGGACCTGCACCGCCTCGAGGCCGCGCTGCACGCCGAGCTCCCGCCCGACAGCGGCCCGCGGCGCCCTATCGCGGCGCTGCTGGTCCGGTTCGCGGCGCACAACCGTCGGCAGCTCACCCAGCTGGAGGACGAGATCATCCGCCTCGACGATCTCGTCGACGAGCAGGTCGTCGCCCAGATCGAGCAGCTGGTCGCCCGCCTCCAGACCTCGCAGCAGAAGCTGGTCGACCTGCTGGAGAAGCTCAAGGCCGGCGACGAGTCGGTCCGCGGCGAGATCGAGCAGCTGCAGCAACGCATCCGTGAGGACCTGCGTCGCCTCTCCGAGGCGCGGGCCAAGCTCGACAAGGAGGTCGGCCAGGAGTTCCTGAACCTCGACGCGTTCCAGGCGCTCGAGGCCCGCATGCGCAACCAGGACGTCGGCGAGCAGCTGCGTCGCGGCGACGTCGATGGCGCGCTCGATCAGGCCCGCGACGCCCTCGACGAGCTGCGCAACCTCCGGGACAGCGTACAGCAGCGACTCGCCGACGCTCGCCCGGACGACGTCCCGCTCAGCCCGAAGGAGCGTGCGCGCATGGAGATGATGCGCGAGCTCAGCCGCATTCAAGACGAAGAAGTCGGCCTGCGCAGCGACACACGGACGCTGCATCAGAAGTGGCGCGGCGAGGCCGAGCGCCTGCGCCTCGATCCCGCCACCGCGAAGAAGGCCGCGCAGAAGGCCGCGGCGCTGCGCAAGGAGCTCGACGCGATCAACGATGCCCGGCTCGGCCGCGACGCTCGCCGCGCCCTCGAGGACGCCCGCGAGCAGCTGCAACAACTCGAGGGTGAGTCCGCCGCCGACCCCGCCCGCGCGCTGCAGAGCTTCGAGGCGGCCCTGCGCGCCGCTCAGGCCCTGCTGCGCGCCGTCGCCGGGGCAGGCGAGAATTCGGCCGAGCGTCGGAGCCTCGAGCGCGCCAGCAGCCAGGCGCAGCGCGTCCAGGAACTGCTGGGCGGCGAGTTGCCGGCCCCCGAAGCCGGCCTCGGCCCGGAGCAGCTCGCCCATTTCCAGGCCTCACAGCAGCGCCAGGCGGCCCTGCGCGGGCGAGCCCTGCAGCTGATGGAGGGCGCCGGCGGCGAGGCCCTGCCCGAGCCCGGCAAGCAGGCGATGCGCGCCGCGCTCGAGGGCATGCAGGGCAGCGACAGCGCCCTCGGCGAGCGCCGCGGGGGCCCGGCGATCGACGCCCAGAGCGACGTGATCGGGGCGCTTCAACGCGCGCTCGACAGCATGCGCGAGAGCTCTCCGCCCAGCGGCGCCTCGGCGCATCAGCCGAGCAGCACCGAGACCGAGCGCGACCGCTCGCTGCGTGACGAGCTGATGGATGCGATGAAGGAAGGCGCCCCCGCCGGTTTCGATCAAGAGGTCGAGCGCTACTACGAGGAGCTGCTGCGATGACGTGTCTCCGCTACATGTCCTTCAGGACAGCTCGTCTCGGCCCGCTGCACGCACTGCTCGGCGCCGGCCTGCTCCTGATCGCTGGACCGGGCCACACCGCGCCGCTGGGCACCGCGGTGCCAGCTACGCCTGCGGATGCCCCGACGCCCGAGGCCCTGACGCCCGAGGCCCTCGACGCCGCGGTGGCCCGCTTCAACGCCGCCGTCGACGCCTGGGACCTGGACGCGGCAGCGGCCGAGGTCGCGGCCATGCCTGCCGGATCGGTGCGTGACGTCAAGGCCGGCGTGCTGGCCCTGTTTCGCGCCGAGTACCCGGCCGCCGAGGCGCTGCTGAGCGGGGCCCTGACCGCGGGCCAGCTCCCGGCCGCCAGCGCGATCAGCCACGAGGCCCAGCACTACCTCGGCCTCGCGCGCGGCGAACAACGAGCGCTCGGCCCGGCGACGCGCCAGCGCAGCCCCGACGGCCACGTCGAGGTCGTCTTCGCCGACGCCCGCGACGCGCTCCTCGCCCCCTACCTGTTCGCCGCGATGGCGGACGCCCGCGCCGCGCTGGGCGACGAGATCGGCGTGCTCCCCCAGCACCCGGTCCGCTTCGAGATCCTCGACGACCCCGCCAAACTCGCGCTGGTCTCGCCGCTCACGCTCGACAACGTCTACACCACCGGCACCGTCGGCATCACCAAGTACCGCCGCATCATCATGATCAGCCCGCGGGTGCTGCTCCAGGGCTATGGCTGGCTCGACACCGCCGTGCACGAGTACGTGCATTACCTCGTCACCCTCCGCACCCGCAACCACGCCCCCGTCTGGCTGCAAGAGGGGCTCGCGAAGCTGCTCGAGACCCGCTGGCGCAGCCCCACTCCGCTGCCGCTCGAGCCAGTCCCACGCAAGCTGCTCGCCCGCGGCATCGCCCGCGACGACCTCGTCAGCTTCGCCGAGATGTACCCATCGCTCGCCATGCTCCCCTCGCAGGAGCGCGCCGCCCTCGCCTACGCCCAGGTCCAGACCATGCTCGAGCTGCTGCGCGAGGCCCGGGGCCGCCCGGGCCTCGGCCTCCTCCTCGACCAGGTCGCCGCCGGTGCGGCCGCAGAGGACGCGCTCGCCAGCGCCTGGGGCGGCAGCTTCGAGGCGTTCTACGAACACTGGAAGACCACCCTGCGCTCGCGCACCGCCGGCAAGACCGGCCCCGCCTCGCTGCGCAAGCTGCAGTTCGTCGACCCGGCCAAGGCGGCCGAGGACGAGCCCGCCGACCCCTCGCTGCTCGGCGATATCTTCTCTCACCTCGGCGGCGGCAAGGCCCGCCAGCACGCGCGCCTCGGCGTGCTCTTGACGCTGCGCGGCCAGCTCGGACCCGCCGCGCGCCAGTACGAGAAGGCCCGCGCCGCCGAGCCGCGAGTCGCGGCCGACCCGAAGCTCGCGCGCCGCCTCGGCGAGCTCTACCTGCAGCTGGGACAGGCCCAACGCGCCGTGCCGCTGCTGCGCCTCGCGGGCCTCGACGACCCCGAGCAGGCCAACGTCGCCGCGGCCGAGGGCCGGGCTCTGCTGCAGACCGGCGACCGCCCTGCGGCCCGCGCCGCGCTGCTCCGGGCGCTGCGCGTCAACCCCTTCATCCCCACGCTGCACTGCGACCTCGCGCGACTCACCGAGGCCGACGACGAGCGCAGGCGCGAGCAGGCGCTGTGTCGCGAGTGAGCGCTGCAGCGGTGGCCGCGCCCGAGCAACCTGCCCCGAAGTACAGGTGAACACCAAGGGGCGCGCCGCCGCGCCGTATGCAGCGGTGAGCGGAAACAAACAGGCACGACGAGCGCCGGTTCGCGGCGAATTTAGGCCTTGCAGATTTTGCGATCTTCCCCAATAGCTATTGGGCGCGAGCGCTGGCTCGTCCGCCACCCTCGCCTATGCACCCGTACTGCCACGGAGGGGCCTGATGTTGACGCTAACGAGAAAAGTCGGCCAGAAGATCCGCATCGGTGACCACATCGAGATCGTCGTCCGCGAGATCCGCGGCCGTCAGGTTCGACTCGGCATCTCGGCGCCGCAGGGCCTGCCTGTCTACCGCGAGGAGCTCTACCAGCAGATCGCCCAGGAGGGCGCGAACCCGAAGGCGCTCGAAGAAGTCGACGCCGGCACGCCCGACGAGGATAGCGAGTAGCGACCGGCAATCGCATGAGCCACCGGCTCGAGCGCGTCCGCGACCTCAGGGCAGCCCGTTGAGCGCCCGGACCGCCGCGATCAGGTCGCCGCGATCATAGAAGTCGACGGCGAGGAAGTTGGGCAGCTGCCCGACCTCCTTTTGACACTGTGATGCGCGCCCATACAGCACGTCGAAGACATTGACGAGCTTCGCGTCCATCTCCGACGGCGTGTCGATCACGCTGCTGATCCAGTGGTTGATGAGAAACAGGTCGTTGCCCAGCGTCCCGCGATTGAGCGCGCAGCTGAACTCTTCGACGCTGTGGAACAAGTACGGCGTATCCCAGGTGAGGTCCCAGACGTGGTGATACCAGGCGGGCGGCGGCCCGCCGCTCTCGACGGTCACCAGCAACCGTGTGTCGGCGTCGATCATCTCCGCGAGCGTCGGCCACGGATCGCCGGCGGTGTGCGTGTACACCCGGGCGGCCAGTCCGCTGTCCTCGAGATCTGCGACGACGCGATCGGCAGTGACGTCGTCCTGATAAATGAAGGTCAGCACCTCGTCGGGGTGCGCGTCGAGGAAGGCCGCGACCTCGAGCAACAGCTCGAGGTGGTCGAGGCGGCCGAAGGTGCAGGGCCCGTGACACAGCACCGTCTCGCCCGCGTCGTCCGTGACGTCGAGCATCATGCAGCGCACCCCGTCCTCGAGCTGCCGGACGACGCCGTGGTTCTGATTGGCGTTGAGCTGGATGAAGCCATCGTCGAGCGCGGCGAAGGCGTTGTGCGTGCAGGGAAAGGCGACCTCGTCGAAGCGACGCTCGCACAGCGCCGCATCGCCGTTGCACAGCCGCGCGGGCGGCAGGTCCGGACCGCTGCCGGTCGTCGGTGCGCTCGTGCTCGCAGCCGTCCCGGGGGTGCTCGCGGTCGTGCTCGCGTCGGCCGCGGCCGTGGTCGCACCGCTGGTCCCGGCCGCATCCGAGTCCTCCGCTCCGGCCCCTGGCGCCGCGGCGCAGCCGGCCGCGACCGCGACCACCAGGACCGACGCACCTGCGACCCACCGCCTTCGTTCGCTGGACGACATGCCTCGCAGGATCGCCCGCCCACGCCCGCTTGTCACCTCTTCCGGGCCCACTGCACGATCGTCCGCTCGCGCAGCCGCAGCCGCGTCCCCGTGTTGCCGCACTCGGGACAGCGCAGCGGCTCGATCGGCGGGAACGGCAGACAGGCGCTGCCCCGCGGCGCCTCGACGATCACCGTCTCACGGCCACAGGCCGGGCACGACAGCGGCGACGACTCGGCCTCCATGCTTGCAGCAGCATACTCCCGGTCCCCCGACATCGCCCCGCCTTCGGCTCGATCGCGCGCCCGAGCGGCTGACAGCTAGGCGCGCGCCGGCTTGCGCATGCGAGCGATCGCCACGCCAGTCGCGTCGGCGACCCGCGCCGCCGCCTCGATCACCAGCGCGACACGACCGGCCGCGCGAACCAGATCGGCGAGCTCGGTGACCGCGCTGCGCAGGCCGTCGAGCTCCGTGGTGTCGAGCGGGACCAGCTCGGTCCCCGCGAGCGCGACCCGCTGCTGCTCGTCGCGTAGCCAGCCGATCCGATCGTCGAGGGCGCGGATCTCATCGTTGACGGCGGCCCAGCGGGCGGCGTGCTCGATCGGATCGATCGCATCGAGGCGCTGACGCAGCATCTGCCCGGCCTCCGCGAGCCGGTCGATCGCCCCGCCGATGTCGTCGACGACAGGTCGTGGTTCATGCTTCCTCGCCATTGCCTACCTCCTGCCTAGTGGTCATCGCTCGCGTCGCCGATCCGGCGGCGGCCGGGGCTCAAGCCATCGGGGCCGCTCGGCGGCTCCGTGCCCGGCGGCCGGGGATCCGTCGGAGCCGGGGCGAGCCCGCCCGGCCCGCCCGGCCCGGGCGCTGGTGACGGACCGCCCGGCTCGGCCTCGGGTCGCTCGCTCGCGGCTGCCTGCGCCGCCGCGATCCCGGCCTTGACGTCCTCCAGTCCGGCGTCGACCTGGGCCGCCACCTGCGCGCCGTAGCTCGCATAGAATCGAACGCCCTCGATGAAGCGGCTCGGCCGCGACAGCGCCGCCAGCTGGCGCACGAAGCGATGCAGCGCCGCGCGGTCGATCGCCAGGGCCGACTGGCTGTAGAGCACGCTCTCCTCCCACAACAGGCCCTGATCGCGGACCTCGTACATCGCCTCGCTCGCCCCGACGACCGCCTCGAACAGCGCCAGGCGACGGGCCCGATCCTCGCTGCCGGCGACCCTCCATTGCGCCACCGTGCGCACGTTGTACTGGCCCTGCTCCGCGACCTCCTGGCGCCGCTGCACCAGGCCGCGCTGGCGCAGCTGGACCACCGCGGTGCGGGCGGCGGCGAAGGCCGCGGCCTCGGACTCGAGTCGGTCGCCCGCGTCCGCCAGGGCCGCGGCCTGCTCGCGCATCGCTTTGGTCGCGCAGCCCGGGGCGGCGCCGCTGAGCCCGGCGGCGGCGACGACGATCGACGCATATGTCCGAAAGGTCATGTCAGTACACTCCGCCGGCGACCACGCCGAAGCCGACCGCGGTGAGGATCAGCTGCGCCAGCGCCTCGGGCTTCATGCCGCCCTGGTTGAAGCGCGTCAGCTCGGCGACGCCGGCGATCAGGTAGACCTCGCGCACCGCCATCGCCGCGCGCGAGCGGTCGATGCTGGCCTCGTGGTGGACGCCCAGGTCGAGCACGTCGGCCTGCGCCTGGCCGGCGCGGCCGAGGGTCCAGGCGTTGCTGTACGCCAGCAGCAGGCGGGTGAGCTCGTCGCGGCAGCCCTCGGCCCCCTGGGCGTCGAGGAGCGGTCGCTGGCTGCAGCCGGCGCGCTCGAGCCTTTGAAGGTCGACGTAGGCGGCGAGCAGCAGCGTGTACTCCTCGAGCTGGGCCGTCAGCTTGGCCAGCTCGATCCGCCGGCGCCGCTCGGCGTGGCCGATCATCGTCCGGAGCGCGGCGTGCTCGACCCGCAGCGTCTCGCGGATCAGCGTCAGCACCGACATCTCGAAGGCATCGACCACCCGCTCGACATCGGCGATGCCGTCGATCGTCGCGTGCAGCGCCTCGGCCAGCGCCGTCGAGACCATCGCTCCGGGTCGCGCGCCCGCCGGCGTCGACGGCGGGCGCCGGACGAGCGCGTCCTCGCGGGCCTCGATCAGGCGGTCGAGCGCGGCCAGCTGCTCGCCGAGCTGCAGCGCCCGCCCCTCGCGAGCCAGCACCCCGTACGCGCGGGCCTCGAGCTGGGATGGCACGGGGATCTCGGCGAGCGCGGCGAAGGCCCGCCGCACCTGCTTCGCGTCGCAGGTCGCGGGTCCGCTCGGTCCCGGCGCCGTCCCGTTCAGCTGTCCTGAAGGCCCGCTCGCTTCGACCGCGGTCGACCGGGCCGCCGCCTCGCAGGGCCGTCGCGCCGCCGCGTAAGCGTCGACCCGGCGCGCCAGCTCGAGGTCGTATGCGGCCAGGGTGTCGTGCACCGCGAGGGCGCCGGCGGCCTGGGCCCCGAGGCGACCGCCGTCGCAGCCCGCGGCGCCGGCACACAGCGCCCGCTGCAGCGCCTCGAGGTTGCGCCGGCGGTCCATGCACAGGCCGCGGGCGCGCTCGGCCGCGGCGGCGAGCTCGGGGACCGCGCGCACGGCCGATGAGCCCGGCGGACCCGGGCAGCGCGGGCTCGGGGCTGTCCCCGAGGACAGCCCCGCCGCGCGCGCCTGCATCACGAAATCAGTGCCACTCTTGGCGAGGCGGGCCTCGTCGCTGTCTGGCCCGCGCCACACGCGGAGCTGTCCGCGAAGCGCGACGAGCAGGCTGGTAAGGGCGTCGGGGCCGACGGGCGCGCGCGCGGCCAGGTCCTTGCGGGCGCGCCCGGGCGTGGGCTTGATCGGCTCGGCCGGGGCCGCGGGGCCGAGCGGCAGGGTCAAGCCGCCGAGCGCGGCGATCCGGCGGGTCAACTTGTTGCACAGGGTCGGCCAGCCGTCGCCCTTGAAGCGACCGCGGCAGCTCGAGTGCAGCAGGATCTCCGTGTCGGGGTCGGACTCGTCGGCGGCCTTCGCCGAGAGCACGTCGAGCAGGTCGCGGTCGCGGCCCTTCTGGGCCCAGCTCCTCGCGACCTCCAGCTCCTCCGCCAGCATCTTGCCCGCCTGCTCGAGCTCGGGCCCGAAGCCCTCCGTCAGCCGCGCACCCTTCAGCTCGCCCTGCGCCTGCTCCGAGGTCGCCGCGTCGTGCGGCCGGTGAAAATGCGCGCCACAGCCCGGCGCGAGGCCTGCCAGCAGCAGCGAGAGCAACGGACCAAGATGGACTCGAGGCATCGACGCCAGCCCACTGTCGCACGCGGTCCCTGCACACACAAGCGCCGCTCCCAGGCCAGCGCGTGTGCCCCCGGCCAAGCCAAAGCCAAGCCAAGCCAAGCCCGGCCTACCCCGGCCAAGCCCGTCTACGCTAACATCCGGGCGCGTGTCCACGCCCAGCCCCGCGGCGCTCGCCCAACGTCGGCGGCGCCTGCTCGCGCTTCACCGCCGCCACGCCGGCCGCGTGCGGGCCATCTTCTACTGGCTCGGCGCCGAGCTCGAGGCGATCGATGACGCCGTGCTGCGCTGCTTCCTGCTCGCCGAGCGCCACGGCCTGTTGCCCTCCGACGCTCGCGCCGCGCCCTGGCTCGGCCATCTCGCGTGGCGCGTCGCTTCCCGACCGAGCCCCGCCAGCCCCGTCGGCCACGACCTCGTCAGCCTCGACCCCGTCGGCCACGACCTCGCCGGCCTCGACCGCGCCGGCCTCGACCTCGCCGGTCACGACCTCGCCATCCACGATCGTTCCCGCCCGCGCAGCCCCGACCCGCTGCGGGACACCGCGCCCAAGCTACCGCCCGCCGCCGACGCACTCGCGCGCTTCCTCGCCACCCACGCCGTCGACGCGAGGTCGCGCGCGGCCCTTGTCCTCTCCGAGTTCGCCGGCCTCGGCTCGGCCGAGCTCGCCACCCTGCTCTCCTGCGAGCTCGGGCCCCTGCACGCGGCGCTGCGCCGGCTGCGTCAGGCGCTCGCGTCCGACCCCGAGGTCGCCGCCCTCGGCGGCCCGCGCTCACTGCTCGCTGCCAGCCTGGCCCCCTTCCTCGCCGACCTCGCGTGGACCCGGCGCCACGCCGCGCTGCTGGCCGCGCACACCGGCGCGCCTCGACCTGTCCCCGGGGACATCCTGCGCCGGCCCGCCGGGATCATCGGCCTGGGCCTCGCGGCGATCGCCCTGCTGCTGCTCCTGCGGCCGGCCCCGCCGATCGCAGCGCGCCCCCGTCCCGCGCCGCTCGTCGTCGCCGTCCCGCGCCCGCCGCCCGCGCCCGCGCCCGCGCCCGCGATCCTGCCCGCGCCACCACCTGTCCCCGAGACCATGTCCCCGGAGCCATCGACGAAGCCCCGCCTCGCCCGGGTTCGGACCCCCCGCAAGCGTCCCTCGAGCTCGACGGCCCCTGACGCGCTCGCCCGCCGCGAGCAGCAGGCCCGCAGCCGCGACCCCGGCGCGATCATCATCGAGCTCGAGATGATCGGCGCCGGCCGCAAAGCTCTGGCCGCCAGCCCGGCCCAGGCCCTCGCCTACGCCGATCAACACGCCCGCGACTACCCCGAGAGCCAGCTGGTCACCCAGCGCGCCGAGCTGCGCGTGCGAGCCCTCTGCGCGCTCGGCCGCCGCGACGAGGCCCGCGCCGAGGCCGAGCGCCGCGGCCCCGGCAAGGTCCGCGACGCGCTCAAGCAAGCCTGCGGCCTGTGACAACCTGTCCCGTGGGACATGTCTATCGGGCCGGCGCGAGCACGAGCGGCCGGACCACGACCGCCAGCGCGAAGCCGACGCAGAGCAGCGCGCTCATCAGATACATGGTCAGGTCGTAGATCGGCACCAGGCTCCCGCCGGGGGGCAGCGCGGCCAGCTCCGCCTCGCGAATGCGCGTGATCAAGATCGGCCCCGCGACCCCGGCCGCGCTCCAGGCGGTGAGGATCACCCCGTGCACCGCGCCGACGTTGCGCGCCCCGAACATGTCCGCGAGGAACGCCGGGACCGTGGCGAAGCCGCCGCCGTACATCGTGAAGATCACGACCACCGCGACCTGAAACAGCCCCCAGTGCCCGCCCGCGCCCAGCGCGGGGATCGCCGCGAACAGCCCGGCCTGGGCCGCGAAGAACAGCAGGAACACGGCGCGGCGCCCGAGGTAGTCCGACAGCGTCGACCAGAAGATGCGCCCGAAGGCGTTGAAGCCGGCGATCACCGACAGCATCGTCGCCGCCTGCTCCGGCGTGCGCGCGAACATGTCCTGCATCATCGGCGAGGCCTGCGCGAGGATCGAGATCCCCGCCGTGATGTTGATGAACAGCATCCCCCACAGCAGCCAGAACTGCCGGGTGCGCACCGCCATCGGCATCGTCAACTCCGGCGCCAGACCCCCGGCCCTCTCAGGGGCCTGCCAGCCCGCGGGCGCCCAGCCAGGCTCCGGTCGCCGCAGCAGGCGCGCGGCGATCAGCATGATCGCGCCGTACACCGCCCCGAGCAGCAGCAGCGTGTCGGCGACCCCGTACGCCGCGATCAACCGCTCGGCGACCGGCGCGGCGATCAGCGCCCCGCCGCCGAAGCCGAGCACCGCCATCCCGGTCGCCAGACCGCGCCGATCCGGGAACCACTTGATCAGCGCGCTGACCGGCGCCACGTAGGCCAGGCCGAGCCCCGCCCCGCCGACCACGCCATAGCCGACGTAGAGCAGCCACAGCCAGCCCAGCTGCACCCCGAGACCGCCGAGCAGCAGGCCCCCGCCGAACAGCAGCGCCGCGACGGTCGCCGCCTTGCGCGGGCCGTGGCGCTCGAGCCACGTCCCGCCGAAGGCCGCGCTCAGCCCGAGCAGCGCGATGGCGATAGAAAACGTGTAAGCCGCCGCCCCGCGCGGCCAGTGAGGGTGCAGCGCCTCGACCGGCTTGTTGAACACGCTCCACGCGTAGACCGAGCCGACGCACAGATGGATCGCCACCGCGGCCGGGGGTATGGTCCAGCGGCTGCGAGGCTGCGCCACGCCGCGCAGCATGCCAGATCATCCGCCGCGCGGGCGCTCGATCTGCCAGCACTGGTGGATCCGCGGGTTACGGGCGAAATCCTTCGGGATCGTCTCCTTCGTGATGTCCGCGACCACGAGGTCCCCCAGGCCCTCGACGTCGAGCTTGAAGCGGCGGTTGTTGTTCGAGAAGATCAAGATCCCCCCGCGCTCGAGCAGGCGCACCGCCTCGCGGATCAGCGTCACGTGGTCGCGCTGCAGGTCGAAGTCCTCCTCCATGCGCTTCGAATTCGAGAAGGTCGGCGGGTCGAGGAAGATCAGCCCGTAGCGGCGCATCTCCTGCGCCATCCAGCCGCGACACTCGGCAGTCACCAGCCGATGCTCCGGCCCCGTGATGTTGTTCAGCTCGAAGTTCTTGCGCGCCCACGCCGTGTACGTCGTCGACATGTCCACCGTCGTCGACGCCACCGCGCCGCCCTTGACCGCGTGCACCGTCGCCGCGCCCGTGTACGCGAACAGGTTCAAGAACCGCCGCCCGCGCGCCAGCTGCTGCACCCGCTGCCGCGTCAGCCGGTGGTCCAGGAACAGCCCGGTGTCGAGGTGGCCGCTCAGGTTGACGAAGAACCGACAGTTGCCCTCGCGGACCTCGAAGAGCTTGCCGGCCTCGCCCTGCTGGCCGTACTGCGAGCCGCCCTTGCTGCGCACCCGGGTCTTGAGCTGGACCTGCTCGCGCGGCACCCCCAGCACCTCGGGCACCACCGCGAGCACGTCGCGCAGCCGCGCCTCGGCCTTCTCCGGCTCGATCTCCTTCGGCGCCGCGTACTCCTGCACGTGCGCGTGGTCGGCGTAGACATCGACCGCGACCGCGTACTCCGGGATGTCCTGGTCGTACACGCGATAGCAGGTCAGCCCCTCCTTCTCGGCCCACGGTCGCAGCTGCTTGAGGTTCTTGGCCAGGCGATTGGCGAAGCTCTCGGCCGCCTCGCTGCGGACCACGGGTCGCTCGCTGCGCGGCCGCATGAACGCGGCCTCCTCGATCTTGAAGCGCAGCAGGTGCACCGGGATCGCGCCGTTGTAGAGGTCGTAGATCTTCTTCGCGCGCAGGCCGATCGCGTGGCCGAGCTCGCGGTCCTCGATCAGCACCGCCGCGTCGCCGCCCATGTGCCGGGTCTTGAGCAGCTCGCCGAGCTCGCGGTAGAGCGGGCGCAGGTCCTCGCCCTCGCCGACGCGCGCGCCGTAGGGCGGGTTGCAGACCACCAGGCCCGGCGCCTTGCCCTCGCGGATCGGCGCCAGCAGCTGCTCACCGAGCGCCCAGCGCTCGACGTGCACCAGCCCGCGCAGCCCGGCCTGCTCGAGGTTGGCGATCGCGGCCGCGATCGCCAGGCTCGAGGTGTCGAAGCCGCGGATGTCGGGGATCTTCGCCCGACCGGCCGCCGCCCGGGCGCTGGCCTCCGCCACCAGCTCGGCCCACAGCTCCGGCGTGTGCCCCCTCCAGCCGAGGAAGCCGAAGTAGTCGCGGCCGAGGCCCGGGGCCCGATCGCCGGCGATCCACGCGCCCTCGATCAGCAGCGTGCCCGAGCCGCACATCGGGTCGAGCAGCGGCCCGCCCGCGGCGGCGATCGCCGGCCAGCCCGCCCGCAGCAGCACGGCGGCGGCCAGGTTCTCCTTGAGCGGCGCCATCGCCCCCTCCTCGCGGTAGCCGCGGCGGTGCAGGCTCTCGCCCGCCAGGTCGATCGAGATCAGCGCCTCGTCGCGGCCCCCCTGCGACCTGTCCCTCGGATCCTGTCCCATCGAACCAGAGCGCTTGTGCAGGTGCACGTGGATCCGCAGGTCCGGCCGGAGCTTGTCCACCGAGGGTCGCTGCGCGCCCGCGCGCAGCTGGTCGACCACCGCGTCCTTGACCCGCTGAGCCCCGAACTGGGTGTGCACGATCGCCGCGTTGGTCCCCGTGAAGTCGACCGCCAGCGTCTGCGTGCGGTCCATGTGCAGCGACCAGTCGACGCCGAGCACCGTCTGGTACAGCTCCTCGCCGTCCGTCGCCGCTCCGCGCCCGAGCTCGAGCAGCACCCGACCCGCCAGCCGCGACCACAGACACGCGCGATAGCCGAGCTGCAGCGACCCCTGAAACAGCACCCCCGCCGGCTGCAGCTTCACGGCCGCGGCCCCGAGCGCGCCGAGCTCGGCGGCGAGGAGCTCCTCGAGCCCCCGCGGGGCCGTGGCGAAGAATTGCAGCGTCTCGGGCATCGCTCGCGCTCTTAGCACGGCCCGCGCGCCCCCGCGCAGACCATCGCCGACCGGGGCCTCAGGCCGAGGGCACGACCGCGACCGGGCACGCGGCGAGGCCGGCCAGGGCCGAGGCGGTGCTGGCCGAGAACAGGCGACCGACGAGGCCGAGGCGGCGCGAGCCGGTGACGACCAGCGCGGCGTGGCGGCGCGCCGCGACGGCCGCGATCTCCTCGGCGCGGCTGCCGAAGAGCACGTGGCGCGGGCGATCGCCGAGGCCGAGCCCCGCCGCCCAGGCGTCGACCATCGCCTGGACCCCGGCGCGATAGATCTCGCGCTCGCGCAGCCAGTCGACGTCGAGCTCGTCGATCAGGTCGCTGTGGCGCGGCTCGCCGACGTGCACCAGCTCGAGCTCGCGGCCCTGCGTCGCCGCGAGCTCGATCGCCAGGCGCGCCGCCGCGTCGCTGCTCGGGCCGAGGTCGGTCGCCAGCAGGATCGGCCCCTCGGGGACCGCCGCGAGGTCCGGCGGGACCACGATCACCGGCCCCGGCAGCGCCCGCAGCACCCGCCGCGCGACCGACCCGAGCCGCACCAGCGACCGGTCGCCTCGCAGCGCCGCGCGTCCGATCACCAGGCCCGCCGCCGTGCTCGCCGCGTGCAGCAGGCCATCCTCCGCGCGGGGCATGACCACGACCTCGACGTCCGCGAACAGCGCGATCCCGAGGTGAGTGCAGCGCTCCTCGACGGTCGCGCGCACCCGTACCGTGACGTCTTCGGCCGCGGCGATGAAGGGGCTGGCCCAGGCCTCGAGCACGTGCAGGCCGAGCACCCTCGCGCCGCCGGAGCGCAGCCACGCGGCGAACACGAACACGCCGGGGCTACGCGGGCTGAGGTCGAGACCGAGGATCCATGGCTTGGTGGCAGTCATGAGGGGATCGGACGCCCTCGCGCGCGCGCGCGCAAGGGCAACTTCGGGGTGCGCACGAAATGTCACGAAGCGGCGCGCCACCGTCCGCCTCGCCGCCCGGGCATGATCACCGACCGATCAAGCGGCCGTGATACCCCAATCGCCGAGGGAACGATGCTCGAACGCCTGCACACCGTCGACTGGAACGCGCTGACGCACGCCTACGGGCCGGCCGGGGACGTCCCGGGGCTGATCCTCGCGCTCACCGCCGCCGACCGGCAGGCCCGCAAGGACGCCTACTGGGAGCTCTACGGCACGATCTTCCACCAGGGCAGCCGCTATCCGGCGAGCGCCCCGGCGGTGCCCTTCCTGCTCGAGCTGCTCGCCGACCCCGCGACCCCCGACCGCCACGAGCTGCTGCTCCTGCTCACGCACCTCGTCACCGGGCAGTTCAGCGTCGCCGCCGACCCGACGATGTACGCCGGCGAGCCCGACGCGCGCGACGCCAGCGCCCGCGGCGACGACGACGACGACGCGATCCTGCGCGACGTCTACCGCGCCGCCGAGCTCGGCCTGCCCCTGTACCTCGAGCTCGTGCGCGCCGGCGAGACCGCGGCGCTGCGCGGCGCCGCGGCGCTGCTGCTCGCGTGCCTGTGGACCCGCGCCGCCGAGATCGTGCCGGCGCTGCACGCCCGGCTGGCCGATGAGAGCAGCGTCCCGGCGCGGGCCGGCCTGGCCTTCGCGCTCGGACGCCTGCAGGGCGCGCCGGGCCCGGACCCGCGGCTGCTCGCGCTGCACGCCGAGGACCCCGCGCCGCTGGTGCGCCTGCTCGCCGCCGTCGGCGTGGTCCGCGGGTCCGTCGCCGAGCTGCCCGACGCCGTGATCGCCACCCTGATCGCCGCCGTCAACGACCCCGACGGCGTGCCCGGCTACGATGAGCTGCCCTGCGGCGAGCGCGACCTCGCCGGCGACATCGGCCACGTCCTGCGCGGCCTGCCGCCCGCGCTCGGCCGCCGGGCCCTGCCGACCCTGTGCGCCGCGCTGCGCCGCGCCGAGGACTTCGGGACCATGGGCCTGGTCGAGGCCATGCTCGCCTTCACCTTCGGCGAGGCGCCCGAGGATGTCTCCGAGGACATGTCTGACGGGACATGTCCTGCGCTGCTCGACCCCGCCGCGCTCGACGACGATCAGCGGCTCGTGCTGACCACGATGGCCGAGACCCACGAGCTGTGGACCATCGGCAACCTGTTCTTCGTGCTGCGCAGCCACGGGATCCCGACCGTCCGCGAGCAGCTCGCCGCGCTGCTCGGCCTCGAGCTGGTCCGCGACGAGGCGGCCGAGCTCGCCGCCCAGGCCCGCTTCCACCGCGTGCACATGCGCGACCCCGCCGAGGCCGTCGCCCTGCTGCGCCGCGCCGTCGCGCTCGCCCCCGACGACGCCGGGCTGTGGCAGCAGCTGGCCCACGCGCTGCTCGCCGTCGACGACAACGCCGGGGCCCTGCTCGCCTGCGAGCGCGCGCTCGCGAGCGACCCCGATTGCGGCGCCGCCCACTTCGTGCACGGCCTCGTGGTCGTCCACACCGATCCCGCCCGCGCCGCCGAGGCCTTCGCCCGCGCCGCCGAGCTCGGATACCAGCCGCTGCAGGCCCGCACCAACCAGTCGACCTGCCTGGCGATGATCGGCCGCCGCGTC
>Ga0209480_10001579_pt1 | contig 16543 bp, 12 predicted proteins | sample JI61114C2DNA_FD_187501 | JGI IMG/M metagenome (GOLD analysis project Ga0209480, IMG submission 187501) | Wastewater effluent complex algal communities from Wisconsin, to seasonally profile nutrient transformation and Carbon sequestration -... | ecosystem: Engineered > WWTP > Effluent > Algae...
AACCCATTCGCGTTTGTATTTGTGTTTTTCTTTGTGTTTTGGCGTCAAAGTTGCCGAAATATCTAAACGGTGATAGGCTGGTAATCTATCTTCGTTTCGTGAATTATAGCTCGGAACAGTTACACCTTGAAAAACGTATTTTCCTGTTGGAAAGGTTACGGGTTGCCCAGTTTGTAGGGTAAAATTAGCACCAAAAGTCCATTTTTGATTCAATTTATAACTTCCAGTTACGGCCAAATTATGGGTTTTATCATAAGCCGAACGGTACCAATCTCCATTATTAATTCCAATTTCTGTCTGAGTTCTTCCAGGTGTTTGTTGTTCTGAACGTGAAAGAGTATAAGCAACCCAACCATTGAAATCACCCGAGTTTTTTCGGAATAAAACTTCTAAACCATACGAACGCATTCTTCCGTTTAAAATTACTTGTTCAATGGCTTCATTCGCAATTAAATCTGCTCCATCAATATAATCGATACGGTTTTTGACTATTTTATAGTAACTCTCAACTTCTAACGAATAATCTCCTTTTTGAAAATCTCTAAAATAACCAACTGCAATTTGATCAGCAATTTGTGGTTTGATGTAATTATCGCTTGGTGTCCAAACATCTAATGGTGTTGGCGAAGCTGTATTTGAAACCAACTGCATGTATTGTGTCATTAGATTATAACTTACTTTAACAGATTGATTATCATTAATTTCGTAAGCAACTGTTAGTCGTGGTTCAAAATTTGAATAATCGGCAATGGTTTTGTTTTTTTCAAAGTATTTTTTTGAAATTGGTGTTCCTTTTTCATAAATTTTTAAATCTTCGTCATATACAACAGCCTTATTATTTTCGTAATAATTTATGGTAGAACTTCCTAATCTGTAAAAAGAACTGTAGCGAAATCCATAAGAAACATTTAGTTTTTTAGCAAGCGTTTGTTCCATTTCGGTGTAAATTCCTGTTTCAAGGGCAAACTTTTTATCTAATTGTTTGTAATTTATAGAAGATTCATCATTCAAAGGATTGATTGTTCCTGGATTTAAGTCGTAATAATTTAAATTGATACCAAAATTCAGTTTCATTTTATCCGAAAGATAGTATTTAAAATCATATTTGATGTTGTAATTTTTAATACCAGATTCCCAAGTAAATCCGATGAAATCTAAATCTAAGCCATAATAATAATCGCTATAAATTAATGAAAGATTAGAAAAAAGTTTATCAGAAAATAAATGATTCCAACGTAAATTAATAGTTGAATTTCCATACGTATTTGTAAAAGATTCACTTAACGAAAAAATATCTCTTCCAAAATATCCTGATAAGTATAGATTGTTATTGCTGTTAATTTTATAGTTGATTTTTGTGTTTAAGTCATAGAAATAAGCCACATTTTTATTGTCTGTAAATTTTAAAAATAAGTGAGCATACGAACCTCTTCCAGCTACAATAAACGAACTTTTATCTTTTACAATTGGACCTTCAGCTAATAACCTACTCGAAATTAGTCCGATTCCACCATTCATGCTGAATTTATTACTATTTCCATCTTTTTGATAAATATCCAATACTGATGAAGCTCTTCCTCCAAATCGAGAAGGAATTCCACCTTTGTATAGCGATAAATCTTTAATAGCATCAGGATTAAAAACCGAAAACAAACCAAAAACGTGTGAAGTATTATATAATGTAGCTTCGTCTAAAAGTACTAAATTTTGATCGACACCACCACCACGAACATTAAATCCCGATTGACCTTCGCCAGCATTAGTAACACCAGGCAAAAACAAAAGTGATTTGATAATGTCAACTTCGCCAAGTAAAACAGGCATTTGTTTAATTGTGTTGATTGATAGTTTTGTAACACTCATTTCGGGTTTTTTAATTTTAGTTTTATAGGTGTTTTCAACTAAAATTACTTCATTTAATTCGGTTGCAGTTTCAAGAAGACTGAAGTTTTTCTTTGTATTTTGATTCAAATCTAATTTTTCTGCTACTGAGGTATATCCTAAATAATTTGTTTGAACAGTGTAAGTTCCTTTGGGAATTGTTAAGGAATAAAAGCCATACTCATTGGTATATGTACCAACTTTTAATTCGCTAATATAAACCGAAACACCAATTAAGGTTTCATTATTTTTTCCATCAGAAATAACTCCACTAAGCGTTATTTTTTCTTGAGAATAGCTAAAAAGGGTAAAAAATATAAATATTGAAAAAAGTTTGAATTTTAAAATCATTTCAGCATAGTTTTTGACATACAAATTTCAACATTAAATTTAGTTAAAGTATAAAACAAATGTTAATTTGTGATTAAATACTGATAAAAATTTTAATTTTACTTTTTAAGAAAATAGACCAAATGAATTTCAAAATCATTTTACTTGTAGTTTTTTGTTGTGTTCAATGGAGTTGGGCACAAAAAGACACACCTTTTAAAACAACAAAGTTGAAATTAAATTGGGATGAACCAACTAAAATAGAACCAACATCTTCTTCTGCGGGAATACAGTATAAAAGTATTTTGGATAAAGATGATTCTTATTTAAAACGATATTTTGTTATTAATAAAGATGATAAAAAAACTAGTATTTTAGAAAAAAAATCTGATTTTAAAAATCCAGGTGATGAATACAAAAAAAAATTAAATAAAGAAATTGCAGAAGGGAGTAAAGTAGATGTTTTCTTTGGGAAATTTGTAGTCAATACACCAACTTTGATTATTAGAACTAGAGATCACATGGATCCTGATGGAGACAAAGTTAGAGTAATTTTAGATGATGTTGTAGTAATTTTAGTAATTGAATTAGAAAGCTCCTATAAAACACATACCGTTGATTTAAAAGAAGGTGATAATTTATTAGATATTCTAGCTTTAAACCAAGGATTATCAGGACCAAATACTGCGACATTTGCTTTGTATGATGGAAACAATAATTTGATTACAACGAATGATTGGAATTTAAATACAGGTTTGGCGGCTAAGTTTCTAATTGAATATATTAAACCAATTGATAAAAAATAAAAAAAGCGACCCAATCAGGTCGCTTTTTTGTTATATAGTTCTTGAATCTTAATTCAATTTTGCTAAAATAGTATTTAAAGTCTCACTCGGGCGCATTGCTTTCTCAGTTAACTCAAAACTTGGATGATAATAACCCCCAATTTTTTGTTCTTTACCTTGAGCAGCAATTAATTCAGCATCGATTTTCGCTTCGTTAGTTGTCATTGCTTCAGCAATTGGAGAGAAAGTTGCTTTCAATTCAGCATCTTTAGTTTGGCTAGCTAAAGCTTGTGCCCAATAAAATGCTAAATAGAAATGTGAACCTCTGTTATCTATTTCGCCAATTTTTCTTGCTGGAGATTTGTCTTCTGCTAAGAATTTTGCATTTGCTTCATCTAAAGTGTCTGCTAAAACTTGAGCTTTTGCATTGTTTTGAGATTGTGCTAAATGTTCTAATGAAGCTTGTAATGCCAAGAATTCTCCTAATGAATCCCAACGTAAATAGCCTTCCTCTACAAATTGCTCTACGTGTTTTGGAGCCGAACCTCCTGCACCAGTTTCAAATAAACCACCACCATTCATTAATGGAACAATGGACAACATTTTAGCCGAAGTTCCTAATTCTAAAATAGGAAATAAGTCGGTTAAGTAATCACGCAATACGTTTCCAGAAACAGAAATCACATCTTTTCCTTGACGGATGATTCGTAATGTTTCTTTCATGGCATCTTTCACATCCATAATGCGAATGTCTAAGCCTGTTGTATCATAATTTTTTAAATATTTTTCAACTTTTTTGATGATTTCTCTATCGTGTGCTCTGTCTTTATCTAACCAGAAAATAGCAGGAGTATCAGATAATCTAGCTCTGTTAACTGCTAATTTAACCCAATCTTGAATAGGAGCATCTTTTACTTGGCACATTCTAAAAATATCACCAGCTTCTACTTTTTGCGATAATAAAACGTTTCCATTTTCATCTTCTATGTTTACAATTCCGTTTTCTTTCACTTGGAACGTTTTATCGTGAGAACCGTATTCTTCCGCTTTTTGAGCCATTAATCCTACATTTGCAACAGAACCAATTATTTTAGGATCCAAAGCACCATTTTGTTTCATTTCATCAATACAAGCAGAATAGAAACCAGCATAAGAACGGTCTGGAATAATAGCAATAGTATCTTCTTCTTTTCCTTCTCTATTCCACATTTTTCCACCACTACGCGCTAAAGCAGCCATAGAAGCGTCTACAATAACATCTGAAGAAACGTGAAAGTTAGTAATTCCTTTTTCCGAATTTACCATAGCCACACGTGGTTCGTTAGTTAAAGCATCGGCAATAGCTTGTTTGATTTCAGCTTCTTTCGGAATTCCAACAATTTTATTGTATAAATCTTGTAATCCGTTATTTGGATTAATGTCTAACGATTTGAATAGGTCAGCATATTTAGTATAAACATCAACAAAGAAAGTTTCAACAATAGCTCCGAAAATAATTGGATCAGAAATTTTCATCATTGTTGCTTTTAAGTGTGCAGAGAGCATTACGTTTTTTGCTTTAGCATCAGCAATAGTAGTCTTTGCGAATTGTTTTAAAGCATTCAAGTTCATAACCGAACTATCAATAATTTCACCAGCTTTTAAATTAGCTAAATCTTTTAAAATAGTAGCTGTGCCATTATCTGAAATGAAAACGATTTTGAATTTTCCATCTTTTTCAATTGTTGTAGAATTTTCCGTTCCGTAGAAGTCACCTGAATTCATGTGAGCTACTTCGGTTTTACTGTCTGAAGCCCAAGTTCCCATTCTGTGTGGGTTTTCTTTTGCATAATTTTTTACCGCTTTTGGTGCTCTTCTGTCTGAGTTTCCTTCACGTAACACAGGATTTACAGCTGAACCTAAAACTTTGGCATATTTTGTTTTAATTTCTTTTTCAGCATCATTTTGAGGTTCTTCTGGGAAATCAGGAATATTGAAACCTTGTGATTGTAATTCGGCAATCGCTTCTTTTAATTGAAGAACTGAAGCAGAAATGTTTGGTAATTTGATAATGTTTGCTTCTGGAGTATTTGCTAATTGTCCTAATTCAGTAAGTGCATCACCAATTTTTTGATCGTCTTTTAAAAACTCTGGAAAGTTAGATAAAATTCTGCCAGCTAAAGAGATATCTCTGGTTTCTATAGCAATGTTTGCAGGTTTTGTAAAGGCTTTTACAATAGGTAAAAACGAATATGTTGCCAACATTGGCGCTTCATCCGTAATGGTATACATTATTTTAGATTGGTTAGACATGAATGTTATGTATTATGTTTGAATATAGTTTGTTAAAACTGTCAAATATAGGAATTTTGAAAGAAATAATTTATGATAAATGCTTAAATCTTGCATAAAATTCAACAAAAAAAGCCACAATATTGTTGTGGCTTTTTATACTTGGATGGTACAAATTAGTTTTTGTATCTTCTTTCTTTAATTTTTGCTTTTTTACCTGTAAGGTCTCTAAAGTAGTATATACGAGCTCTACGAACTTTACCTCTTTGGTTTACTTCAACTTTTTGTAAAGCAGGTAAGTTTACAGGGAAGATACGCTCAACACCAACAGAACCTGACATTTTACGGATTGTAAAAGTTTCAGTTGCTCCAGTACCTCTTCTTTGGATTACAACTCCTTTGAAGAACTGAGTTCTAGTTTTTTCACCCTCTTTAATTTCGTAGTATACAGTGATAGTATCACCAGCTCCGAAAGCAGGGAAATCTTTTTTTGTAACAAATTCGCTATTCACGAAATCAACTAAATTTGACATAGTCTTAAAAATAAATGTTTGATTCAAAGCAACATACACGGTTATCGTCAGAGGTTGGTTCAAAGTGGGTGCAAAATTAAGAAAATTAATTTATAATTATCAATTTATAATTGATAAATTTCATTAATAATATTGTTTTTTATTCTTCCAATAAATCAGGTCTTCTATTTTTAGTGTGTTCATACGCCATATCTTCGCGCCATTTTTCAATTTTGGCAAAATTTCCACTTAATAAAACTTCAGGAACTTTCAATCCTTTATATTCGGCAGGTCTTGTGTAAATAGGAGGAGATAACAGATTATCTTGAAAACTATCCGTTAAAGCCGAAGTTTCATCACTCAAAACCCCTGGAATCAATCTGATAATTGCATCACAGAACACAATTGCACCAATTTCGCCACCACTTAGCACATAATCACCAATCGAAATTTCTCGGGTAATGTGCATATCACGAACTCTTTGATCCACACCTTTATAATGACCACATAAAATTAATATATTTTCGTACATCGAAATTGAATTTGCCATTTTTTGATTCAGCGTTTTCCCATCTGGCGTCATATAAATGATTTCGTCGTAAGTTCTTTCGTTTTTTAGTTTCGAAATACAAGAATCAATTGGCTGAACAGACATCACCATTCCGGCTCCGCCACCAAACTGATAATCGTCCACACTTCTTTGTTTGTTAGTAGTGTAGTCTCTTAAGTTGTGAAAATAAACTTCCACCAAACCTTTTTCAATGGCACGTTTCATAATGGAAGCCTCAAACGGACTTCGCATTAATTCGGGTAAAACTGTAATAATATCAATTCGCATGGTGCAAAGATAATAGATTATTTTTTAGTCGCCGAAAGTGAATACACCATTGGAATTTTCTTTTCCAAATGTTTGATTCGGAATTTATTGGTTTCAAACTCTTCGGTTTGATTGAAACAATTGTATGGAGAATAATCGAATTCGTTGAAACAATTAATTTCTAATCCGTTTGAAATCAAAGCATTTAAAACTTCCGAAATCGGATGATTCCACGTTATAGTTGTTGTATTGATAGAAGCCTCTTTATTAGCGTAAGTTCCTTTTTCTTCCTCTAAAATAGGTTCTACATTGAAATAATTGTAAAAAATTTCTTTGAAATCGTTATCAAACATCCAAACTACAGGATGAAATTCGGCAAACACAAATTTTCCATTTGGTTTTAAAAAATAGGAAACTATTTTTGCCCATTTGTCTAAATCAGGAAACCAACCAATCGTGCCGTAACTGGTAAAAACAATATCAAATTTTTCGTTCAAATGATTCGGTAAATCATAAATGTCACAGCAAATAAAAGTCGTAGCTAAACCTAATTTATCATTGATTTCTCTGGCTCTTTCAATGGCTTTGTCTGATAAATCAACGCCTGTTGCTTTAGCGCTCATTCTTGAAAAAGTCATGGTATCTTGACCAAAATGACATTGCAAGTGTAATACTTTTTTACCTTTTACATCACTAAGTAATTCCAATTCAATCGAATTCAATGTTGATTTTCCATTTAGAAAACCTTCCATATCGTAAAAATCAGAGTTAATGTGTACATCGACTTTGCTATTCCATGTTTCTTTGTTGATGTTGATGTAATCTTTTGCTTTCATAGTATTCAAATAAGTACATCAAATCTACTATTTATTTTGTAATTTTGCACTTTCAAACTAAAAATCAAAATAATGGAAAACGGAATATACGCTAAATTTAACACGGCAAAAGGTGCTGTTTTAGTAAAATTAACACACGATTTAACACCAGGAACGGTAGGTAACTTTGTAGGATTAGCAGAAGGTCAATTAGAAAATTCGGCTCGTCCAATGGGAAAACCTTATTATGATGGATTAAAATTTCACCGTGTAATTCCTGATTTTATGATACAAGGTGGTTGTCCTCAAGGGCAAGGAACTGGTGGTCCTGGCTACAACTTTGACGATGAGTTTCACCCAAGTTTAAAACACGACAAACCAGGCGTTTTGTCTATGGCAAACGCTGGACCTGGAACTAATGGTTCTCAATTTTTTATTACACATGTTCCTACGAATTGGTTAGATGGAAAACACACTGTTTTTGGTCACGTAATTGAAGGACAAGATGTTGTTGATGCTGTTGCAGGTGATGATGCTTTGGAAAGTATTGAAATTATTAGAGTAGGAGAAGAAGCTCAAAAATGGAATGCTGTTGAAGCTTTCAGAACATTTGAAGGTTCAAGAGAGAAAAGAATTGCTGAGCAAAAAAAAATGGCAGAGGAAGCTTTGGAAAAATTAGCCTCTGGTTTTCAAAAGACTGAAAGTGGTTTACGTTACCAAATAATCCAAAGAGGAATTGGTACACAAGCTGAAAAAGGTAAAAAAGTATCAGTTCACTACCAAGGAGCTTTAGAAAATGGACAAGTATTTGATTCTTCTTACAAAAGAAAACAACCAATTGATTTTCAATTAGGCGTTGGACAAGTTATTGAAGGTTGGGACGAAGGTATTGCTTTATTAAAAGTAGGCGATAAAGCACGTTTTGTGATTCCTTCTTATTTAGGATACGGTTCAAGAGGTGCTGGAGGAGTAATTCCACCAGATGCAACTTTAGTATTCGATGTAGAATTAATGGATGTGAAGTAAACAAACTGCCTCGGGGCAAAGTCCCGAGGCAGTTTGTTAAAAAAATAGAAATTAGATAGATAGGCATTTCGATCAATTAATTTATAATATGAGTAATAAAAATTGAAAAGCCAAATGAATCTTGGATGAATAGTTTTATATAATTATTTACTAAATAGATTTGATAATAGGAATAGATAGTTGGTGTTTATTATCTATGTTTTATAATAATTGCACTAAAAAATTAACAAATAAAAGTTTAAATGACTTCATTTTAAGAAAAACGCCTTAGTTTATTTTTATCTGTAATAAATATCTTTTTCCCATTTAGTTCGATTAAGTTAGATTTGTTTAATTCTGAAAGTAAACGAATACAACTTTCGGTAGCAGTGCCAATCATTCCTGCTAATTCTTCTCTAGATAGTTGAATGTGTAATGAGCCATCTTCGTTTTTGCCAAAGGTTTCTTCTAAATAGATTAAGGTTTCTACTAATCTTTGACGCACTGTTTTTTGAGCCATATTTACCATGTGATCATCGGCATCTTTTAAGTCCTCACAAATGGTTTTCATCACATTCATTGAAAATTGATTATTTTTATTAAAAAATTGCATGACCTCTATTCTAGGAATAAAACAAACTTCCATATCTTCTAAAGCTATTGCACTCAAGTTTGCTGGTTCGTCAATAATCATAGAACGTTGCCCTAATAATTCGCCAGGTTTAACCAATTTTACAATTTGGTCTTTACCATTATCGCTCAATTTTGAAAGTTTACAAATACCATCTTTTACACAATAAATTCCATTAGTTACTTCACCTTCTTCAAAAATAGGTTCACCTTTTTTAATGGTGTAAGAAGTCTTGCATTCAGCCATTCTTAAAAGTTCATCTTTATTCAAAGCTTTTAAAGAACTAAACTGTCTCACGATACACTGTTCACATTTATTCATAAGAATGAATTTATTTATTGCATTTACAAAATTACAAATTTGTATGACAAATATCATATTTTGTTGTATTTTTATACCTAACCTTTGTTATAGGTAAAATGAGCAAATTTATGGACACAAAAAATTGTTTCCATTGTGGTAATGAAATTATAAAAAAAAACGAGATTGTATTTGATGAAAAGAAGTTTTGTTGTAATGGTTGTAAAACTGTTTATGAAATATTTAGTCAAAATAATTTATCGTGTTATTATGATTTTCAGTCATCTCCGGGCGCAACACCACAGGAGATACAGGGCAAATATGATTTTTTAGATAATCATAATATTATTAATAAACTAATTGAATTTCAAGAAAATACAACAACTATTGTTTCACTGTACATTCCCCATATACACTGTAGTTCGTGTATTTGGATTCTGGAAAATCTTCAAAAACTTCAACTAGGAATAAGTATTTCACAAGTTAACTTTGGCGAAAAGAAAGTCCGAATTACGTTTGATCCTAAAAAAACAACTTTAAAAGAGATTGTTTATTTATTGAGTTCAATAGGTTACGAACCTTATATTTCTTTAGAAAACTTTGACGAAGGTAAAAAACAAGTTAATAGAAGTTTAATCTATAAAATAGGAGTAGCATTTTTCTGTTTCGGAAATATCATGCTACTTTCGTTTCCCGAATACTTTGAAGTAGAAGAATTTTGGATCAATCAATATCGAGGATTTTTTCGTTGGTTGATTTTTGCATTATCGCTTCCAACATTTATTTATTCAGCTTCGGGTTATTATGTTTCCGCTTGGAAAAGCATGAAATCAGGCTTATTGAATATTGATATTCCAATTGCTTTAGGAATTGTAGTTATGTTTGTAAGAAGTACTATCGATATTATTTTTGATTACGGTCAAGGTTTCTTCGATAGTATGGCGGGATTAATTTTTTTCATGTTATTAGGAAAGTTATTCCAAAAGAAAACATACGATTTTCTCTCGTTTGAGCGCGATTATAAGTCCTATTTTCCAATTGCTGTCACTAAGATTTTACCAAACGAAGATGAAGAATCGGTTCAAGTCTATGATATAGAAAAAGGAGATAGATTATTGATTCGTAATCAAGAATTAATTCCAGTTGATGGGATTTTAATTTCCGAAAAAGCGTCTATAGATTACAGCTTCGTTACTGGTGAGGCGGTTCCTATTGAGAAAAAATCAGGCGATAAAGTCTTCGCAGGAGGAAAACAAATGGGAAAAGTCATCGAAATGGAAGTATTATTTTCAGTTTCGAACAGTTACTTGACTCAATTATGGAGTAACGATGTCTTCCAAAAACGAGTAGAACAACCACACAAAAACATTACCGATAGAATTAGTCGCTACTTTACACCGGCTTTATTAGCCTTGTCTATAGTTTCTTTTATTTATTGGGTTTTCATTGATGTTACTACAGCTTTCAATGTTTTTACTGCGATTTTGATTGTGGCTTGCCCTTGTGCTTTAGCTTTAACAGCTCCGTTTACTTTAGGAAATGTGTTGCGAATATTAGGTAATCGAAAATTATATTTAAAAAATGCATTAGTTGTTGAACAATTGGTTAAAATTGATACAATTGTTTTTGATAAAACAGGTACAATTACAACCAATAAAAAAACAGCCATTACTTACGAAGGAACAGAATTAAACGCTTCCGAATTAAAATTATTGAAGAACGTTTTACGAGGTTCGAATCATCCTTTAAGTAGAAGATTATACGAATTTATTCCGAATCAAGATAAAACTGAAACTTCAAGTTTCGAGGAAATTATCGGAAAAGGAATTTTTGCTGAAATCGATGGAAATACCGTAAAATTAGGTTCGTCACAATTCCTAAAAACCATGACCGAAAACACGCATAAGAAAACCAAAGTGCATGTAGAAATTAATGGTGTTTACAAAGGAAGTTACGTCTTCAATAATCAATACAGAAAAGGTTTAGAGCAATTGTTTGATGATTTAGCGAAGCATTACAATTTGGTCGTTTTATCAGGTGATAATGATGGCGAACGTAGCATATTAGAAAAAATGTTGCCAACAAAAACCACTTTAGTTTTTAATCAAAAACCAGAACAAAAACTACAATACATCGAACAATTACAAAAAGAAGGTAAAAACGTAATGATGGTAGGCGATGGCTTAAACGATGCTGGAGCTTTAGCCCAAAGTAATTTAGGATTATCTATTTCAGAAAATGTAAATGTTTTCTCACCAGCCTGCGATGGAATTTTAGATGCAACACAATTTGATAAGATTGCTTTTTTCATGAAGTATTCTAAAAATGCAATGAAAACAATTTACATGAGTTTTGGATTATCATTACTCTATAATGTAGTTGGTTTGAGTTATGCGATTACAGGAGAATTAGATCCAATTGTAGCTGCGATTATAATGCCGCTGAGTACAATTACGATTGTGAGTTTTGTAACAATTATGACAAATATATTTGCAAGAAGTACGTAATTTTAACAAAAAATTGAGATATGATAAATATCATATTTTATCAAATAGAGCAGAAGTAACTTTGTTAACACAAATTTAAGGTATGAGTGTCATTTATATATTAATCACAGTAAGCATCTTTGTAGCAGTATTGTTTTTGATTGCATTTATAAAAGCAGTTAAAAGCGGTCAGTATGATGATGATTATACACCATCAGTCAGAATGTTATTTGACGATGAAATTGTAAAAGAGAATCCTAACAAATTAATAAAAACAGAAAAACAAAAATCAATCTAATTATGGAGAAGCAACAATTTTATTACGACAACAAAATTGTAAGAAACTTTCTATACGCTTCCATAGCTTTTGGAGTTATAGGAATGCTTGTAGGGCTTTTAGTAGCCTTTTTATATTTGTTTCCAAATTTGACTGACGGAATTCCGTGGTTAAGTTATGGACGCTTAAGACCTTTGCATACTAATGCTGTAATTTTCGCTTTCGTTGGAAATGCTGTTTTTGCGGGGGTTTATTATTCATTACAACGCTTGTTAAAAACAAGAATGTTTAGTGATTTTTTAAGTAAAGTAAACTTTTGGGGATGGCAGCTAATTATTTTAGGAGCTGCAATTACATTACCATTAGGATATACAACTTCAAAAGAATATGCAGAATTAGAATGGCCATTTGATATTGCCATTGCTTTAATTTGGGTAGCTTTTGGAGTAAATATGATAGGAACTATTATTAAAAGAAGAGAACGTCATATTTATGTAGCTATTTGGTTTTATCTAGCAACCTTTATTGCAGTTGCATTACTTCATATTTTTAATAGTTTAGAAATACCAGTTTCTGCTTTAAAATCATATTCAGTATATGCAGGAGTACAAGACGCTTTAGTTCAGTGGTGGTATGGTCATAATGCAGTGGCATTCTTCTTAACAACACCATTTTTAGGATTGATGTATTATTTTGTTCCAAAAGCAGCTAATCGTCCAGTTTATTCTTATAGACTGTCAATTATTCACTTTTGGTCTTTAATCTTCATTTATATCTGGGCTGGTCCTCACCACTTATTGTATTCAGCTTTACCAGATTGGGCACAAAACTTAGGAGTAGTATTCTCTGTAATGTTAATTGCACCATCCTGGGGAGGTATGATAAATGGTTTATTAACGTTAAGAGGTGTTTGGGATAAAGTTAGAGAAGAACCAGTTTTAAAATTCTTTGTTGTAGCAATTACTGGTTATGGTATGTCTACTTTTGAAGGACCAATGTTATCATTAAAAAATGTAAATGCTATTGCACACTTCACAGATTGGATTGTTGCACACGTTCACGTTGGAGCATTAGCATGGAATGGTTTCTTAACTTTTGGTATGATTTATTGGATTATCCCAAGAATTACAAAAACTACTTTATTCTCTCAAAAATTAGCTAACTTCCATTTTTGGATTGGTACTTTAGGTATTATTTTATATACACTTCCAATGTATGTTGCTGGATTTACACAGGCATCTATGTGGAAACAGTTTAATCCAGAAGGAACATTAGTTTATGGTAACTTCTTAGAAACAGTAACTGAGATAATGCCAATGTATATGATGCGAGCAGTTGGAGGAACTCTATTCTTTATTGGTATTTTAACTTTAGTTTACAACATTTTTAAAACTGTAAGACAAGGATCTGCTGTTGAAAATGAATTAGCTGAAGCACCAGCATTATCTAAAATAAGCTCAGGCCAAATGAAAGGTGAAAAATGGCACTCTTGGTTAGAAAGAAAACCAATTCAGTTTACCATTTTAACAACTGTTGCTGTAGCAATTGGAGGTATTGTTCAAATCGTACCAATGATTGTTGTAAAATCTAATATTCCTACTATATCAAGTGTAAAACCATATACTCCGTTAGAATTAGAAGGTAGAGATTTATACATCAGAGAAGGATGTAACAACTGTCACTCTCAAATGATACGCCCTTTCCGTTCAGAGGTCGAGCGATATGGAGATTATTCAAAATCAGGTGAATTTGTTTATGATCATCCATTCTTATGGGGGTCAAAAAGAACTGGACCAGATTTAGCAAGAGAAGGAGTAAAAGGAAAACCATTTAATGGAGGTAGAGATGATGTTTGGCATTTTAATCACATGTATGATCCACAAGCTCTTAATTCTAAATCAATTATGCCAAGATACCAATGGTTAATTAAAGATAATTTGGATAAGTCATTAACACAAGATAAAATGCGTGTTATGGTTACATTAGGAGTTCCTTACACTGAAAAAGAAATAGAGGAAGCTTATAAAAACATGGATACTCAAGCTAAAAAAATTGAAAATAATTTATTAGCCAACCCAGAAATCAAAAAATCTTTTGGAAATGAAATAGAAAATCCATTAAAAGATAGAGAAATTGTTGCGCTTATTGCTTATTTGCAAAGATTAGGAACAGATACTCAGACAAAAAAATAAGTCACTATGTTAAAATTCATAAAACATAATTTAGAAAGTATTGATGGAGTTGATATCTATCCGATAATTTCTTTAAGTATTTTCTTTGTAGTTTTTGTTTCCTTTTTTTTCTGGGCAATGACATTTAGTAAAGAAAAAATCAAAGAATTGAGTGAATTACCTTTCAAAGAAGAAAATTAAATAAAAAAATACTATCTTATTAAAGGAGAAGAAGTTAATAAAAATGTTATCAATAAACCAACATTAAAAATTTATCAAATGAAAAAATTAATTCCAGCATATGTAAGAGTTCCATTACTGTTTGCAATTGTATTTGCGGCATTGGAATATTTTATTGACTCCGGAGATAAGCCTGCATTTATAAAGTTTCCAATGGTTTCTTTATTTTTAGGCGTATTTCTATTTTTATTAATCGCAATTGAAATTGTTATTAGTGCGATTGATAAAGTAACGTATCATCTTTTAACAGATGAACAGAAACAACAATTAGCAGAAGCACAATCATTACCTTTTACAGAAAGTAAATTCTATCAAGGCATTATGCAAAAACTTACTCGTTCAAAAGATATTGAACAAGAAAAAGATGTAATGCTTGATCATGATTACGATGGTATTAAAGAGTTAGACAATGTATTACCACCATGGTGGGTTGGATTATTCTATGTCTGTGTTGTGTTTGCAATTGTATATTTAGTACGTTTCCATGTAGTTGGAGATTATACACAAGAAGAAGAGTTTAATACTGAAGTTAGATTAGCTGAACTTGAAAAATTAAAATTACCTAAAAAAGCAGAAGATGATGTAAATGCTGATAATGTAATTGCTTTAACAGATGCTGTAAGTTTAGCTAAAGGAAAAGAAATTTTCACAAATGCATGTGCGGCTTGTCATAAAGCTGATGGTGGTGGATTAGTAGGTCCAAACTTAACAGATGAATTTTGGATTAATGGAGGCGGAATTAAAAATGTTTTTAAATTAATTTCTGAAGGAAGTAAAAATAATCCATCAATGGTTGCTTGGAAAAATAATTTATCGCCATCTGATATTCAAAAAATATCAAGTTATATATTGACTTTAGAAGGGACAAAACCAGCGGGAGCAAAACCAGCAGAAGGAGAAAAATGGGTAGAAGCTGCAAAACCAGCTACAACACCAGCAGATTCAACAAAAACAGAAGTAGTTGCGTCAGAAACAAAATAATATAAACTAAAAAGGTTTTGGGTTCGCCCAAAACCTTTTTTAAACTATAATAAGATTACACGCATTTAAAAAGTTAAAATTATGTCTAATCACCCTATTTACCAAGACGAAAGTTTTAGAGATAGTATTTCTACTATTTCAGAAGATGGAAAGAGAAATTATATTTTCCCTAAAAAACCATCTGGACCATTTTATTATAAAAGAAAAATTTTAAGTTATTTTCTTTTAGCGTTCTTAATTTCTGCACCATTTATCAAAATTAATGGCAATCAGTTTTTACTCTTTAACGTTTTAGAACGTAGGTTTAATATTTTTGGTTTCCCTTTTTGGCCACAAGATTTTCATTTATTTGTAATGTCAATGATTGTTGGTGTAGTAGGATTAACCTTATTTACAGTAGCTTTTGGTAGAATATTTTGTGGATGGTTTTGTCCTCAAACTATTTTTATGGAAATGGTTTTCAGACGAATTGAATATTGGATTGATGGCGATAGAGGAGCTCAATTACGCTTAGCAAAACAAGATTGGAATGCCGAAAAAATAAAAAAAAGAGTCACAAAATGGATTATCTTTTTTATCTTTTCGTTTTTCATAGCAAATGTTTTCTTAGCTTATTTGATTGGAAGTGATGAATTATTCAAATTAATTACAGAAGGACCAGCTAATAATATTGGCACACTAATTCCTTTATTAATATTTACTGGAATTTTCTACTTTGTTTTTGCTTGGTTTAGAGAACAAGTTTGTATAATTGCTTGCCCATACGGAAGAATGCAAGGTGTTTTATTAGACAACAAATCAATAAATGTTGCTTACGATCACGTAAGAGGTGAAAGTGAAAACGGAAGAAAAAAATGGCGAAATGCTGAAGACAGAACTGCAGCTGGTTATGGAGATTGTATCGATTGTAATCAGTGTGTTGTAGTTTGTCCTACTGGAATCGATATTCGTAATGGTACTCAGTTAGAATGCGTAAATTGTACAGCTTGTATTGACGAGTGCGATACCATCATGGAAAAAGTTGGTTTGCCAAAAGGTCTT